>WNGL01000942.1_pt1 | contig 49554 bp, 63 predicted proteins | sample 5400591 | NCBI WGS metagenome assembly WNGL01 (sample SAMN13153377, study PRJNA577476) | soil metagenome | isolation source: 80 cm soil or saprolite under Garry oak tree replicate 1 | place: USA:California | collected 2016-06-15 | reverse complement strand
TGGCTTGCGCACTTCGATCTGGCCGTTTCGCACCCGAACCTCCAGGCACGGCTGTGGATGCACGGCTGGGCCATCAAGCACACGACCATCGTCAAGCGCAAATCGAGAGGCGTGATATGGACAAACAATACTGTCCCCGACCAATTTGCCTTCAGAAAGCGGCCCACTAAAATGCGAGCACGTCTCCGCCATCGCAAAGATTCTCTGTCCGCGACGAACAAGCAGAATGGACACGCCGTCATAGATTGCACGGGTTGGGATGCTGTCCGCCAATTTCGATTCAGCGAGAACGGCCACAAAGTCTTTCGGAAATACTTCACCAGCCGTGCGATCAACGCCTACTCTCTGCTCGTACACCATCTTTCCACCGAGATGAGCTGATAATGACAGGAGGCCATAACCGAGTGCGGCGGAGACCCGACCACCGGTGCGCAACTTTCGCTTTCGCAAGATAAGCGAGGTTGTAAAAAGCGCAGTAACACCTACGTTTAGCAGCCCGTGAATCAGCCCAAGACGGCGAGCTGGAGGATCAACGTCAGACCAATCAGTGATGCCGGTCACGGCTGCGCCGGCTGCACCCAAAAGCCCAATTGCAATCGATGTGTCGGCGGCCAGCGAAAACTCACGCCTATTGCCGATCAAATCTAATGCATCAAACGTGATCGCGACTGTCCACGCGCCTAGTGGCACATCCGTGAGGACAACGTGCAGCGGCTCGCCTAACCACGTGCCGTTCAAGAAGTTCCTGATCTTTTGTGCGCTCGGTCGTCCGTTAGCATATAGAGCCTTGTCGAGCAACTTCTGCACTCTTTCCTCTACGGATTTGCTTGCGGGTATTCCCGATTTATCGGGAGCAAAATCACCAATAATTCTCTGGGATGGGGTAATAGCTGGGTTCGTCATCTGCTCTCCTGAATGGGGCGGATGCTCCGGTTAGATGCCAAAGATGTCAGGTTGGCACGTTAGATGTTGACTGGACGCGTTCAATAGGTGCCACGACTATTTCGGTTTAGACCGGGCCGGGACTAGAACACGATCAGACTGGTAGCAACATCGTGTGCGTGTGGTCGGCAACCCTTACCTTGGGATTACTTCAGGTTTGCCCGTCATCCGATGGGAGTCTCTAACTTATTCGCGGCTTACGTGGTAAGGACTCGACGACTTTCGGCGGGTGATCCTGGTGAAGTCCGCTCTCGACGTCTACACCGGACCTGTACCGCCTATTTCACTTTGGCACGACGAGTAGGCCGTTCGTGAGAAGCTTCGAATCCACTATGGCGATCTCGACCCGGCGGTTGGCAGCACGGGCCTGTTCGCTGTTGCCCGGAATGCGCGGGTCGGACTTGCCAAAACCCTTGGTGCTCATGATTGTCAAACCCTTGGTGCTCATGATTGTCGGGGAAATTCCGGTCTGCACCAAGAAGTCGCGGACGGCTTCGGCGCGGCGCCGTGAGAGTTGCAAGTTGTAGGTCTGCGTGCCGATGTCGTCCGTATATCCGTAGACCGCAATCGGAAACTGCCGTAATGCTCCGTAAACATTTTGTTGTGATTCACTGGTCAGAACCGATCTAATTGGGTGAGAGTTTCCATCAAATTAGATGCTTACTTCTCTGGGGATAGCTCCGATGCGGACTGTGCTTGATTACCAAAACGGGAAAGGGAGCGCGACGTAGAGGAGTAGAATTGCATGGTTATATTCGGCCGCAATCGGCTTAGACTCCGCCAGAGGGCCCCTTTCCCTTGGACGAGGAGCTTGTCACTGGAACGCCTGCGAACCTAACCCAGCACTGGGTTCGTTATCTCAGGCGGCTAGTTCGGCAAACCTATGCCGGAGTGCAGGCAAAGCATATCAGCCAGTTGGCCGCGGGCCTGTCATATTACTTTGTTCTATCGCTCTTCCCGCGGTCGACACGAAAGTCGGGAGCTCCTCTACTCAGCTTGGGATGCCTCGACAAAGCACATCGGCATGTCAATCTCCCGTACGTCAAAGCTGTACCTCACGCAGAGGCCAAGATGTATTCCTCTGCGATGCAAGATGTTTGTCGGGCTTGTTCTGCTGAGGTCCGATTATGGCCAGTCGGAGCCCTGCTGCGAAGATACTTTTTCGAATCAAAGGAAGAGCGGTGCCATCAGATTGCACGTCTGGAGGATCAGCGACTTATGAGGGCCTCGTTGCGATTGTTTTTCATTGCGATTGCGCTTCTGACTGCCGCCTCATTTGGACAAGCCGCGAGTTCGCACACGATTCACGAACGCGTAGTGACACTAGCGGATCAGACCCAAATACATCTGCTGGAAGCGGGGCACTCGACCTCTGCTCCCGCTCTCGTCTTTATTCCAGGCTGGACGATGCCCGCATTTCTTTGGAATCAGCAGATGAAAAGGTTCTCCAATGACAGGCTGGTAATCGCCGTAGACCCGAGGTCGCAAGGAGATTCCTCCAAAACGGAGTTGGGCAATACTCCCGAGCAGCGGGCAAAAGACCTCCGAGAAATTCTTTCCATTCACATTCCCGATGCTGTTCTGATTGGTTGGTCGCAGGGTGTGCAAGATGTAGCTGCGTATATCCAGCAATTTGGTACCAACTCTCTCGCGGGCTTGGTCTTCGTGGACAGTCCAGTCTCGGCCGGACCATTCGCAAAAGACACCTGTAACAACCGGCGTGACGATGCTAATAATGGACGACTACGCGCTCGACCGACGGCCCGCTCTCGCCAAGATCGACAAACCTACGCTAGTGATTGCGTCGGCGGAATCGCCTTTGCTGAAAGCACAGGAGAAAATGGCTGCCGCTATACGCGATGCTCAGTTTGCTACCGTCAAAGGTGCCGGCCACGCTCTCTTTGTCGACGATCCGGAAGAATTCAATGCCTCTCTTGAACGACTGCTCAAGTCCATTTCAGCGAACTGAGCGGTTGTTCTGAGAATCCGAGGAAAGGAATGGACGTTATGCCATCGACGACTTCAGTCTTGATTGCAGGGAGCGGTTTAAATGGCTTGTCAACCGCCCTCTTTCTAGCCCAGCGGAAGATAGCGTGCATACTCGTCGAACGAGATCCCGACACCCCAGTCCGCAACATTTTCGAAGTCGCTTCGATCACCGAACGTGCCATCGTTTCCAGTGGGTCGGATGGGTGCATTGCTTTGCCGGACCGTACACTCACCCCGAAAATCTGTCGTTCTGAAGCGATGTTTTGTTGGTTAGCATTTTACGTCAGACTTCCGATCAGGCGGGAAATAGAATACTAGGCATGAAGGTGAGCAGTTTCAGGCAAATTGGCCGGGCGTATGCGCTGTCCATCTGCATTTGGGGCGCACTTTCACTCCTGACCGGGTGGGAATACCGCATTTTTGATCAGCAGCTGAACATACACTCAACTCTCCTTGACATGGTGCTCCTTGCCGAGTCACGTGGCTTCGCATTTGCCCTGCTCACGCCGCCCATTTTTTATCTTGTCCGTCGCTACAGCTTCGAGGTAAAGCATTCCTCATGGCGTTTGGCGGTCTATTGTGTTGGCGTTGTCCCCTTCATGGCTCTCTACGCATGCATCCGCTGGATAATCCTGCCACCATGGGACGCAACCTTGCAGCAATACGTTCCTCGCACTGTCTACGGTCCCCTCGAACTGATCCACGGGGAGTTTGCAGACCAAATCACTATGTACATCGCAATCGTGATTGCGGCTCACGCGTACGACTATTTCGAACGAGTCCGCAAGCAGGAGTTGGAAAGATCCGAGTTCCAACGCGCGCTCGTGGCCAGTGAGCTGCAGGCTCTAAAAATGCAGCTTCACCCGCACTTTCTTTTCAATACTCTGCACGGAATCTCAACCCTGATTGATACTGATCGCAACAATGCAAAGGCGATGGTTGTTAAGCTTTCCGGACTGCTCCGCACTGCCTTGGAACGCGGGAATTCCGATATGATTCCGCTCCGAGAAGAGCTGAAATTTATTGGAGAATATCTCGATCTCGAAAAGATGCGCTTCGGTGTCAGACTCAGAATTGTTCGCTCCATCGATCCGGAGACGGAGCAAATGCTGGTCCCACAGTTAATTCTGCAGCCACTAGTCGAGAATGCGATTCGACACGGAATCGCTTGTTCACGAGAGGGAGGCTGGATCGAGATCGCCTCGCGGAGAAACAATGGGACGCTAGAACTCTGCATTCGTAACAGCATTGGGGGAAGGAGACCAGCAGGAACTGGAGTTGGACTGCGAAACACGGAGGCGCGTTTGAAATACTTGTACTCGGACGACGCCAGCTTCTCCTTGTCCCTGGCTGACGAGCAGACGGCAACAGCGACAATTCTCTTGCCGGCGTTAGGCTCGGATCACGTATCCGGCGTTTAATGTACCAGCGTGGAATACCGGACGGAAAGAGTATGCGCGTACTGATCATAGATGACGAGCCGCTGGCACAGACGGCGCTGGCCAACATCCTGATCACAAGGAGAGACATCGAGCATTTTGACTGCGCCGCTGATGCTATCGAAGCGCTGGAGAAGCTTGGGAGAAGCACTTACGACGTTCTTCTTGTCGATATCAACATGCCTGAACTCTCGGGTGTCGAACTCCTGGACCGTCTTCAGGAATCCGAGAGTCCATTACCAGCCATTGTTTTCGTCACGGCACACGATCAGTACGCGATCACCGCGTTTGAGAAGCATGCCGTCGACTACGTCCTAAAACCCTTCTCCAGCGAACGGATTCATCAAGCCCTGGACACTGCATTCACGAGAAATACCGGTGAGCGCGCTTCCCAACTGCTCCAGATCCTCCCCGAACTGCATCCGTCCAAACGCCAAGGTCGCCGGATCGCTATCAAGGTGAAAGGGCGGATTCTGTTCACCAATCCAGAAGAAGTGAGCGCTGTACATGCAGAAGGCAACTATGTGCTGCTTCAGAAAGAGTCTGGTTCTTATTTGCTGAGAGAATCCATTTCGGAGATGGCCGATAAACTTAAACCTTACGGCTTCATTCGTATCCATCGTTCTGTCCTGGTGAACAGCTCTTTTGTAGAAGAGATCCGGCCCTGCCTCACCGGAGAATACCGACTGCGAGTTAAAGGCGGCAAGCAGTACACAGTGACGCGAACCTACAAAAAGAATTTGAAGTCTCTCGCTGAGTTCTGGATCGGTACCGACACGTTTCTCGCGGATAGAGACAGTGGAGATTAGAGCAACTGGTCAGAGCAAAGAGACGGCATACCGTCTGCATTTATGCTTTGCGCTCTGGACCTCCTCGCGCCTGCGCCAAGGCCCCATGCTGTTTGCGCTGGTCCTGATTTCGGGCGAGCGACACATCGCTTTCAATGCTTACTGGGGTTCTTCAAGGGTGAAGCAGAGGGGCGTCGAAAGACCGGAGTTTGACGACTCGAAGTGGCGGCATGTTCATCTTCCACATTCACCGGTCTTCCATACGCTTCCGGCAGGCTGGACGAACACCAACCACGCTCGAACACATTCTCCGGTTGGTACTTGGGGGACACAATCAGAATCTTATTTTTCCTTCACTAGCCAACATAGAGAGCTAGTCCAAGATTTCGATAAAGCGTTCGCAGCGCTTCTCAATGTCCACCGTCTCTCGTAGCGAGGGATTTCCTTAATACGAAATCCCATAGTTACAGCTTCCGAACATACTCAATTCAATAGAGCGGGACCGAGCAGAACCGCGCCCTGGCCGATCGATAGTGTACTCCTGACACCATACTCCGTATTTCTGGCCACGAGAATATGTCGTTGATCACAAACCCGTGAGTACAGTCATTTTTGGAACCTGGCCTGCTATCTTCCAAGTAGGTGGAGTGTTATTTCGAGTTACGGCAGAATGCGCACTCAGCTATGGAGGGCTCCAATGAAAGTAAGGAAGCACGTGCTTGCACTAGGCATCTTGTTTTCACTGCTAGGTATGCTTTCCGTACTAACCGCTCAAGTTCAAAATGGCCAGTTCAATGGTGTGGTCACTGACCCGTCGGGTGCCGCCATCCCCAACGCGAAGGTCACTGTTACGAACGTGGGCACCAATTTGGCTGTGGGCACGACAACTAATCAAAGCGGGTTTTACGCCGTGAAGGAGCTACCCGTCGGGACATATAAGATCACCGCGGAGGCCCAAGGCTTTAAGACGCGCACAGACAGCAATCTGGCGCTGAACGCGGGAGTCATCCAGCGTGTTGACCTCCACATGGAGCTCGGCCAAGCCCGCGAAGTGGTCGAAGTCACGGGCGAAGCTGCGGCCGTGCAAACTGACGATCCCAGACTATCGTCGACGATCGGTTCCGAAGCGATTTCTAATTTGCCAGTAAACGGACGTAATGTTTTTGACCTGATGCAGCTTTCTGCGGGTGCGGTCAACGTAAACGGTACCGATTTTGAAAACGGTCATAGCACGGTAGTGAATGGTGTGCGCGAAGATTTTAATGGCTTTCTGATTAATGGCGTCTCCAACAAGGGCCTGAGCGGCGGCGTGGTTAACGTGCCGATTCAGGATACGGTTCAGGAGTTCCAGCAGCTCGGCTTGAACATGACCGCGCAGTATGGCAACAGCGCTGGTAGTAGCGTCAATCTTGTGACCAAGTCGGGAACAAACCAGCTCCACGGCAGCTTGTGGGAATACCTTCGCAATAACGCAGTGAATGCCAACGATTTCTTTTTCGATCAAAACAACGCGAATCTGAAGGCGGCCGGTCAGGCACCTCTCAAGCAGCCCCCATTGCGATGGAACCAGTTTGGCTTCACGATTGGTGGGCCAATCGTAAAAGATAAGTTGTTTTTCTTCGGTTCCTATCAGGGAGACCGGTTTACATACACAAGTGTGACCACGGCAACATTTGAATCGCCGCAGTGGCGGCAGGCAGTTACTGCGGCAGATGCAGCTACCGGTGTCAATTCCGCGGCGAACTTACTCTATAAGAATTTTCAACCTCTCGCTGGAGGACAAACGCTATTTACGCTCGATCAATACCTGACAAATGTAGCTGCGTTCGACACGGGGTTTGCCAATTATGCGGACTACAACTGCCCGGATAACTATACCGCCCTGGGGATCAGTTCAGCGCAAGCCAGCATTATTGCTGCACGGATGCAGTCCATTCTCGGTGTCGTCCCGGGGGTCGACAACGCCGTGGCATTAACTAATACAGCAGCGCCTTGTAGCACACCTTTTACGACTCCGGTAGCTGGCTTCGTGGGACGGAATCCTTCCACAGGTGCTTCTAACATGCCATTCCAACAGTCGGGTGTGTCTCTTGTCCAGGCCCAAGTCGGCGCTTTCGGGAACGTAGCTAACTTGTTCAACGGCAACGAAGCCTCATTGCGCTTGGACTTCGATCCTAGTGCCGCGAATCGATTCTCGATAAGCTACAACCTCGCAAGAACTAACGATAAGTTTGGACCTTGCGGCGATCCAGCTTGCGCTCGTGGATTTTTCAACCCTCAGGTCATCCGAACCCCTAATGGCCAATTCAGCTTTGTCCATACCTTCAGCCCGACACTTTTGAACGAGTTCCGGGCCGGTTACCAACAGAATGCTACTCCTTTGCTTAACGTCGCCCAGGGCGGTGTTCCGTCGGTAGGATTTGACGACGGGTCTGCTGGGTTCGGCTCTTATAGCGGGTACCCCCAGTTCTTTAAGGAAAATGTCTACACCTATTCGGATATGGTGTCCGTCGGCCACGGGAATCACAACATGAAGGTTGGCGTGGATGTTCGACGTAATATCGAGAACAGCCAGTTCAATATTGCCCGGCCTTCTTACTACTTCACGGACCCGATTTTCTTCGCGGCGGACGCTCCATATGCTATGTCCGCCGGTACCAATCCCGGAATCTGCAAACCGCCGTGCTCGCAATCAACCGTACAGGGCTTGGTGTCAAGTGGGTTCATCCCCAACTCACGTTTGGAGAGCAATTTCCGTCATTGGCGGAACATAGAATTGGGCGCTTACTTCCAGGATGACTGGAAGGCCACAAAGCGGCTAACCTTACAGCTAGGCCTGCGCTACGACCTATATACCCGCCATACCGAAAAGAATAACTTGGCGACAACATTCCTCTTGAACGGAACTAACCCGATTTTTGGGATGATTAATGCCAATGTGCCGGCAGGTACGGCTGGCACAATTAACGGAACCACCTTCGACTGCACATCAGAATCGGCATCGCTCCTGTCAGGCTTGGCAGGTGTTTGCGGGCCCGGTGGATTCGAGGCAACCTCATCCCTCGGCAAGGGCCGGCACAAGGACTTTGGCCCGCGCATCGGTTTAGCCTACGATGTCTTCGGCAATGGCAAGACGGCAATTCGTGGTGGGTTCGGTATATCCTACGAGGGCACGCTCTACAACCCGCTATCGAACTCGCGCTGGAATCTGCCCTATTACTCATTCAACCAGATGTTCAACGCCCTTGGTGGGGGCACCGACGTTGTGGTTTACGGGCCGTCGACATGTACGTTCAATGTCGGTTGCACGTCGACGGGGGGCGCAATGTTCGGCCCGGGCGGCGTAGCGCCTACTCTCGTCGGACCGCCGACAAACCCGAACCAGGGTCCTGCGAACCAGGCTCAGGCCCAAGGTAATATAGACGGGTGGTATGGCCAGAATTTCAACTTTGGCAATCTAACTGGAATCGTCTTCCCGCAAGGCATCGATGATCCATACGTCTATAACTACTATTTTGGTGTTCAGCACGAAATTATGGCGAAGACGGTTCTACAGGTGAACTTTGTAGGCACCACCGCCCACAAGCTGTTCCGCGCTGAGGATGTCAATCGCCTGCCTGGCGCGCTGCTGCCGGCAGGAGCTACCTTGGTCAACAACGTCGGTGAGCATGAGGTCGGTTATGGCGGCCGCCCCAACCCAAACTACGGACGTTTGCGTGTCTGGGAGAACGTAGTAAATTCCAACTACAACTCACTGCAAGCTTCCTTGAAGCGTCAGATGAGCCATGGTCTCGCTTTGGACGTGAACTACACTTACAGTCACTCCATCGATGATGGCTCAACGTGGCATAGCGGTTCTACCACAGCAAACGGCCCTTCCGGTGGTGAGGGTTTCACAACCGACCCGTTGCATCCGGAATTCGACCGCGGAAACTCGATCTACGATATTCGCCATCGCCTGGTTATCAATCACGTTTTGCAATTGCCAGGCCAGAACCTAAAGGGTTTCCTTGGTGAGATAGCAGGTGGATGGTCCTTAAACGGAATCTGGGCCTTCCAGACTGGCGCGCATTGGCAGCCATTCCGCGGAGGGTCGGCGCGATTGAGAACGATCAGCAGCGGCGGTACTGCGGATTGCACCCCTGCCGATGTCGCTATCAGCAACTGCGAGAACCTTGGCGGCGACTTCCTTCTGACGCATGGTCGGAACGAGCGTCCAGACTCATCCGTACCGACATTCGACCCGACCAGAGCGGAGTGGGCAAATGGCTGGTCCGGCGACCCAGCCACAGGGAGCGGCGGCAATCCCACCGGTCCGTACCCTGGAATCCCGACCCTTTCGCCGCCGTGCCTGGGCTGCGTGGGAAATCTGCGGCGCAATCAGTTTGTCGGTCCCGGCTCTTGGGAAACTGACGCGACCATGGCCAAGACTTTCAAGCTGACGGAGCGGGTTGGCCTGAAGTTTGAAGCGGCGGCTTTCAACGTGTTCAACCGCACTAACTTTGCGCTGGCAACTGCCGGTTTTCCTGGGGCAAACAACGATATGCGCAGTTCGATTTTTGGCAAAGCCCGTGGCACGCTTGGCCCGCGTGTGATGCAGTTCGGACTGAAGCTTAACTTCTAGCCCCGTATTTCTTCCGGACCTGTTAGCATATGTTGCGAACAGGTCCTTTTCTCTTTGTGTGGGTGAGTTCATGGCCCGCAGGTCCTCTCTGCTCCTGCTCTTCGTTAGCTTCTTTTTCCCTGGCACCCTTGTCGCGCAACAAGGACTATCAAGCATTGTCGGTCAGCTCCGCGTTGTCAGAGGCGACTTCCCATCACATCAAATTCTGGTTGAGTTGCGATTTCGGGGCAGTGCAATCAATAGCGTATACGCGGATGGCGATGGGAAGTTTAGCTTCTATAATCTAGTCGGGGGCGAGTACCACGTAATAATCAACGACGAAGCGTATTATCCCCTGGATGACCGGTTCGCTCTCAATCCGATGTAAGCGCCACGGCCTTCGCTCTGCTCACGCTGCGTCCTCGCGAAGACGTGCGTAAGAGCGACCCGGTCGGAGCTCGGCCCGCGGGCAGCAACGCTTACCTGGTCAATCCCGCCGATTACAACACGGGCTTCCCTAAGAAGGCGATCAAAGAATACGAAAAGGGATTGGATGCCGACCAAAAAGACAAGCGCGAGGAAGCCATCGCAGATTATGAGGCCGCATTGAAGATCGCGCCCGACTTCTACCCGGCTCATAACAATCTCAGCTCGGATTATCTGAGCAAATCTGATTTCGCGGCGGCAAGGAGAGAATTCGAGGAGGAGGTCCGGCTGAATCAGAGTGATGCTGCGGCTTACTTCAACCTGAGCAACGTGTATACGCAGATGGGTGAGTTGGAAGATGCGCAAAACTTTCTTGACGAAGGAATGCGCCGCCAGCCGGATTCGGCGTTGGGGCATTTTTTTCTCGGATCGTTGGATATGAGAGCCGGCAAGTTGCAGGAGGCGGAAATTGCTCTCCGGCACGCGATTCAATTGAGTCCGGCAATGGCGCAGCCCCGCCTGCAACTAGTGAACTTATTATTACAACAGGGGAGAAAAACCGAGGCGGCAATGCAGATGCACGGGTTCATCAGCGCATTTCCTAATGATCCCTCTAGCGCCCACGCCAGGCAGTTACTTCAGCGATTGCCGCCAGCGAAATCGCAAGCCGCTCCTAATTAGCTCTTTCTTTCATCTTAGATTGCACTAGATCACAAAAATCTTGATTGAGTCGGCACGCTCGCCGGTACTCCTCCGCCGCAAGAGTTTTCCGGCTGAGGCGCTCATATGTGAAGCCCAGGTTCAAGTGAGCTTCCGCAAGTCCCTCGTCGAGTTGTATGGCTTCAAGATAGCTTTTTATCGCCTTGGAAAGATGCCCAGTGCGGTCGTAGGAAATTCCGAGAAAATTATAGAGTCGCGCTTCGTTCATCCCCAGCTCTGCCGCTTTAGCCAGATGCTTTGCCGCTTCGGCATAGTTTTGCTGCTGATAGTAGAGCAGCCCCAAGTCGCGTTGCAGCGGCGCGAAATTCCCTTGAATAGAGACCGCTTTCTCGTAATCGGCGATGGCGGCTTGCTTGTCGGTTTTGGCTTCAACGAAGCCTAGTTGATACAGGGCTCGGTAGTTCTCCGAATTATATTTCAGCGCGTTGCGTGCCCACTGTTTGGCTTCGTCGTCTTTATTTTGATACAGCAGCGCACGGGATAACCCGGTCATCGCCTGGTCGAAGTTGGGATTCAAATCAAGGCACTTCCTGAACTCAGTCTCAGCTTCCGGCCAATCTTTCATTGCAAGACCCGCCTCTCCCAACATGAATGGCACGATGTACATCTTTGGATCCTGTTCGCGAACGTTGGCGAGCAGTTGAGTGCCCTTGTCGAAATCGTTGGCGTGAAAAGCATCTTCGGCGGCAAGGATGGAGTTGAATTCCTCCAGCTTGGTTTTAGGATCGGGCAAGCCTGCCGCCAGCGCCTCGGGCGACACCGGCGAGTGATAGGCCACGTAGCCGAGAGCGCGCAATTTCTCGAGTGCGTCGGGACTGAGGTTGGAGTTGCCTCCGGCGGGCGAGTTATAAGGATTGTGCTGCATGATGGAGTGCAACTTCTCTTTCAACACTGCTGCCGTCGCGCCTTGAGAGGTGATTATGTTCGTTTTCTCTGCAGGATCGGAGGTAAGGTCGTAGAGTTCAGGCTGTGGAGCTTCGATGTAATGATAGCGGCTGGTTTCGAGCGCATGCAGCGGGCTCCAGCCGAAAGAGTTCAACGGATAAGAAGTTTCGCTATAGCCACTGTCTTGTTTTTCGGTTTCCGTGCCCAGCAATTCTCGGGAATTAAACTGCCTTTCGATTCCGTCCTTAATGCCCGCAGAAGCAAGCAGCGCTGGCGCAACTGCTGTAGTCTCCACCGGACGCGAAGCGCGCCCCGGTCGAATGCCGCTTCCAGCAGGCGGTTTGACGATCAACGGGACGTGCACTGTGGAGTTGTAGACAAAAAATCCGTGCTCTTTCTCTCCGTGATCGCCAAGCGATTCGCCGTGGTCGCTGAGCAGAACAATCATCGTGCGATCGTACAGGTGATTGCTTTTCAGCCAAGTGATCAGCCTTCCGAGTTCGTGATCGGCATAGGCGATTTCACCGTCATAAAGATGATCGTGATACTGAGTACGGTAAGGCTCGGGAGGATCGTAGGGGCTGTGCGGATCGTAAAGATGCAGCCAGAAGAAAAATGGGCGATGAGTGGGTTGCTTCAGCCAGTTAATCGCGTGGGTGACGCTCTCTCCTGATTTACGATCGACCAGTCCTAAATCTCGGTTCTTAAAAGCTTCCGGAGAAAAGGCGTCGTCATAGAAATCGAAGCCGCGAGCCAGTCCCCAGCTTCGGTCAAGAACAAATGCACTAACCACGGCTCCGGTTGCGTATCCATGCCGCTTAAAAGACTGTGCGACCGAACGAAATTGCGGCGCGAGCGGCTGACCGGTGAAATCCTGCACGCCATTTTGAAACGGATACGTTCCCGTGAGGATAACTGCGTGCGAAGGCCAGGTGAGCGGAACCTGAGAGATGGCACGTTCAAAAAGAATGCCGTCGCGAGCGAGGGCATCGATGGTTGGGGTTTGCACTTGTTTCGCACCGTAGCAGCCAATGTGATCCGCACGAACAGTATCGATCGTGACAAGAACTACATTAGGCGGTAATCGGCGTGGTGCTGGAGCGGCAACAGCAAGTGAAGTAAGAAAGCAGGCGAAAATCGATATCTTAAAGAATTGTCCCAATTGAGTATCCGGATTATTGTGGCTGCACCCGCTCCGTCTTCCGCATTTCCTCTTGGGCCTCGCCGGGCATTCCTTTGGCCGTCAGCGCCTTGGCCAGCGCGATGTGAGTGCTGGCGCCATCGGGCGCCAGTTCGGCCAGCGCTTCGTCTACCCGTCCCTGCGACAGCAACAATTGGCCCAACGCACGATGGCCGGGAGCGTAGTCGTCGTTAATCGTAACCGACTGTCGGAACGCCGCTGCCGCTCCGGCAGTCATGTTTTTCTTCCGTCGTCAGTTCGCGCATGATCGGAACGCCTGCTTCAAACATCAGCTCAATGTGCCCAACCGGGCTGTGCTGCGTAACAATTCGCAAGTCCTCTGGTGTTGCGCCAGGCGTGCGGTACGTTTGCCGGCGCCGCGCCGCTCTCTCCCATAGCCGCTAGAGGGATTGCCAGAGCTCCGACGGTAATATCTCCCCAGCCCGCCGCAGGACCAAATGGACTTGATAAACGGCCTTGCGTAGTCAGAATAACGAAGAAAACGCCGCCCAGCCGAGCAGCATTTACCGCAACAAGAGCAGAGAGCGGCACAGAGAGAGCTGCGTACCGAAATCTTGGAAGAACGAACCAGCTTCCGGAGGAAGAAGGCAAATGGCAGAGTAGGAACCGGCACCCGACCAGAGCGGCCCGGTGCGAAGCCGCAGAGAGCGGCTACGGCAACAACGATCCCTCCCCACGCGGCCGCAGTAGCAAAGCCGACGAACTTGGTCGCTCCACTCACGTGGGACAAACCGACCAGAACCCCAACCAATAATGCATAAGCTGCAGTTCCGCCGATGGCACCAATCGAGCATCCGACTATCCTCAATTCATCTCCCCCAAGATATATGTGGCGTGATGCAAGCCGGTACCGCCTTGCATCACCGATCTAGTCGGCTTCGTCAGCCTGCGCTTTTCACTGATAACCTAGTAGCGGGCTCTCCAATGACAGAATGCGCCCATAACCGTCACGCACAGGTATTCCACGCCAAAGTCGTTGGCATAATCAGACGCAATATACCGGAAGAATGTTGCAACAATCCGCACTTGATCTGTGTATGATCGCAGCGATTCTTTGTTTAATCGTGTCCCTTGAAAAGTGCGCCTGCCGAACGCTGGACATACAAGCGCATTGGCAATATCGAACTCCTCGATTCCGGAGTCCCTAGGATTCACCGTTTTGTGCTGGTGAACCGTGCGGTGAATTATGTCCGGATTTTTCGGTAAAAAAGCGGCCCCGATGAAACGGACCATCTTCCAGAGAGACCAGCTCAGAGCTGAAGCTGCGCTCTGATCTGAAGGGCAGGCGGTGAGGCAATCACCGCCTAGGAGCAAGCCAAAGATGCTGGTTGGCGAGCCACCGTGCGGATCGATCATCTCGCGCCTGGCTCACCTCGCCGTGACCTGAGTTTGGAGTTCGCTCGCGAAGTCTCTGCGTGACCACCTTGATCTGAGGCTCGACCGTTGGGCGCTTGCTGAATCAGCTGAGTAGCAGCGTAGCTCCAATCATGATGAGCATCATCTTGTGATACAGATCGTTGCTGGCGATCCGCGGACCTGCCCCAAGCGCCAACGTTGTTGTACCGAGCACCACCCCGAACAGAGCAATCAAATTTGCGGTTACGTCTGATAGTTGGGAAATACTTCGAGGCTCATGAAATCGACCGATGGCAAATCTAGCGTGCTGCACGGCACCGAAGAAGAACAGCACCGCATTTGTGGTCATTACAATTTCGAGGAGAGATTTCATACCGAGTAGTGCAAAGATTCCCACAGCGCTGACCGACCCCCACAATCCCGGCTTGGCCTCCGACGATCCGCTTACTTCGCGAGCAGCGCCAACGCTATCGGCCTTTGGACATAAAGTCCGAGCACCAGCGCGCTCTCGGTAATTCAAACGGGGAATTCGAAGGCAGTACCGTGCGCGACATTGCGACATTTATGAGACCGGCTCTAGAAACCATTGAAGCTGCTGACCGCCCTTGGAAGTGCTCGGCGCTGGCAAGCTCGGACCTGTAGTCGCCAATGAGAAGAAAAAGATTGCAGTATTTCGATCGTAAAACGAGACCTCAGTCTCGTCGTGGCCGGGTGTCAGGATCACGTCGACTATCCGATCACCGAGATCGATTTGGGCGAGGCTTTTCGGCCAATCAGTGAAGTTGTAAAAGCGGCGAATGCTGTTCAATGTCACATCCCTGAACGTAGGATAACTGCGTGAACTGCTCGTCGCCCGCACGATGGTCAAGGTGCCGGTGCGTATAGACCACAGGCAAGGGAAGCTTTCAATTGCCGTGGGCTGGAAGGAAGTTCATCACCGTCTTTGCTAATGGCATATGATTCGGATCGGCAACATCGCCGGTATCGATCAGAAGCATAAGGATCAAGAGGGGATCGAAGATGCCGTGCGTGCCCAATACAAAGGTTCGCTTGTGATCGCCAAAGACGTAACGACGATTGTCCATTGATCGCACTATTGCTTGGAGTGATGGTCGCGGAACAGGTGTTAATGGGCGCCGGACAAATATACTGTGTCTCCTAAGAATGAGTGTGACTGCGCCGAGCGTGGTCCAATGCCATCCTTCTCGTAAATGAGCACAAGGGATTTCGCTCAGTATTCCAGGGTGTCCGGGTTGGACGGCATCGAAATCATGAGTAATGGGAAGTAAACTGGATTACGGACCAGATCGGGGTATATGAGGGGCCGGGCAAATTAAGCTGAGTCGCAGTAATCAACCTCCCCGATCCTTCACACAAGATTGGCGTAGTCGCTATTCCGAGAACGTCGCTTCGAGAACCAGGTCGCAGAAGTTACGTGGATGGAATCCGTCAACGTATCGCTCCCCGACGTCCCGCATGAAGGAGCGCGTCGCGCCACCGGGATACTCGCGAACCACGTCAGCGCAGCAGTGCAGAAACGCCTTCTTGAATTGCATCCGTGGAAACGCCTTCACAAGGTCCTCTACCTCTTCTTTGGATACCAGTGAAGCATCAGGTCCAACCACATCGGCTCCCGCGCCTTCTCCAACCAGCATGATCTCGGGTTGTTTGAAGTGGGCGATCATGGACGCGTGCATCGCGATTCCATCCCAAACAATCGCCGTTCGATTGGCTGGATATCCATGTTCACTGAGGAAATTCTTTGCTGCTTCAGCTCCTTGAAGTTCAAATGGCAAGGCACCCTGAAAATGTTCCGTCAGTCCAAGATCATGCAGGACGCACGCCAGATAAAGAAGCTCCTTATCAAAGGTTAGCCGGAGTGCCCTTCCGATCAGGGAACCGAAAAGGAAAGTCCGCAGGGCGTGGTTGAACAAAAATGGCGGCGAAACACTGCTACTGAAATCCGTTGCTGCTCGCATAATGGCAGAATTCGGAAGACGAATGCCAGCGATCTCCTCCGGGAGAGTTCCGCTCGGTGATTGCCGTGCTGAGATCTCCGTCTTGACGCTTGCGTTATCTACGAATGGTTCGTTTCCAATCAGTGCACCGCCGATCACAGTCGTGGTGGCATCCAGAAATTCTCGCCGATTCATAGATGAGTCTCCTGTGAGAAATATGCCGGAGAGAGTCTATCTAAATTGGCGGAGCAAATAGGTTCAATTGTGACGAAGCTTTTGATTGTTGTGTTCGCTTGGCAAGAAGCGGTTACGACCTACGAAATCGCGAGTGTCTCCGGCTCGAATACTTAATGTGAAAAAGGGAACGTGTCCGGAGCAGTGACCGCACATCGAAACCTGAGGACGAGTCCGGTTGTTTGTATGACGCTTCGCATGTATTGGGACTCGCGAATCCTTGCTGACAATAGGACGTCCATCCTAAGCCTGCGATGGGAGGCTCTCGGAAGAGAAGCGCTCCCGGTACTCCCTGGGAGACGCGCCAATACAACGGTGAAAAGCTCGGCGCATCACTTCTGCGGTGCTGAAACCCGCGCTTAAGGCTACTGTTTCCAGGCCGTGGTTGGTCGTCTCCAACTCACGGCGCGCTGTCTCTACTCGCAGTCTCTCGACGAAACGAGAAGGCGTTGTCCCCACTTCACGAACGAGGCACGAGCGAAATTCCGCGGACTCATTGCTACCCTGGCCGCAAGACTCTCGACCGACAGATTCGCGTTTAGATTCTCCGCAATCCAAACCTGGAGTTCCCGAAGTGTCTTGTTGGCGAACGCCCGGGAGGAAAGCAACGTGCTGAATTGTGCCTGGCCGCCCGGTCGGTGCAAAAACAAGACAAGACGGCGCGCGATCTCTAAGGCGATGGCACTGCCAAGATCCTCTTCGACTAGTGCCAGCGCGAGATCCATTCCGGCTGTCACGCCCGCGGAAGTGTACACGTGACCATCGCGAATGTAAATGCGATCTGGTTCGACCCTGACGCACGGATAGCGTCGCGCCAATTCGTTCGCAAACATCCAATGCGTGGTGGCTCGCTTTCCGTCAAGCAGCTCGGCTTGCGCCAAGAGAAACGCTCCCGTGCAAACCGAGGCTAAGCAGCGAACGCGCTTGGAAACTTGGTGCAGCCACTCCAGTAAGGGCCTTTCACAGGCCGTTTGCGCACCGGTCCCGCCAGGAATTATAAGAGTGTCTATGTCACCTTCGAGAGAGTCGTAGTATTGGGTTGCCGAGAGCATGAGGCCTGAGTCCCCGACGAAGGTTCTCTCTCTGCTCGTGGTGACGAGTTCAATGTCGTAAGCTGCCCCTCGCTGTCGAATCACACTATTTGCTGTGGCGAATACCTCCCATGGGCCTACAATGTCCAACTCTTCGGCAGGCGGGACAACGCAAACCACAATGCGTCGGGCTGCACGGAGTCTATGCTGCTGAGTCACTTTGGCCATGCGTCCTTACCTCTAGCACGGGGGAGTCGCATTTCGCCAGGCTTGGAACTCTGGCGCAGCGAATAAACTGCATCGTACTCCAAGAAAAGTGAGATGCGATTCCGATGGCAGAAACTGTTGGATTATTGTCATTTTGCTCCAGCCACGAGTGGGATACGATTCTCAAAGAACGATAAAAGCTCATGCGGAGCGTGATTGTGAGTAGCATTCCGCTTTCCCACCCCGTTCGCGAAAATCAGTTCTCTAAAGAGAACCGCGTCGAACCAGCTAGGTCGGCCAAGGATTCGACTGATGGGACTGATCAACATAATGGTCGCCCGCGCAATGTTCTGACCCTTCCGAATCACCACAACCCTGCCGTACCTCGGCAGCATGCGAGAATGGCGCTCAAAACCAACGGGAGAATTCTCTTCGCCGACCTGGCGGATGTTGTCGCCGCGCTCGCCCAGGGGAACTACTGTGTTCTGCAGCGTGAGACCGGATCCTTGCTGGTTCGGGAATCCATCTCCGCATTGACAGAGAAGCTTCGGCCCTACGGATTCGTTCAAATCCACCGCTCCGTGCTCGTTAATTCACCTTCGTTGAAGAGATTCGAAGGCGTGCAATGGACAAATACTGCGTTCGCGTGAAAGGTGGAAGGGAGTATACCGTGACAAGGACCTACAAGAAGAATATCCAGTTATTTGCGGCATTGTGGGTCGGCATGGACACGCCTCTGGCCGGCTGAATGTTCTCCGTTCTCGCAGAATTTCCGGAACGGAAGCTTCGCGCTCGTGACGTTACCCCGGCATCATCCTGAAGCAGGACCGCCTTCGTCGCTCCAACAATCGCCGTTACGATCAGCAGAACTGCAACACCCGGTCTGCGGTAGTTCTGCTTCACTAACGTATCCACCCTTTAAGGTGGTCAACCCGATCGTAGCGGTGGCGATCCATCGTTTGCCCAGTGCGAAATCTTCATCCGAGTAAAGGTACTTCAGGGCAATGTAGATGGTGATCTCGTCCGCAAATCCGCTTCGGATCAGCTCGCAGGGCGTGTGGCCATATCGCTGTAGCATAGGATCCCACAGAGGAATAATCAGCCATTGAATGCATGCATATAGGGCCATGAAGGGCGCAACGCCAACGCAATACGGTGCCATTACCGAACGCGGGGCTTCGCGCCTGAACTGTAATCGCGGACGAAATAAAGAATTGGCGGAGTCAACAGCGCGAACGCACGCGCGATATCTCTGGCCTTCATCAAGAGGATTTTAGTTTTTGAAGGCGAGGATCGCGGAATCTGGACTGAATCGGCAAATAACACTCGGGACATACAAAGTTTGAATTTCAAATTTCAAAAGCTTCCTTCCTTTCGAGTCATCCGGCAAAGCTTAGAAGTGTTGCCGTAGTGGAGCAGCGGCTGAGAGGCGTCACAAGAGTTACTCACACACGGCAAGTTATTCGGCGGTGCTCAGGCCCGCCAGAATGGCCGGGATCGCGCAGCAGGGAGTAGTGCCGAACAGAGAGGGAGATTGGCAGACCGACGCAGAACCAATGCTCAACGAACTCGCAAACCTTGTAGATCAGCGGCATATTCCTGGCGTGAACGGCAGACAATGGCAAGACGATCCAATGCATAAACAAATACACCAGACCGCCGTAAATGAGCCCCGACAGGACAGGGCGCTCCAGCAGAAATTTGATCTTGCGGCTGGCGAGGTAGAAGACCGCCGCCGCTCCCAGCGCGATGATGAAGTGCAGCACGACTCCCAGCGCAGCGGTTTGAGCACCGCCGCAATACGATTTGATCCCGAGAATGCCGCTGGCAATCGTTTGTGGAATCGCGATTGGTTTATGCGGGCTGTAAACCAGAATCGCGTACGCGAGATCGATGGCACCGACGATTAACCCACCAACGAAAATCGCCGGAACAGCTCGTGGCTTGCCCTGGGATCGAAGCGCAACGCTAACGGGTTCTGCCATTGTGCATTCCTGCCATAAGAGGTCTGCTGGGCCTTACCCTTTGCATTTTATGTTTGATTGCCTCGGTGTCGTCACTTTGTGACGAATCAACAGGCGAGCATTATGAGCCTACGCCACCAGTGTACGATCTAGGGGATTTCATCCAAACGAATGCCGCTGGCACGCCAACTCCACAATCGTAATGCGTATCCTATGCAGTGAAACATGAACCCCTGCACCTAGCGTTGAGCATCAAACCGAAGCACTTGCTGTCAGGAAGTCAGGTTCGCCGGTATTCACGGATTTGCAAGCGAGCAAGCTCGCTAAGGTGCGCTCGCGAGTTTCGCAGTTTGACGAGGAAATCATGAACTCTCAGCCAAACACCACCTCAACCACGATCCGCCATGCCGGCCCGCATCTCGGAATGCTGGCACTTGCCTACGCGCTCCTCTTCAATGCCGGTCTTACCGCCGTCAGTGCTTTCGGTACGCCATTTGGAGTCAGGCCGCCATACTGGCCTGGTCCGTGGGAATCGCCCGATGTCATTGTTTCGTACTTTCACAACCATCCCACGGCAGTTCTGATCTGCGTCTTTCTGCAAATCGGTGCATTGATTCCACTCGGCATCTTCGCTGCGACCATAGTGAGCCGTTTGCGGTTTTTAGGCATCGACGCTGCGGGCCCGAACATTGCTCTTTTTGGGGGATTCATGACCGTATTCAACAGCATGGCCGCTGGCTTCACTGTCTGGGCAATGATTCATCCCGGTGTGACGCAGGATCTGACGATAACTCCGGCACTCAACTATCTTTCCTATGCTTTCGGCGGCCCTGGTTTTTCCATGCCGATGGGTCTGCTGATGGTGGGGGTATGCATCCCCGCTGCGTTTCGCAAGCTGCTGCCAAAGTGGCTCGTCGCCTTCGGACTGCTCCTGGCGGTTGCTGGTGAGCTGAGTTGGCTCAATTTAGTTTTTCCCAAGGCTCTTTTCCTCATCCCCCTGGTGAGATTTCCGGGCTTTATCTGGTTGATCGCCACGGGGTTCATGCTGCCGAAAGCTGCTACGCGCCCGTCGCGACCAAGCGAGATGCCAGCATGAAAACTGTAGCTGGATTGCTGATGATCGCAAACGCGGTGCTATTTTTCTGGGAGCGTTCAACACACGCCGGCGTCGCGGTCGGGCAGTTCCATGAGCCGCTCATCATTCCCGCCGCAATCGTGGAGGGCCTGTGTGGGCTTTGCATATTGTGGGGTGCGGTTGCGCTTTTTCGTGGTTGGAGAACGCGATGGCGTCTTGCGTTGATTACCAACTTGGTTGCCTTGGGCGGCGTGTCACTTGGTATCGTCGCTTTGGCTATCGGTGCTGGTCCTCGCACAGCGAGCAACGATCTGTACCATCGCGTGATGCTGATCCTGATCGTGACTGTGATTCTCCTCTTGTTCTTCGGGCGATCACAACTGAAGCAAGACTGAGATATGGCATTGGCCAAATTAGGGTCCTATTTTTCTTGCTCCGTGTGAAATTTTTGTTGGCTGCCTGATTGTGCCTCTTAACCATAAAACTCAAAACAGAATGGCCAGCGCCACCGAAATCATCGCTCGACGTCTTCTCAAACAGGCGAAGTGGTGCGCGAAACTGCGCTCGCCGCTCTACGCGAAACTGTTGTACGAAGCTGCAACGGATGTCCGGGGCCTGGGTGTGTGCTGGACGGTTTTGCGTGACCATCACGATGATCCACCCGGCTCAGCGCTCGCTCTGCGCTTCCTTGGTGCGGTCCACCATCTCGTGCTGGAGGGCAAGGCACCACAACTCGCTGCGTGCTATCCATCAATGGGCGGAGACTCCAATTGCGATGACCTCTGGCGCCGGTTCCACGCCGCCGTGCACCAACACGCTACGGCGCTGCGCGACCTGGTTGATTTCCCAGTACAGACCAATGAGGTGGGTCGTTGCGCGGCACTGCTGGGCGGATTTCTTGATGTTGTGCGCCGCACCGGCCTACCGCTGCGCTTGCTGGAAATCGGAGCCGCCGCCGGGCTGATCCTTCGTTGGGACCAGTATCGATACGAGGTAGATGGCGAAGGCTGGGGCGACCCCCACTCTGCACTGCGCATTTCTGGCGTATTTGGAGATGTACATCCGCGCTTCGACATAAGCGCGAGGATCACCGAGCGACGTGGCTGCGACGCTTCACCCATCGAGCCAAGCACGGAAGAGGGGAGACTAACGCTACAGTCGTATGTTTGGCCGGATCAGATAGAGCGCTTTCATCGGCTTTCAGCAGCAATTGATATCGCGTGCCGCGTGCCCGCACAGTTAGACAAAGCCAATGCAGCCGACTGGGTCGAAGCGGCACTGGCGAATGGAGTTCGTGGAGTGGCTACCGTGGTCTACCACTCAATTGTGTGGCAATACCTATCGGTTAAAGACCGCGCTCGTTTTGACTATACGATGTTCGCAGCAGGACAAGCCGCAACTATTGCCAATCCGCTTGTTTGGCTCAGGTTCGAGCCGGGTGGAGATGCCGCCGAAGTCCGCTTACGAATTTGGCCCGACGGGGAAGACCGCCTCCTCGCTCGATCCGGCTTTCACGGGGAAAAGGTGCATTGGCTCGGCAACAAAGGTTAAATGCTGCGGGGTAATATTTCTTCGCCGCCGACGCAGGAAGGCTTCACAGACTGTCCGAAAGGAACCACCTTTTTGTTGTTGCGCCATGCGGAGAAGTATAACAATTGCGACGTTTGGAATTGTAGCCAAATAGATCGTGTCCTATGCTTTGGCAGTTTAGGCAGTTCTCCGCCTCTGAAGAATTGGCGACGGTCTGTTTACGGAACTTTGCCCTTCCGCCTGACTTAATAAGCAGGATGGCTTTGGAATCGGGCACCTTCAGCAAAGAGGTTTCAGAAGGTGTTAGTGCGCTGTACCAGCACGACTATTCGCTTTCCGTCCCCGTGTGTCGCCAGGTTCGGCCCTGTGGGATATACACATTCAGGTGCGGGAGTGAACTCGTAACGTTCTCCGGCTAACAGCAACTCACAATCGTTTCGATCTGGTGAACATGTCAGCAGGTAATGAATATTCGGGTTGGTCACAACTGTCGCAACCATCAGGTTTGTCTTGATCTCTGGCTCATAGCCGCTTCGTTCGATCTTCATCGCCTGACCAGACAGCAGACTGGTTGCACAGAGCACGAACACAGCTAACCGAATTTTCACTCGCTTCCTCCGTTTTCTCCCGTCTTTTGCCAGCGTAAGACCTGTCCCTTTGGACCGCGACTGTCGGATGGTCATGACCCTTTCGTGCCCGAAATCCTTTCACTTCTTCTTTTTGGGTCGCCCATGCTTTCGGATGTACGGCAGGCCGCGCTTGAGTTCCGAACTGAGATCGGCGGATTCGGTCGCGATCTGGACGGGCACGCCAGCGGATTCACATCGAACCCCGAAACGAAAACAGGCCTATTGTGATTTTGAGATCGATTTTTTCAGGGGTTGGGATATGCGGGGAAAAATTTTCTCTCCACACTTTAACGCTTAAACCCTAATTTCGTTTTTCCCTGCCGGACGTGGTTTGCCGCATGCCGAGTAAAATTGCTGAGTGACAGTTGCTAAAGTGAAGCCCACGATTTCGCCCGAACTTCTGAATCAAATCGACATTAGAGTTGGCACAATTGAATCCGTCAGCGATGTCGAGAATTCGGAAAAGCTGGTCGCACTTCGGGTCAATTTCGGCGACCACAAGCGCACGATCTTGGCTGCGATGAAGCGCGAGCGGGCAAATCCACGGGAGATCGAAGGCAAGCAGGCGCTATTTGTCGTGAACCTTCCTCCGCGCAAGATGGCGGGGGTCATGTCGGAAGCTATGCTGTTTGACATCGGCTATGCGGACGGCATTACCCCTGTGTTGGCCTTGCCAGAGTCGAGAGTGCCTGACGGAAGTAGAGCAGGATAATGCTGACGGACTCTCCACCGCGCAAGGCGAACCGTGCATGGTTTCTCGAAAGCGACCGGATCAGGACACTCAACCTGCCGCAGGACGGAGGCTTGCTGGCGATTGCACAATCCGTCGAATCGCCGATGAAGGCTGGGACAACCGCCGACGTCCGCCGCGCCTGCGCAGAGTTTGGGCAGCCATTGGCGAAGAGAATGGCAACATCACTGGTATGTGCCGCCCTGCTACGGCAGCTTGCGGTGGAAATCAAAGTCCGGGGGCAAGTCATCCGGACTTCTCAGGGGATCAACTGCGCTGCCTTTTCCTGAGACGCTGCTTCAGAATAGAGCCATTGGAAACCAAAAAACGGCCCCTTTCTCTATCCCAAAATCCGCTGCAACACTTTGGCCGCTCTCAAGCTTTTCGATGTAGACAGGATTGGGATATACGGAAATCTTGATGCCGCTGGTGGCGTTCTGTTGCGCAAACACAAATGCGATGCTAGCCACGCAAGCCACAAGGAGAGTCTTGATGTTCATCTGTCCTCCTCGCCGAAAACATCTCACATCAATAAGATTCACATCAATTGTAAGATGCATCATAGAAACTGGCGCCAGCATAAATTGGCCGGAGTGGCGTTGTTTGGTTGTTTGGATCGTCGCTAAACAGCCACCCACTGAGAATGAGGTTTCGCAAGATCAATACAACGTCATGTTTGTGGGATGCTTAGCGTAAGGACCAGAATGCACTTCAAGCAGCTCAGTAACCAATCCAAATAGCGCCGACTTGAAGGCAGAAATCTCGTGCCGGCGCAATACTGCCGCCCCGGAACTCGATCGCTTGTTGGACACGGTAGAGCAAGAGGAAGAGCGGACCAACAACTTTGTCAAAAGTGCTGGCCCGCGAAACTGCTGCTGTCGAGTTTGCTCCTGCGCTATTTCATCTTCTTTCATCGCGCTCTTTAACATCCTCACGGGATGTGACATGAATCTTGTCTTTGTCCGCGTCCACGTGCGCCCGCACCCGAAACATGGTGGCCTTCATGGCCTTTTAGCGCGTCTGGGTTGCTCACCTTCCACGTCTTACCGTCTTTGTCGCTGACAGCTCGTTTGGACATCTTCTCTGCCTTTGCATCGTCGGATTTCATATTTTCGTGCTTCACGGTGTCCTGGCTGAAAGCTGTGACGGACATCATCAGGGCTATTCCGAAAGCCAGCATCACTAACTTTTTCATCTGTTCTCCTTTTTGAAATAAACGTATTGCTACGTGCAGTTCAATGTTGAAGTGTTCTGCACACGGTTGCTCACCGTGATTTGCAGATCAGCGGGGGCCGTGGCTGTTATAGTCACTAATCCTGGTGCAAGACATGTTGCCTCGCCAGTATCATCAATCGTCGAGACGACTGTATCTGACGATTTCCACTCCTACCCTGACCGGAAACTACTATGTGGTTTATCCTCGTGACCGGATGGATACCAACGAGCGGATCCGACAGACGTTACCGCTGGAGTCCTTAATCATCATAGCCCACGCGTATTACACACACCTTCTCATCATGCTCCAATGGTTCAAAGTTGTCCTGTCTGGGACGCGAACAAGATCTTTGATGATCCTTTCCGGACTAGTTGGTGGTTCGATTGTCGGCATTTGCATCAATCAGGGTCGCATCTAACGCACGCTCAAGAGCTCGCCATATTCACGACTGAAAAGACACATAGAGAAGTGGTTTGAATCTCACCACCGGTCAGTGACCCGAGGCGTTCCGTTCTCCGGTGTTTGAACCCCGCCCAAGCCCCTCAGAGTCTCCCGTCCGTCTCCCAATCCCCGTTCTATCCGTCCGCGGCCCCGCATGTCTATTGGGTCTGAGGGCGCCTGTTTGTCGAAATGATTCTGTTTCTACCGGTCACATGAACCGCACCGTCAATCTCACCAAACGAGTTCAAACCTGTAAAGGCTTACGCTACTGCACCGTCGTGCTCGCCATGAACGTTGCTACCAAAATGTCGCCTATTTTATTTTCCAAGAAAACTGGTGTGTATACGCGCGACGGTCGCAAGTGACTGGTAGCGTTGGTAGTAAGAGCGGAAATTTGCCAGTATTTTTGGCAAAACGAAGGCGGCGGGTTCGAATCCCTCCCTCTCCGCCAGACCTTTCGTAATCTAGTAGTTACGCGGTGTGATACCTAGGGTGACTACGATCCCATGGTTCACTGCATTCAATTCTGCTTCCTTCTGCATAGGACGGAGCGGGGGATCTGGGCGGGGCGCTCGAAGAAGAATTGTGGGCCCCACCTGACAGCGGTTCTGCTCACCGACGGATCGCAGGTTTGTATCGTGTACCGACTCTCGACCCGAGCCGTTCCCTGCGCCGCCCTCGCATTTCCTTCCCTCCGCCGCTTCCTCACCCGTCGCACCTGCCTGCTGGCCATGGGAAAAATTCTGCCGCACCCCAGTGCACGTTCCGCTCGGCACTCGTCTCCGCAGGATGGCGGGCCCAAAGGGAAAATGATCGAAGGAAGGAGCGGGGGATCTTGGCGGGGCGCTCGAAGAGAATTGTGGGCCCCACCTGACAGCGGTTCTGCTCACCGACGGATCGCAGGTTTGTATCATGTACCGACTCTCGACCCGAGTCGTTCCCTGCGCCGCCCTCGCATTTCCTTCCCTCCGCCGCTTCCTCACCGTCACCTGCCTGCGCCACAGGGAAAAATCACCCAAGCGCACGTTCCGCTCGGCACTCGTCTCCGCAGGATGGCGGGTTTCTTGGCTGAATCCAAGTTTGCAGGTGACTGTCTATGTAGCGCACAGTAAAGAATCGAGAAGCGCATCGCCCCGCCCGCCAATTGATACTCGCTTCTCGCCCTTGGTGTGTTCTCTGCCTGATCAAGCCGCACGCTTCTTGCGGCGTGGGCTGCGTCTTTTTACCTTCGTCAGGACGCTCTGCACAGCGGGGCCGCGTCTTTCAACCACGGTTTCTGCTGTCCGCTCAATAACCCTTCCTTCCGCAGCAGAGTCAGGGAGACCTATTAGCAAACTCGTTGGCAAACTCGGGTTCGCGGGACCAACTCTTGCGAGCTTTTGAGCGCTGAGGCTTTCCGGGTAATACGGGTTCTTGAACAAAAATTTAGGGCAACGAAAATACATACCCATCGACCAACCAAAACAGCATCAACGTGGCGGTGAACCTCCCGGCGCACGAGGAATTTTTCAAGCCGGTTATCTCGCAGATATTGCAAAGCCAACCAGAACACTTACCGCCGCGTCGTCTAACAGGGTGGGCAATGAAAATACCAACACTCATCATCCCCAAAGAAGCCGCACATATTCTTGCCCGTCCCGAAAGCACGCTGCGCTATTGGCGCTGCGTAGGCGTGGGGCCTCAGTGGATCAAGATCGAAGGCCGGATTTTTTATGACGTCGAGGATCTCGTAGAATATATAAAGAGAGGCCGTCGAACACCTTCCGTGCGCGCGTACGTGGAGGAACATGATGTCTCTCTATAGACGCGATCGGATCTGGCATTACGACTTTTGGTGCCGCGGAAAGCGGTACCGCGGTTCGACCCAAGAGGCAAGTAAAACGCGAGCAAAACGCATGGAAACGCTGCTGATGTTCCAAGCACGAGAGAAGCGAGGATTCATTCAGACGAATCGCATGCCGATTCTGTCGGAACTGGCCCCGAAGTTTCTCGATTGGGTGAACGCCTCCACCCTGGAACACGCAACGAAAAGCTACTACCAGTACGGATGGCGGATGCTTCAGAAAACCCAGATCACCGCCATGCGGTTAGATCAAATATCAACCGATGCGGCGGAAGTTCTGCGCTTCCCCGGATCTGGTGCAAACGGCAACGTCGCCTTGCGCACGCTTCGAAGGATGCTCCGCAAAGCGAGCGAATGGAACCTGCTCCAATCCTGGCCGCGGATAAAACTTTTGAAGGAAAATGGGCGGGATATCCTCATTGATCCCATGACCGAAGCAAAGCTTCTTGGCGCGAGCCCCCAACCCCTGCGTGATGTGATCCTCATCATGCAGGACACGGGCATGCGGCCGCAGGATGTGTTTCGGATGCGGTGGGAACACCTCAACTGGTTTAAACGCGTGCTCTTCATTCCGTATGGAAAGACCCGCAACTCCCGTCGGTACGTGCCTCTGAACGAGCGCGTCATAAAGGCGGTAGAGTTCCGGGGTGCAGCTGCCAACGGCTGGGTCTTTCCCTCCCGCCGTTCCGAAAGCGGCCACGTCTCCAATGTGGCCAATCAATGGAGGCAAACCCGGAAGGCGATCGGTTTGGATCCTGCTATAAAACTGTATTGTTGCCGGCATACGTTCGCCACAGATGCGTTGGAGCGAACGGGAAACTTGGCAGCGCTGATGAAAGCGTTGGGACACGCAGATGCCCAAACAGCGATGAAGTATCAACATCCCGGATTGGAGCGGATCCGGATGGCAGTAGATGAACGCAACCGGGAGCACGCGGAACTCGCGCGCTTCCAAGAAAGTCCCCACAACAGTCCCCACAGTCCGGAACGGATGCAGTAGGTATGTGCTTGAAAAGATGGTGAGCGCGGAAGGAATCGAACCTTCAACCTACTGATTTCACACCAATAACCAAAATACGTGGTTTCAACGATTTCCCGGCAGTTTTGGTGAGCACAAATAGGCAGATTTAGGCACATTTGTTACGAAATTTGTTACGAAGTTTTTTCGATTACCTTTTTTGCAGATTGCTCCGTATCTGATCCCCGGGTCCCGAATTGAGAAGAGAGGCGACCGGCTTATGCCGAAAAATGGTCTGAACCCCAATGTTTATTCCTCTGCAGCCATCAGACACGGTGATGCAAGCTGCATCATAGCCATCCTGTTGTGGATAGGGCGGAACGAACTGACGAGAACAAGCTTTGAACATACCTTATTAGGGTACGAAGAACTATGGAATCTGAGTGGCTACATGCTAGTTTCAGTCACGGGACTTGGGCCTCGCAAGAAATCTTCTTGCCCAAATTGACATAAAAGGAGCGCTGCCAATGAGGTCAGCCGGCTGTTTGATCTTATGCGGAATGCTTTTACTGGCTGGCTCGCCCGGCTGGTGCCAAGAGAAGCAGGAGCACGGCAAATTGCAAAAAGCGAAGCAGCAATTGCTTGAACTCGAGAACTATTGGCTCCAATCAGAAGACGATGCCAGCGCATTGGAATCGATTCTGGCGCCCGATTTCCTGCATGTGTTGCCGGGCGGAATCGTCACCAAGCAAGAACAGATCAGCTTCATGCGTTCGCACCCGGCGCCTGCGCAGAACGCCAAAAAGCATTTTGAAGATATGCACGTGCGGATCTACGGGGAAATCGGCATCGTCAACGGGATGGTGGTCGCAATCGGCGCATCCGCCACGCGCCGGACTTTTTTTACCGACGTTTTCGCGTACCGCAACGGCAAGTGGCAAGCCATAAGTGCGCAAGAACTGCCCGCTGCCGAGAGCAGATAACAAAGCGTATGACTTATGAACGTATTTTGAATATTGCACCGCCTGCAGCGCGTCCAACCGCCCAGATCGTTGACCTCAGACTTTGGTCGTCACCGGCCACACCCGATCGCATAACGAGCTAATCCATGGGTCAGGAGTTACAGATGCGACCGAAAATGTTCCGTCTTGTCACGATTCTCAGTCTGTCCTTAGTTGCTGGAAAAGCGCTTGCGCAACTCAGGCCGACCGCAGACATTCGTGAGGCTGACGTTGCAACAAGCTCAGGCATACGCATCCACTACCTCGAATCGGGTCGGGGCAATTCATCGCGCGCACTGGTTCTAATCCCTGGGTGGCGGCTCCCGGCCTTTTTGTGGAAGGAGCAGCTCACAAGATTCTCGTCGACAATCCGGGTCATTGCCCTCGATCCTCGATCCCAAGGGGCCTCCACCAAGACCTCCGAAGGCGACACGCCCGAGGGCCGTGCCAGAGACTTGCACGATGTTCTTGCCAGCCTGAGAGTATCGCGCGCGGTGCTAGTTGGCTGGTCGCAGGGCGCTCAGGACGTGGCGGCGTACCTGCAACAGTTTGGAACCGTTTCGGTTGCCGCCGTGGTCCTTGTCGATAGCCCGGTTTCCGCCGGGCCTGAGGAGATCGAGCTTCACAAGACCTTCAGCAAAGTCATTCTCTCGGGGATTTCCACGTATGCGAGCCAGCCAGAGCAATACTCGGAAGGCATGGTCCGGTCCTTATTCAAAAAGCCGCATTCCGAACTCGATATCGCGAGGATTGTGAAGTCCACGTTACAAACGCCTGTCGATACCGGAATAGCAATGCTGGTGGCAGACATATTCGGGGCTGATCGGCGCGCGGCTTTAGCAAAGTTAGATAAACCGGCGTTGGTGATTGGATCGTCCGAGTCGCCGTTGATAGATGTTCAGAAAGAAATGGCAGCGATGATACCGGGAGCGAGATTCGTCGTCGTGCCAGAAGCAGGTCATGCGATTTTTATTGACGCTCCGCAACGGTTCGATGAGGAGCTCGGATCATTCCTCCAGAGTCTGCCCCAGTAAGAGACCCAAAGATGCCAAGTATGTTTCGACACCCTTGCTTTGGTTCATCACCAATCTGGTTCGGGGCTGGTATCCGCCCCCGTCGTGGAAGACTCGAACAGTCTGGGCGCGGTGCACTCTCCCGCGCGCAGAAAATCTGATTCAGAACAGTTTGATAGCGCTCTAAATACATTTCGGAGTCTTGCTCCATTTCGTCATCGCATTTGGCGCTGCGACTGTGTACTACCGCGCAAGCCGCAAACTCAGGTTTTTGGTTCACCGCGCTGTGCTCTCAGGCTTAATCTACGGTGCTTTGGTTTATTTCTTTATGCACCAAATCGTCTTGCCGCTTTCGGCGGTCGCTCATGGTCAGAGACCGAACGGCGTGCCGAAGGCGCTGACGGCGGTAAGACCGGCATTGAACAGAACTGTGTAGGCAATTGCCAGCATTCCGAGATGCGGGCCAACGTGGCGGCGAGTGGTTGAGGCGATGTTGGGTTGAGAGTTCATGACTTTCTCATTGCGAAATTTATTGTCGTTGCTGGTGTCTTCACGGTCCTACTTGTGCTCAAAGTTCTGCTGACAGTTGTTGCCATACGTGAAGGAATGTACTGAGAGATCCTTGTCCTGCGGGTACAACATTAAAAGGTGTGATCCGAATGCGGGATTCCGGACAAGACAGTACATTCGGGGATTGCTGACCTCGATATAGGAGCCTTGGGGATCGAATCGCACGTCAATGCCTGCCTCGTTTTGTGACAGTGGCTTGCCGTCTTGTTGGATCTCTAGCCGGGCTGGCTTCTTCGGGTCCGCGACGCTCAAGACTGCGTACACAGAACGCGCATGATAGCGAAGCGTGGCAACATCTTGCGCCTCGGCCGAGCTTACGCCATCCTTATCGGTGCGCCATCTCCCTGATAGCATAACGCGTCCGTCACTAGGCTTGTGTTCAGCGCGGAAATTAGTCACGGCGCCATCGTGGTATCCCTGTGAGTTTTCAACGGCGCCATGTCCTGTGCCGTGGTAATCGCCAACGTAGCCTTCCGCGGTAGTCTCGCCGCCGCACTGGGCAGCAAGCACGTCTTCGGCCGATTCAAGCGGAGCCTTGCTCAATTCCGGGGTGACTCTGGTTCAGCAGAATGCGAATAGCTGCTCCAATCGTGTATCGAGGATTTCACCTTCCTCGTGAAAGACGATTTCTCCATCCTGGTCAACGAGATATGCGTTTGGCCACGCGTTGGACTGGTAGGCATTCCAGATGGAGCCGTGAAGATCCGCTATTACCGTCCAAGGCAACTGAAAGCGGGCAGCCGCTTGCCGGACATTTTCGACGCTGAAGCCCATGGGAAATTCGCCATAATGCACGCCCACCACATCAAAACCGTACGGGTGGTATTTGGCATATAAGCGCTTTAGGGTAGCGAAGTCGCGGATGCAGTTGATGCAGGTGTACTCCAAAAATCAACCAACAACACGCGTCCGCGGTAGCCGGCAATGGAATGGGGGGCTTTCTCTCCGGCATCGATCCAGACTGCATCACTGGAAAACTCAGGTGCCTTGGGGAACGGACGCGCGTCGGTTGCATTTGCCGAGACTGTAAGTAATAAGAAAGCGATTATGGTGCATGTTTTGGTCATGATTGCCTCAGCTAGCGCGGGTCGATCATTCACGTACTTGCTCCCTCAGGTCCTCACTCCTTCTCTCAGATGAAGCAACCTACGTCAAAGGAACTCTCTGCTTCGCCGTTATGTGACGAAATTGTTATTTCACGCTCCAGAAAAATAGTGTTTGGCGGAATTCCCATCTCTTTCTCATCTCGCCTGACTCGACCTTGCTTCTTTGTGTGGCGAATTGGTGTTGGCCTCTTCGCGTCATTCACGGCGGGTAGCCAGCGTCTCGCGCGCGAATCTTGTGCGCCGGTCACAGCCTGATTGCTTGCTTTGGTTGGCTTGCCTTAGAATCCCTCACTCGAAGTCACGCGGGGAAGCGCCAGCGTTGCAAATCCTCCTTTGCTGTTTCCAACAGTTCGCTGTCGGCGTACTCGCTCTGGCTGCCGCGCCATTTGGCATTCCGGCGACGGTACTCTGGATCTATGTTTGTGCGTCGCTGCTGTTCATCATCGGCTTCATCAAAATCCTCAAGGAACTGCCGCAGGAACATGGCGTCGACAAGATCATGCCGTTTGGCCGACTGTTTTTTGCAATTTCCATGGGCGTTTTTGGTTCCGAGCATTTCACCGCCACGGCGGATATTGCGACCCTCGTTCCACGCTGGATTCCCGCGCATATCTTTTGGGTCTATCTAGTGGGGCTCGCTTTTCTTTGTGCGGCGCTTAGTATTGCCGTTCTCGTTCAGGCACGGCTGGCAGCGGCGCTGGTGGGAATGACGTTTTTAATCTTCGTGCTGGTAATGGATCTGCCCGGCACGCTTCGGCACCCACACAACAGATTTTTTTGGGCCCTGGCGTTGAGACAACTTGCCTTCAGCGGCAGCGCTTTCGCTTTCGCGATGTCGCCGTGGAGGACTCGGCCGCAACGGCAGTCGCCTGTGCCGGCAAATACGGCATGGGCCTTCATTCCGCGATTCTTCGTGGGCATTCCTTCGCTATTCTATGGAGTGGAGCATCTGCTGCACCCGGAATACGTGCCGGGAGTTCCTCTGCAAAAACTCACGCCCGAGTGGATCTCCGGGCGAATTTTCTTGAGTTATTTTGTTGGCGTGATTCTGATTGTTGCGGGCGTCTGCTTGCTCATGAATAAGAAATCGCGCACGGCAGCCACGTCTTTAGGGCTCACGATTCTGCTGACTGCGTTGTGGATTTACCTGCCGATGCTACTCCGAGCGCCCACAGACGTCGTTGCACTGAACTATTTCTTCGACACGCTGCTTTTCTGCGGAGCCATCCTGCTGTTGGCGAACGCGATGGACGAAAAAGCACCTGTGGCGCGGATTTCGGATGCGGCCCAAACAGAATATGCATTAGGTCCTGCGAGTGAAACCGGTAATCGAAGAAAGGAACAACGAAGCCCTTATGACTAACGACCGCATTTTGCAGATTGCAAGAGTGTTTTTGCGTCTGGCCTTGGGCATTACCTTTCTGGTTGCTGTCGCCGACCGTTTCGGCTGGTTAGGCCCATACGGCGCCAAGAATGTGTCGTGGGGCGATTGGAGACACTTCGTCCAATACGTGGGTGTGCTTAATTGGTTTCTTCCGAAGGGGCTGATCCCGGGACTCGCTGTCTTGGAGACAATCATCGAGTCTGGGTTGGGCATCGCGCTTCTCCTGGGGATTTATCAACGCCAAGTCGCCTGGGGCACCGCCGCGCTGTTGATGTCGTTTTGCCTCACCATGACTGTTGCCCTTGGCATCGTCGCGCCACTGGCCTATTCGGTATTCACCGCGTTTGGTGGAGCGCTGCTGCTGGGCGCGGTTGCGTTGCCGCAAGCTGCTCGCTCTTCCGCTAGAGCGCACTCGACAGCTAATTTCGTTTCGGGCTAGCACAAACCGCAATGGCCATCCGGGGGCCGACATGGTCGGCGCCGATCGCCCAAGGCGGTTCTGGGGTTCCATCGGGAACCTAAAGCAGTGCCCACACTTGCCACAGTGAGAAATACGCGATGCCAGAAACCTTTTCGATAATTTTGCTTTGGTTATTCATTATCAGTCTGGGAACCACCTTCGGGGCCGGAATCTACGAGAGTCGAATCGTAGTTGCCCGGTGGATCGATTCCTCGCCCGATTCCGTGCTCCATTGGAATTCGGATGCGGCACGGCGGGATGATACGGGGCGGAAATTCTGGGCTTTCGTTACAACGGTACCGCTCACTCTGCTCACACTCGCGAATCTGGTCGTTGCCTGGCGCTCAGCCGGCATGTTGCAAGCCTGGTGGTTGTGCGCCGTACTGGCGGCGCTGGCAGAAAGAATCTTCACTTTCTCCTACTTCATCCCAACCATGATCGGGTTGATGCGGATGCCGGATTCGACCAAAGCCGCGGCCTCAGCCCTACGGTGGGCGAAGTTGAGCTACGTTCGCCATGCTCTTGTCCTAGCCGCGTGGCTCGCAGCCCTAGAAGTGTTGGCGCTGTTGAATCAGCAGCGCGCATTGTCCGGTGCTTTCCGACTTAGCGACAAATAGCGAAAGAATCGCCCACGGGAGAGCCGAAGCTAATGAGCGTTCCCCAATTCGGCCCGTTCCGGGATAGATCTCTTCCGTGCTGACACCCCGGTGGATCATTGTGCCAAAGTTCCCTGAACCGACGCTAAATCGGACCGTCTTAGTTATTCAATGCTCTTCTGACGTCGAAGTGGTCCCGTCCGACCATCTGCCAAGGGGAATGATAAACACGGTCAAGTGCTCCTCCGTATGATTGAATCCGATAATCGGTGAATCTGCTAGCCCTGCACCTGATACGCCACTCACAGGTAATCCGCTGGCGGTCTTCCCCGAAGCTGACCGCCTCGACGACGCGACTATGCAGGCACTCGCTCGCGAATTCAATTTCTCGGAGACAACGTTCGTCCTGCCGCCACGCAACAGTCGAGCCACATGTCGGTTGCGCTGTTTTTCGCCGGTCGCGGAAGTGTTTGGTGCAGGTCACAACGCGCTCGGGGCCTGGTGGGTCATCATCGCCGGAGACTACTTAACGCTGAAGGAAAGCGGAAGCGTCTGGCAGGAGTTGGGCGACAGTGTGCTGCCCGTGGACTTTACCTTCGACTCGGGAGCGTTGCGCCGCATTGCTATGACTCAAGCTGTTACGCGGGAGTCCAGCATCGCACTGGAACGCATGGTGTTAGCGCGGGCGCTTGCGGTCGATGACCACGCGCTGAACATGCCGGAAGTCAGCCCTCGCGTCGTCTCCACAGGCGCAACCACACACTTGCTCGTACCCGTTCGGAGCCTCGCTGAGTTGCTCCGCGTGCGTGTGCAGGCGGAGAAGCTAATATCGCTGGTCAGGCCGCTTGGATGTGAGGGTTGCTACTGCTATTGTCTAGAAACTTTGGAGAGGACCTCTTTAGCCCACGCCCGCGGTTTCTTTCCCGGGATCGGCATCGCGGAAGATCCAGCGACCGGCAGCGCAGCGGGGCCCCTTGCAGCGCACCTCGTAGCACGCGGGTTCGCACCTCATGGTGAATGGCTGACCATCGAACAGTGCGATGAAGTCAACCGACCTGGACGAATCAAAGTGCGTGTCATTAACCAGAGGATCGAGGTCGGTGGTGCGTGCACCATTTGTTGGATCCGGCAAGATCTCTCTCCAGAAGACGGGTGCGGTTGTGACAGCCTAGCTCTTGGTTACCGAACGCTGGAAGATCTGATTTGATGCGATGCGGGCATCGGCGTGACTGATCAGGCGCTAACGACTCGATTGAACCGGGATTCCAAGTCGAGAAGCCACCTGCCGTGCCGTTGTGAGCCGTCGTTCAGTGATTCCTTTCAACGAAGTCCGGACTGCGTTAACGACATCAGAAGGAGCGGTGAATGGGCTGCCGGCGTCGAAAGGCGGCTCAGGTGCGTATTCCATCCCGAGTTGGATCTGTTGTGCAAGGGTTTCACCGCGCAGCAACGAAACCAGCCGTAATGAACCATCTAATCCAGCGGTAACTCCGGCGGCGCTTACGTATTTGCCATCAACCACTACACGACTGTTTACGGGAATGGCCCCAAAATACTGGAGCAGGTGAAAAACCGACCAATGCGTTGTAGCCTTAATGCCGCGAAGCAGGCCGGCGGCACCACAGAGGAGAGCCCCGGTGCAGACCGAGAAGACATACTGAGCAACCTGCGCTCGGTCGCGAATGAATGCCAATGTGACTTCCTCATTCATCAGTGTCTCTTGTCCGGCGCCACCGGGGACGACCAAGACATCTAGGTCGGGACATTCTCGAAACGTCGTTTCTGGAGTCAACAGTAGCCCGCGCACATCTCGAATCGGATTTCGGTCCTTCGCGATGACGTAAAATGCCGATTCAGGTATTCTGGATAAGATTTCGAAAGGACCCGTGAAGTCCGCCTGATCCATATTTGGATAGACCAGCGCGCCGATATTTAGCGGTTGCATTCCTATACGCCCCCTGCTCAAGAAAATAGGAGTGTGCTCGATTCAGGCTCCGGGAGAGGACAAAAGTTGCCCTTTGAAAACCCTTCGGAACCAATGCCGATGCAGGTTTTGGCCTCTTACAAACGATTTGGATTGGATTTCCCTCCGGATCTTCTACCCAAGCTGCGCGGAGCGGTGGGTCGACCAGAAAGTCGTGCGGTTCGCTGAGTACGCGTATGCCATGGCTGCGAAGAACGGCGAGGGCAGCATCGACATTGTCCGTCCAGATAGCTATTTCGCCTCGCGGTTTGCCAGGATCGAGGTCGAGATGGTGCATCGACCGCGCGGCGTCAATGCGAGCCAGTCCGACAGCGAAGGTTCCGAGTGCCACCTCAATGTGAATCGCCGGGCCCGTCTCAGGTGTCCGGAATCTTTCGACAAAGCCGAAGTTTTCCTGGTAGAACGCGGCAATCCGCTCAGGATCCCTGACGTAGTAGTTAATCATAGGTTCCCGGTATGTGATCATTGAGGACACTTTCTTGCTCTTGTTAGTCACTTGCGCAGAATTCCGCGAACCATCCTGAGACCAGCCACTGGGTAATTTCGAAAAAGCGAACCAGCTTCCGAACAGTAGCGCGAAGAAGAGGACAAAGGCCAAGACGGGAACCGGTACTAACGCCAAAACAAGTGCACTGCCGATGAATTTCATTTCAACCTCTTTCGTCGAAGATTTTTTGGCGACGTGAGTCCGTCTTTTACGCGACCTTCTTGGGCAAGGTCACGCAGCCGTTCGAGGGCGGCGGACCAATACTGCTCGTATTTCGCAATCCACGGTGTCAGCCCAGCGGCCAGGGCACCCGGTTCCAACCGATAAATCTGCCGCCGACCCCGACGCGTTGCGGACACCAGACTCGCAGCCCGCAGGCACATCAGGTGTTTGGAGATGCCCGATGCCACCAGGTCGGGGAACTCAGAGGCCAGCTGACCGACCGCCAAGGGGCCGCGTTCGGCCAGGAGATCGAGGATCAACCGGCGCGTAGGGTCGGCAAGGATTCGGAACAGGACATCACTATTGCTGGGCATCACCTGCGCTCACCAGATCGGCTAGCCGGTCGAGAACTCGGTGGAGGTCGGCGCCGCGCTCGTAATCTTGTAGCGTCTCGGGCCAGTCCGGACGACCGATGCCTTCGAAACCATCGTGAATGAGCGTAACCTGCGTGCCGACGGCCGTGGGAGCAAGCGTCACGACCAACCGCGCCGGATGCACCCACCCACTATCCTCTTCGAGCCAGGACAGAATCAGCTTTTTCTCTGGCACCAACTCCAGCACAGTACCGCTGATCCACGTCTGGTCATCGGGTCCAAGGAAACGGTATCCGCCACCGACGCGTAGCTCGATCTGAATATTGGAACTGATCCAGCGGCGCAGTCCTTCCGGAGTTGCGAACCAGCGCCAGACTTTGCTCGGGGGAGCTTGGATCTCAATCGAACGAATGACCTGCGGCATACGGGATCCCCAATACATTACCGTTAAGCAATGTATTACTGTATGGTAATGCTTTCCGTAATGTCAAACTGCCGCATTTAGCATCAGGAGATGGTTCGTTGTGTGGCGCTAGCACGGCCCTTTGAAGTCGGCGTGTGTGCATGACCGCTTTGCGCAGTTCTCAATTGACGCCTACGGGCATTTAGCGCTTATTGACGACGGTTCTGGGAAGATGGTCGGCAGTCCTTCCACCATTCGACGCCCCAGCTCAAAGCTGGGCTGGTCCCGGAGTTGTCCACAAGTCGACCTACGCGGAATCAGCCGAGCGGCTGGCCTGAAATGTGCGGAAAAACAACTCGCGGTCCGCGCGGACAGCGGCAATCGGCCAGCCTGCGCTTATGCCACCGTCCACCACCAGGTTGTGTCCGGTCACGAAGCGTGCCGCATCGCTGGCCAGGAACAGTGCCGCTTGCGCGATATCGTCCACGCGCCCTACATACTGCAACGGTTGCCATCGGGGCAGGATGGAACCAATGGCGGCCTCGGCATACTCCGGCTTGTCGTCCGCCTCGTCGGATTCCATGCCCACATACTTGCCGAAAGCTCCAGTAGCAATCATCCCGGGTGAGAGGCTGTTCACGCGAATTCCCTTTTCGCCCAGCTCGACGGCGGCGCAGCGCGTCAGGTGAATCGCGGCTGCCTTTGCGGCCGAGTAGTAGTGCCCTCCCAGTCCTGCTCTCATTCCGTTGACGCTCGCGACGTTGATGATGCTGCCCGTTCCTTGTGAGGCCATGACTCGCGCCGCATATTTCATGCCGGCGAGGACGGCACGCAGGTGCACCGTTATCGGTGGAAACAACAGAAGCGACGCCGGATCAATCAAGGAACCAGGTAAGTTAACTGCTATCAGTGGTCCGTAGTCTCTGGGGTATCCGGTTGAAAATAAGGGTTGTAGCTCTTATGAACAAGCTACGAATTTCTTGTTCCGCTTTCGTAACAAAACAGAAAAAGCGCTTTCCTCAGCCCCAGCGCTTGCTAGTCTGAATCGCTTTTCCCAGAAATTTACAGCTTTTGGGAAATATGCGTCGGGGAGTCGCAAAGCAAGATGGTCGTTGGGTGCTGGGGACATAGTACCGCTAATGGAATTCGATCCGTCCGTATCAGGTCCGCATAAGCCAAAAAAGGAGGAATGCATTATGGTTACAAAAAACAGCCTTATCGTTTTAGTACTGCTTGTCGTGGCTGCTCTGCCGATGTCAGCGGCTACGGGAATCCTTGATTTTCGAGTCAGAGACAGCTTTACCCATCATCCTATTCAAGCCGTGATTAAGGGCGAAGGGCCGCAGTCTTTCTCGACACCTACAAATGCCAAAGGCAACACAAGAATTAACTTGGCGGTAGGAGACTACCTTTTGCAAATCTCAGCATCGGGCTACTCCGAACTCCGGACACATTACCTTGTTGAGAACGGCAAGACTACGGTGGGGGGAGCATTTCTTGATCCTCAGACCCTGCCTGAAGAAGAGAGCCGAGCGATTCTAGATCCCTTGCTTCGGACAGACTATACCTTGCTTCACGAATACGTCGTGGACGCGAAAACAGGGGACCCGATCTCCGGAGTAAAGGTGAGCTTCATAAACGCTGCGATGAAATACTCAAACAGATTTGAATGGACATTTCGTGCTCTTAGTACCCACACCGAAACCGGAGAATCCGGGCGGCGTCGGAATGGATACTCTGATGTACGAAAAGCCCGGATATAAAACGCTAATATTGCGAAATCTCGCTGTCGCGCCGGACGAAATGGGGCCTTCAGCGGTGGACATGGAAAAAGGCACCGGTGCACTTGATCGAGATGCGACCCACAACCTGATGCGAAAGGACTCAGTCAGCGGGCCTACTCCACAGCCCGAAATTTCGGGACAGGCCTTATCGCCTCAGCTCTATTCATGGCTTGGAGCTAAGGGCAGTTCTTTTCCGGTGGGGGCCGCCGCGGCTGCAATGCCAACACCGCAGAGCGTCATCGTTCCAAACAGCATCAAGGTGGGTCACAACTGCACTGTATCCAATAATCAGATCATTTGCACAGCTTGGGATCCAGCTATCTCGCTAGAAACATACGTTAGTAATGGTCTGCTCGGGGAATGGCTATCTCCATGGGTAGATGACTCGCTGAAAGCTGGTTCAGTCGCATATAGGAGTTATGGTGCATGGCGCGTCGCGCATCCACTCTCCGCTAATTACGACATTTGCGACAGCGCGCTCTGCCAAGTCTACAATCCCGCAATGTTCAAACCGACAACACGTGAGAAGGCCGACGTTTCGGCGACACTAGGCGTTGTCCTATCCAGTGACAATGTAAACATCTTCAAAGCGGAACATGCTGCTGAGAGTAACCTAGCCAGCGACACCCAGTACGCAACCTGCCATGACGGTCAGGTCGGGGAACCAGCGCAGGGTTGGCCATGCATGAAGGACTTCGTCGACACAGGAAAACATCAGGCGAGCACGCACTCACGAGGAATGTGCCAGCGCGGTTCTCAACGCTGGGCTTCAGGTTTGGACAACACAGGGGCACAAGGGGATACGGGACAGCCCATCCTAAACTCTGACGGAGTGCCAATCATGCCGCGAGACTGGCGGTGCATTCTGAATCATTATTACAACGCCGACGCCAACAGCATCTTGGTCGATCCGACAGGAACCGGAAGCCCAGGCGCAGGGAGTGGGCTTAGAACTGCGTTCATGCAGGGCCAGCTGGCGGCATTTGGGTACGTTGCGTATGAAGCCATCCCCAGCGGTACCGGTCGTGGCGCTGGGATACGTGCAGCTCGGACAGCGGACGGCTCGAACGACTACCAGATAGTTTCGGCAGGAACATATCCGAGTTGGGAGCCTGGCGGTAACAGGCTTGCTTACACGATCGGTGGCACTGGGATGTTTGTTGTCAACGCAGATGGTTTGAACAACACTTTGATCGTTCCCGAGGGCTGCGGGCCAGGCGTTGAGTGCGACTTCGCCCCCTCTTGGTCTCCGTTCGGTGACAAGATCGCATTCTGCTCCTACCGCGGAAATTCTTGGCATATATGGACCGTGAATCCTGACGGTTCCCAACTGCAACAGATCCCAACGACGATAAGCGTACAAGACGCATCGTACGAGAACGAAAGCTGTTATATCAGGTGGTCTCCCGACGCAAAGAAAATAGCTTTTACGGGCCTAACGGCTAACATTCCGTATGCTAGCAGATACAACGTCTACACGATGAACATTGATGGTTCCAACCTAGTGCAACTGACAAATTGCCAGATCAGCGGCGGTGGAGGCGCTTCGGTATGCAGCATGCCCAGTTGGTCTCCAGACGGGACGAAAATTGCGTTTTCAGACCAGGACACTTTCTATGGAGATAATTATGGAGGTTCTGGACTTTACATCATGAATCCTGACGGAACAGGTATCACGCCTGTTTATCAGAACCTCAAATCTAATGAGCTCTTTCCGCAATGGTCCTCGGATGGCAAGCAGTTCGTCTTCATGGGTCAGTATTCTTTTGGGCTGTCGACGTATGACATTTGGACTCTGAATGTTGACGGTAGCAACCCCGACCCAATAATACCCGCAACTAAGACGTATTATCCTTGGGCTATCGATTGCAGCCACTGCAGCCGGTTCGATAAATAGTATCCGTTGACCCGACTCGCAAACTCTCCGGGGAGCACTGCGTAAGAGCAGCGCTCCTTGGAGAATAGTGTGAGTGAGCGCGACTAGTTGAGATATTACTCGCACGGGAGAAATCGATGACTTCCACTATCAGGAAATGTTGCCTGCTCGGGCTTGGATTGGCGTTAACGAGCTTGAGCTATGTATCGTCTGCGGCTACGCAAACTAATTCCGAGCAGGAAAAATGGCGAACGATGCTCCCGAAGATTAAAAGCATTTTAGAGGCACAAGGAAGTTCTTGTGAGCCTGGCAGTGTACGAGCCAGTGTTCTTGATGCCGCCGATTTCCTGGGCACAAGCTTCGCACTCATTGACGTTTGTCCTTTGGGAGCTTACACAGAGCTGATAGATGCAATGCGCCGTGACGGCAACCAACCTGTTTCGGCCCGTTTCCGAAAAGGTCGACACACCGTTGCAATTGGATTCTCTCGTGGTGCGTCTGTGATGCACGGCAAAGATGTCAAATTAGTCCCCGAGAAGCGCGCGATTTACGATATATCCTGGGACAATGACGGCACGGATAGTGCGGGGACTGTCAAGCTTCACAAGTGCCTTGTAGATGCCTACATTTGGAACTCCAAAGCTGGAGTCTTCGACTACGACCCCAAACTCACAGCTCAAGCCACGCGCAGCTACTGCCATGAACTTGCGAATCAAGTTCATTGAACGCGCGCGTTCCAACGCCGGTGTTTGAGCTGGCACGCTCCAAGCCATTTAGTTTGCGGTTAGGTCGCATTCCGTAAGCGTCGCGGGGCTACCAAAGAAAAGGCGGAAAGCATTTCGCCCTCCACCTGCTAATCAAGGTTGCTTCGCTTTTAGACCGCGCTTTTGTCGGGCGTGGCTTTCTTCTCTTTCTTCTTCTGCTTCGCCACGAACTTCGCATCGAGAAGGAGAAGATTGCCATCACAGCACGGCACCGCATACTGGCAGCCATCTTGGAGCGGGTTTCAGTTCCGATGAAGAAAGCCGACCTGCTCACGGTTGCACAGCATATCCTCAGCAGCGTGCCGTACAACCGGATTCCGCTACTGGCGAAGCGCCACAAGCTGGAAATCGAGAAATCCGGCGCATCACCCGTGGAGCTTTTGCTAAAACACGTCTCCCACTATGACGAGAGCGGCCTGTCACGCTTGCTGCTAGAAATCAGCCTGCTCGAATCGGCTTATCGGAATAGCGGAGACCCAGACAACGATGTTCTGCTGAGCGCGGCAAACATGTGTGCGACGCACAACCCAATTAACAACTGTGGCGATGTCGTCCGCGGCTTCCTTCGTCGGTACTAACGGTGCGCTGTTCTCGGGTGGCGGACGCTGATTCTCGGGTGGCGGACGCTGAAATCAGCGCAGGCCCGCCGCTCTCGCCAAGAAATTAAAAATTTCTTCAAATTTTGTTTTGGTGCTGGCATGATGGCCACGAATCCAGCCCTTCAGTTATCAGCAATTAAGGTCAAGAACAATGCTGAGGCAGTTCGACCATTTGACTCGGTGACTGATGAACAAGGCAAAGAAGAGATCATCACCGGCGAAATCCCCCTACACGCATGACTTGTTCCGCGTGTTTCAGGAAAACGGCTGGCTGAATATCCGTCGAGGCGTGTCTCCCATTCGCGAAAAGCCGCAACGGAGGACGATGTCAGCTTAGTCGTTCACTTCGCTGGCAATTGCCCAGACGTAACCTTCAGGGCGTGGCCCCCTAGCTGCGCCTTTTCATTTTGCTGCTGGAATTCTCAGCTCAGGATTGTGTGGGCGCTGCCCGCTGCTCTCACTTGCCCGCATTCTGGCATGTAGCCCTAGCCCTCGCTAGGCCAGTTCGACGTGCGATCTCGCTCCACGATTCGCCATCCTCTCGCATCCGCCGGATCGCAGAGGCATCCACGCGAGCCACTGGCCGTCCCAAGCAGCTCCGCTGGGGATCCTCGGCCTCGGTTTTGGCCGCTCCGTGTTGTACGATCCGCGAAAGCTTGCTCCGGGAAGCGGATATCTCTCTGCCACGAAACAGGTATGTAAATTCACTCATTTGTTTTCTTCTTGGTTTGTACCGAAAGCGGATCCGCGCCACAGATTGCAGCACGCAGCACTTCGGGGCTGATATTGGCGCCGGTGACCAGGAGCACCGTGTGGCGGCCGCATTGGAATTTTGCATGAAGCAGAGCGGCGGTGGCGGCGGCACCAGCGGGCTCGGCGATGATGTGCTCGTCCAGGGCAAGATGACGAATCGCGGCGAGCATCTGGTCGTCAGTGACGAGAACGACTTCGTCGACGAGTTCGCAGATCGCGCGCACGTTATCGGGTTCGGGGATGCGCGTCGAGAGACCGTCGGCGATGGTGTTGCATGTTTCGGTGGGGACGGCTTGGCCGTGCTTCCAGGAGAGGAAGTAGGAGGGTGCTTGCTCGGCCTGCACACCGATGATGCGAACGGTTGGAGACAAGTGCTTGGCAGCGGCGGCAACTCCCCGGATGAGCGCCGTGTCACCCATAGGGACGACAATGGTATCGACGGAGGGAAGCTGCTCGAAAATCTCGAGCGCAATGGTAGCCGGTCCAGCGGGCAGATCAGGATCGGTGGCATCGTTCAGGAAGTAGAAGCCTTGGGTTCGCGAACAAGCTGCAGCTTGCTCGAAAGCCGCGCTGAGATCGGCGGCGCCTTCTTCGACGATCTTCGCGCCGAGGGCCGCAATGCGGGCGCGCTTCACCGGATTGGGATTGGCAGGAAGAAAGATCGTGGCCTGGATCCCAAAGAGCTTCGCGGCAAAGGCGACCGCGGCGCCATGGTTGCCGGTGCTGGAAGCTGTGACCTCGTGGATCGGGCGTCGCGCGGTGTTGAGGGAGAGAGCATAGAGCGCGCCTCGCGGTTTGAACGATCCGGTGGGCAGGTCGCTTTCGACCTTCAACTTTCGACCTTCAAATAAACATCGCTGCCGGTTTTCGCGCACAAGGCAGGAGTGGCTATCAGTCGCGACACAGGGAGATAGCGTCGTAGCAGGGTTTGTGCTTCGCGAGCGGTGGAGAGCGCTAGATTCATAAGCAACTTGAATCGCAATTAAGAGATTGGCCGGAGCGCGCCGCTCAACCAGCAATTCCAGGCCGCGAGCCCCCAGAATTCCAATCGCAAAGAAAGCCTCGTAATGAAAGCGAGAACCGTAAACCGAGGCCGAAGACTCGGCATGTAGAAGGTAGGCCAGAACCAAAGACACGAACAGCGCCGCCAAAATCCTGACTTCGCGCACGGACTCCTTCTCCCATACCAGGGCACACCCGGCCAGGAGAAACAAAAAAGGAAATGTGCCAAACAATGTATCGACCAATGTGTGAGGACCGTGGGTATGCAGGAAATAAAAAATCAACCTCGGATTCAAAGTCAACTCGGGAGGCGTAGTGGCGCCGACCTTCGCGGCGTAGGGAGAAATCAATGCGTGTCCCGTATAGATCCGGTTGTAAATCAAAATGCTGCTTAGCGATTATCACGCCGAAGATTCCCGCGAGGGCTAAGACGCCGGCAAAAAAGCGGCGATCATGGCGCGAGTACCAGAGCGCAGCCCAGCTAGGACCACACTGAGCGCGAATGCAGCCCTTGATGCGATCACCGCTTTCGCAGTTCCAAACCCCAATTGCCACCTAATTACTGTGCTCTGATTCAAGCAGGGCTATCAGTTCTTCAAAAGACCACACGTGATCCGCAATCCCTGCTTCCATTGCGGGAGTCCACGCGAAGCGTCTTATGAATCCGACTGAAGTTGTAGTGAAAAAAGTATAACGCGACCATGTGGCCGCGCGACGTGAAGGGACTTCCGGCAGATTTGGCAATCGAGATTTGGCGGGGCTTCGTGAGCGCAATGGAGGCAAGCCTAGTGTCGGATAACGTGCGCCTCACCTCCCGGCAGATGCAAATGGCAATGAAAGCCAGCGCATTGCTCGGCGCTTGCGCTAAGGTCGGCCTTGACGCACTAATCGACGAAGCAACCGGAGCGCAATACGACAGGGCAGCTGATGCGCTGCGCGTGAAGCTAAAGGCATACCTTGAAGACGAGATGCGTAAATGGGAAAAGACTTTTCCCGATGAACTGTGGGTTGAATTTGCACGCCTCACAAACTGGAAAGGAACAGTCACTCAGAGACCGAAATACTGGGGTAGGCTGGTCATGGAATTGGTTTACGAATACCTCGACAAGGACGTTGCAAAATGGCTTAAAGAGAATGCTCCAACACCGCGCCATGGGCAGAACTATCATCAATGGCTTTCCGGGCAGTACGGCCTCAGGAAACTGGTGGAGCACATCTGGATTCTCATTGGAGTAGCCCGCACCTGTGAACATATGGTGGAGCTTCGTCAAAAGATGGCAGAGCTAAATGGGAAGACTTTAGTGCAGTTAATGCTGCCGTTACCGCTATTGAGAAACTAACTATTTGTCTTCTGTCGCTTCTCTCACGATCCGGGCAGCGGCTTGGCTGGCGTCCTCGCGCATGTGGACATCCGCGAAATGAAGCTTAAACTCTTCCCTCAGCGCATTCATGTGTTCGGCTGCTGTTCCGATCTTGCCTTCGGTACTAAACTCTACTTCCGGGCAGGAAGAGCACTTGCCTTTAATCGGAATAGATCCGGCCCGCTTCGTGATTACGAGCGTAGGCTTTTTCATAGCTCAAGTTTCCCACAGGATCAGCCTATGCGCTATCCCCGTGGATTTCAAACTGCACCACTACCTCACTTCTCGGTAGTGGGTCAGTTTCAATTTCCAAAGGCGGGGGTGTAGGATTTCTATCCTAAAGCCGCTCCCGCATCGAAGGCCAAAATTTCGGCGGCTTCCAGCGCGAAAATTGACGATCTGCATAGCTGCGAGTGCGGAACACGGAAAGTATCTAGTCTGCGCTGCGGATACGATGGTTTCAAGTGCTATAGCTGCCACTGATCCCCTCGCGGCGAAAATCCATGTCATTGCCGACTGGTCAATTATGTTATCCGGTACTTTGGGAGAGGCTGACATATTTGTCGATTCTTTGACGAGAGAAATGTTACAAGGCGCAGACAATGAGCCGTCTACTATTCGGAAATATCTTGAAAAGGTGCATCGTGAAGAACTAGCAATTTGGAGCGCGGGAAGATGGCTATCTCCTTTTGGCTTGAATATGGATGGGTTTTTGCAAAGAGGCAACGCGCTCCCGCCATCTGTCGAATCGGATATTTCAAGGAATATAGCTATCAACGCTGAAAATTATGACGTAGAGGTCATCGTTTGCGGATGGGGCGAAACAATCAAAAGACTTGCGACAGAGAAAACATCAAAGCCGCAATCCTATATCTTCAGTGTCGATTATTCCGGCGTAAAACTCCACAAAACAGCAGGGCTTTATGCCTGTGGAAGCGGCGCCTCCGCTGCATTGAGCACTCTCTACTTTCATAATTACGGCCCTGGATGTCCTCTTCCTCGCGCCATCTATTTAGTTGCCACTGCCAAGTTCATGGCAGAAAAAACGCTTGGCGTTGGGCCAAATACAGTCATGTTCGCCATGAAAAGAACTGGCGGCTGGATTCCAATAATGCCAGATCATTTGAAGACGATTCGAGAACTGTGGAAAGATGAAGGCGCTCCGAGACTCCCGAAAGCTGCGGAAGGTTTAGTGTCCGAATTACTAAAAGACAAATTGAGGGAAGAGTGATTCACGCTAGGCAAGTGCCTTCGTTAAAATCTGTTTTTCGATCATAGAAGCTCTGACCGTTGGCTTCGGCAGTAATGCGCAAATTTCCTCAAGACTCCAAACGTGATCCGTGATTCCCGCTTCCATCGCTGGCGTAACTCTCAACGTTTGGTGAATCCGGCAGAAGTTGTAGAACATGTAATGCAGCGCAACCGAATGGCGGTGATTGTCCACTTTCTTACTGAATCCATTTGTGAGCCGCGTGAAGCGGCGCATGTGCATCCGCATGGTTAAATTCTGCCGCTCAACAAAGCTGGTGCTCACATGCTTGGGATCTGGATTCCCGCTGACTACTTTCATGTCACAGCCGATGCACTTTGCTGGCGAATACCTGGTTTCATGTTCGACCACAGCACCGTAGATTTTCTGCAATTGTGCATAATCAATATCAGCCCCGAACGCATTTTCTACGGCGTCCAAATAAACCCTGTGACCGTCCGTTGTGATCTGCACACGATTGCGAATTCGGCTGGCGCAATCTTCCATAAACTCATGCGCCCATCCGCCATCCCGTCCGCCGACCAAGTAGGAAACTACCAGTTTCGTATCCGCATCAATTCCCACCCACGTCCAAATATCGCCCCATCCTTCCTGTTTCTTTTCCACTCTGACGTTCTTCGCCTTCGCTCCCACGAAGCACCAAATTTCATCCGCCTGTAAGCGGCGCACTTTCAGGTTACGGACCTGCTGATTGTGGTAGGCGGCGCACGCGCATCCGATGTCCGCAAGCAGTTTTACCACTGTGTTCTTCGCCACTCCAGTCATGCGAACCGTGGCGCGGATCGAGCAACCCTCAATTAAGCAGCTAATCACCTTGGCGCGGGTTTCAGTGTCCAAGCAATTCATATTGACTCTTATACTATAGCCGCTTTAGCATGTCAAGAGAAAAATGATGGGATAAACAGGAAAATGTTGAGAAAATTGGCGGTTACAAAATGCGAAAGCCCCTCTAGCAAGGGGCTGAGTATAGAGCACGACTTGGGCGCGTGACTCCTAGAAATGGAGTCTAGGGGAGATGTCCGCTCAAAGTCAAAGGGTAAATGTTTCAATGCTTTCACTAAAGTGGGGTGACGTTCTTTCGATGCTTCTTCCTGGCGCAGTCGCTCTATATGCCATCGCGCCATATTTCCCACTACTTCAGCAACGAATCAATGAGATTTTTGAGCAGACTGGCCCGTCTGCCCCTGGGACTGCATTCACACTAACCCTTTTGATTGCCGCTGCTCTGATCGGAGGCATACTCGAAGGTATTACCCGCATTCTTTGGGAGCCATTTTGGCTGACGCGATATTGCAAGCCAAAGGATGTGCTTCAGCACCTTGATGCCAGCAACCTTGACTTGTATGAACGCGGCGTCCAAAGCTCCTACAAATGGGTAACCTTCTACGCTAACTTTGCATGGGCATCAATTCTCTTGTTGATTAGTCACACGCAGCAAACGGGCAAGCTGTGCGCTTCCAGCAATGTCTTTCTACTTATAGCGATTGCAGTTCTCTTGAGAGCATCGCATCTGCAATGGACTTATTACGTGAACTACCAAAGCAAGGTTATCCGAGCGAAGGAGGTAAGGAATGCTGACGAACGATCCACCACCCGGAACGAGAGTGATATTCACAAGAGAAATGCGAAAGGCGACGAGGAATGATGTTGCCACGTTGACAAAATCATTTGGGCCGTACTACCCAGAGCGTCCAGATGACCTATTCGAGGTTGAGTTTCGGGGAGAACGGATGATTGTGCAGCGCCAAGACATTCGTGAGAGAGCCACAGAGAAGCAAAGAGAAATCGAGGAAACTTAGCCTCGCTTTTGCTTCCAGCGCGTCCTAGCAGCCTTGGCAGCTACTCTCTGACGCTGCGCCTTGGTCATGGTCTTGAGCCGCCGTTTCCCGCCAATCTGACCGCCCTTCCGCCCGATAGCCGCCATGTACGCGGAAAGGTCTGACGGGGGCGTCGGAGCCGTAACCGCTTCCGCTCCCTCCACTTCATTTGTGGATCGATCCACAATCCATTTGGCGAGTTGGTTGGGATCGCGTGGGCGTTTGCCTTTTCCGACAGTCATGGCAAGATCATGATGCCACGGAAGCCGATGCTAAAGCGAGTCTGTGGAAATTGAAACTGACCCACTACCCACTTCTCTCCTCTTTGTAGCGTAACATGCGATTTTGGTATTCTGAAATGATCGGTGTCCCTTCACGCTCCTGAAGCGGGCCGCTCCCTTCGAATGATCCCGACTTGATTTTCGAATTGAAGTACGACGGCTTCGTGATCGAGCATGGCCGTGCTCACTTGATCTCGCGCAAAGGGCATCCATTCGCTTCGTTCACGGAGCTTGGGAAGCAAATCGCGGCTTCAGTTCCAAACGCAAGAGCGGTCATTGACGGCGAAATTTGCTCGCTTGATAGACGTGGTAGGCCGCAGTTCAAAAATTCGATGTTTCGCC
>WNGL01000432.1_pt1 | contig 49601 bp, 41 predicted proteins | sample 5400591 | NCBI WGS metagenome assembly WNGL01 (sample SAMN13153377, study PRJNA577476) | soil metagenome | isolation source: 80 cm soil or saprolite under Garry oak tree replicate 1 | place: USA:California | collected 2016-06-15 | reverse complement strand
CGTGTACGAGCTTTCCGATGACGCCGGAACGGGTCGTGACGCCCATCTTGATCATGACGAGCCGCAAGAAAGTCTTCACAGTGTTCGGGCTGATGTTCATTCGTTGCGCGATTTCTTTACTAGTGAGCCCGTCTGCCAGATGCAGCACCGCTTCGATTTCGCGGTCGGTCAGTTGAAAGCGCGCCACGAGGTCAAGGGGCACGCTGTCACGTTCAACCGTGATTGCGACGGTGGGTTTGGAACCGCCGTTTGATTCGGGTTCCAGAACGAAAGTCCGCCACAGATAGCGCCTTCTGCCCGACACGAAGTGCGTTGTCGTAGTGGGGAAATCATCAACGCCCGGCTTCTTTCCGACAATCGATCGGATCGACCGCGAGAATTCGGCGTTAGGTGTTTTCGCTGGTTGATTTGGATAGGCAAATATGGTAAACGCCTCGGAGTTGCAGTAGGTGGGCTTCAAAGACGAATCCAACAGGATGAGCCCGACTCTGGCAGCGTTTGCTCCCTTCGCCCGTGGCCACTTGGGTGCTACTGAGTCTTTAGTCGCCGGTTGGGGGAAACGGCCGAGAGGCTTTTCTGAAGACATGGGTCTGTTAGGTGTAGCGGCTGGATCGATCCGTTCAACTCTTGACGATCCGGTATGACGCTCTCGGCATTGATCCTTCCGCAGTGAAAGATAAAAGAAAAGATAGGAGAATCAATTCGCCGCTGAAGCTGGGGCGGCTCGCTGGCGCGCTGCAATCCGAGGCTTGAACTGTCCTGGGTGATCCACAATCCGGTCTTATGTTAATTTCGTTCCACCTCGCGCACCCCTCAGCAGGGGCGATCGGAGCCAGTCTAGTGGTAAAGGCGGCGGTGGTCATGCAAAACGACGCAGCTAAATGCCCGGCGCAAAGCGCGAGAAATCGCAACATGGTTATCTCCCTACGGTTGTTGATCGCACGCTAGCATTGACGCGGCGTTGCGCACATCCCATGTTTATGGGATGCCCTCGCGTTGCTCAACGGGATGCCGCTCCCTCCCCAGGAAGCCTGCTGCGACTTACGCTACGCCCGCGCTACCGCGATGTCAACGTCTGGGCCTTCATCGCGCAGCACGTCCCCGAAATGCCGGGTCGCGGACTACACTCGCGTTCGCATCCAAAAGATAGGAGAATCAATTCGCCGCTGAAGCTGGGGCGGCTCGCTGGCGCGCTGCAATCCGAGGCTTGAACTGTCCTGGGTGATCCACAATCCGGTCTTATGTTAATTTCGTTCCACCTCGCGCAGTCTAGTGGTAAATTGCTGGGCAATCAATGCCAGCCGCCGCAGCAAGGGCATCACCTGTCGCACACCCCGGTAGATTCGGGGCGTTGTCCTCGTTCAGCAGCTCAGGCGATGTCGGGAACGGGATGGTAGGTCAGGTCGCGCGCCGGTGATTTTGGTCCCTTCCCGTTCCTCGGCGGCGCGCGCTGACTCCGTTGCGCCTCGCGCGGCGCCCAGCACCCCAGATGTTCGAGAATCTGGCGGATGACTTCGGCGTCATCGATCAGCGCGATGACCTGCATCGGCGCGCCGCACTTGGGACATTCCAGGGGATCGGCCTCGTAGACCTTGTGGATCAATCGCGCCCACGCCGACCGGGCGCGCGCGGCAGTCACCTGGCCACCCTCGGGCGCTTTCACCGCTGCGCCCGGCACGGCCTTACGGGGCCGGTCGCCCCGAACCCTGGTCGAGTACCAGCCGACGTACCGCACCAAGTGTTCGAACCGGTCCGGAATATGGCGGCAAAGCAATTCGAGCCATTGCGCACCGGGCATCAACTGGAAATTGCGCTTCAGCCCTTTGTGCATGTGAGAGCGGTACACGACCATGCCCGCGTCCGGGAGATAGGTCATCTTCTCCAGGGAGAGCGGCGCGCGCAGCATGTATTGCGCGAGCTTCTTGCGGCCCTCGATATCCCCGGCGGGAGCGCGCACGCCGTTATGCACGGAAAAGCCGCTGTGGCGCCAGGCGAGCAGGCTCGCCGACAGCCGCTCGCCGATCGCCCTGGGCCACCAGCAGCTTGTGCACTTCGGAACGAAAGCCCCCTTCGAGCAATTTCACGGGAATCGCCGGCAGCACGACGAACGCACCGTCGGCGCGAAAAACGCCATCGGACGCCAACACATGGATGTGCGGGTTGAAGGTCAGCAGGTCGCCGAAGGTCTGAACGAACAGGATCAAGCCCGGACGACCCTCCACCCCGGCGCCGGTATAGGCTCGGATCAGCAATCGCTCCACGATACGGCACAGCTCCCCGAGCAGTCCGCGCTTGCGCGAGAAGATCGGCCGCAGCATTCGCGGTACGGTGAAGACGTATTGCCGGTGTGGCACTCCGGCTAGCACGTTCTGCTCGACCCAATCCCCATAGGCGAGCACGCGCTTCTGGTGACAGCTCGGGCAGAAATACCGCGCCTTGCACGAAAACGCGAGGAGGTAATCGTGACGGCATTCGGGACAATAGATACGCGCGAACCCGTGGTGCGGATCGCCGCATCCTGACGTGATGCGAGCAACGCGGTGACGCGCGCCCGGTGGTGTCGCAATGTCTGGATCGCACGTCATCGGGCGCGCTCGGGGCGCGTGCGTCAACGCCGCGGGGCGAAGTTCGCTAAGGACGAGATCCGGTATCGGTCGGGTGCGTCAATCAAGCGACTGGATCCCCCGATAGAACGTCCAGGCGGTACCATTGCGCCTTTGCTTTCACCTCGAACCAAGACCTCAAAATGGCTCAGCCGCTTCCCGGAATGAAACCCCGTCCCGACCAGGCGCTCTCGCTCAACATGAAGCTCGTCTCGCACCACGAGCTAGAGGGTTTCGGCGGAATCGGCGAGGGCATGGGCATGCAGCTCTCGCGCGACGGCAGGAGAATACTGTGGCTCGCGCACGAGTCCGCGCCCAAGAACTTCACCGCGGTGGACGTCACCGATCCGAGGAATCCGCGCGTGGTCGTACAGACCGAGCTTCCGCACGCGAAAGTTCGCTCCAACTCTCTGGACGTGGTCGGCGACATCATGGCGGTGGCGTATCAGACGAGCGCAGTGAACACCAAGCCCGCGGGCTTCGACCTCTTCGACATCGGCAAGCCGGAGAGTCCGAAGCTGATTTCGCACTTCGACGCGTCCGGTGAGCATTCGCGCGGCGTGCACGCGCTGTGGTTCGTCGACGGGGAATACGTGCACATGGCATCGGGCGCGCCGGACTTCCAGCCGACGAACCCGGCGGATGACCAGTTCTACCGCATCGTCGACGTGCGCAGGCCCGCGAAACCCGAAGAAGCGGGCCGCTGGTGGCTGCCGGGCACGCGCGTGGGCGACTCCACGCCGCCGCTTGCGCGCCATCCGAAGTTCGACTCGGGCTATCGCGCGCACAACACCAACGTCTTTCCCCAGCGGCCCGACCGCGCCTATGTCGGCTACATCTCCGGCGGCGCGGTGATCCTCGACATCGCGGACAAATCACGCCCGAAGCTCGTCGCGCACTGGCGCTATTCGCCGCCTTACACCGGGTTCACCCATACGGTATTGCCGCTTTTCGAGCGGGGACTCCTGATCGTGAGCGACGAGTGCGTCCATCCCGACGGGAAGGACTGGCCGAAGCTCGTCTGGGTGGTGGACGCGCGCCTCGAGAGCAATCCGGTGCCGATCAGCACCTTTCCCCTACCGCCCGTGGAGGCCTTTGCCAAGAACGGCGGACGCTTCGGCGCGCACAACCTGCACGAGAACCTGCCGGTGCCCGGCTCCTGGAAGTCCGAAGACGTCATCGTCGGAACGTTCTTCGGCGGCGGCGTGCGCGCCTTCGACGTGAGCAACCCCTACCAGCCGCAGGAAATCGCCTACTTCGTGCCTCCCGCGCCCAAGCTCTCGCGCGCGGGGTCGATCCAGCTTAACGACGTCTACGTCGACGACCGGCGGCTGGTGTATACGGTCGACCGCTTCGCGGGCGGCCTCTACGTCCTCGAGATGACCATTTGAGCCCGAGCCCGGCGCCCACGCGCGATTCGCTGGCGGGAAAACTCCCGGTCAGCCTGATCACCGGATTTCTCGGCAGCGGCAAGACGACGTTGCTGAAACGCCTGTTGCGCGATCCCGGGATGAACCGGGCGGCGGTGATCATCAACGAGTTCGGCGAGGTCGGCATCGACCACGAGCTCGTCGCCTCGTCCTCCGAGAGCATGACGCTGCTCTCCAACGGCTGCCTGTGCTGCACCGTGCGCACCGACCTGCAGGAAACGCTGCGCGAGCTCTTCATCAAGCGCCGGGCGGGCGAAGTGATGGCCTTCGACCGCGTTTTCGTCGAGACCACCGGGCTTGCCGACCCGGTGCCCGTGCTGCACACGCTGCAGACCGACGGGATGCTCGGCGCGCAGTACCGCCTCGATTGCGTGGTGACGCTCATCGACGCGGTGAACGGCCTGCAAAACCTCGACGACATGCCCGAGGCCGCGAAGCAGGCGGCGGTCGCCGACCGCATCGTGATCACCAAGAGCGACATCGCCGAGCCCGGCGCGGTTGCGGCGCTCGAAGCGAGACTAGCGAGGATGAACCCTTACGCCGCGCACAGCCTTGCGGTGAACGGCGAGGTGGACGTGGCGTTCCTGCGCGACGTCGGGCCGAGGAGCACGCGCGCCACGCCGCAGGACCTCGAGCGCTGGCTCGCGCCCTCGGGCGAGGCGCGCGCCGAAGGCGCCTATCTGGGCGAGCGCGTTCGCGCCGGGGCGCACGACGCAGCTATCCGCTCGTTCTGCCTGTGGTTCGAGAAAGCCTTCACCTGGGACACGTTCTCGGCCGCGGTGCAGGTGCTGACCTCGCTGCGCGGGTCCGACCTGCTGCGCGTGAAAGGCCTCGTCAACGTCGCCGGAGAACCCGGGCCGGTGCTCGTGCAGGGCGCGCAGCACGTGTTCCATCCGCCGGTCACGCTAGCCGCGTGGGCGAGCGAGGACCGGCGCTCGCGCATCGTGTTCATCACGCGCAATCTTTCGCGCGAATCGGTCGAAGCGCTCTTCGCCGCCGTGGGGACGCTCGCCGCCCCGCGCAACTGATCACGGGTGACGCGCCACAATTGCACGAGCAACAAGGGGCGAGCTATGATCGGCTTCCCCTCAAGTCGTACCGGATCACAGGAACGCCGATGAACGCCAAGGAAAACCTCTCGCCGACCGTACGCGCCGAAGCGCCGGTCGCCGGCCCCGAGCAAAAGGAGATCTGGGGCAGCGACGCCATCGCGGCGGTGCTGCGCACGCTCGACATTCCCTTCCTCGCGCTCAATCCGGGAGCGAGCTACCGCGGACTGCACGACAGCATCGTCAACTATCTCGGAAACACGCGGCCGCAGATGCTGCTGTGCCTGCACGAGGAATCGGCCGTGGCGATCGCGCAGGGCTATGCCAAGGCATCCGACAGGATGATGGGTGCGGTCGTGCACTCGAACGTCGGCCTGATGCACGCGAGCATGGCGATCTTCAACGCCTGGTGCGACCGCATGCCGATGCTCGTTCTCGGCGCGACCGGACCCTGGGACGCCGCCAAACGCCGCCCCTGGATCGACTGGATCCACACCGCTTCGGACCAGGCTGCGCTGGTGCGCGACTACACCAAGTGGGACAACCAGCCGGCTTCGGTGCCGGCGGCGTACGAAGCGATCCTGCGAGCGGCGCAGATCGCCAACACCGCGCCTCGCGGTCCGACGTACATCAATCTCGACGCCGGCCTGCAGGAAACGAAAATCGGTGCGCTCCCGCCGCTTCCCGATGCGAAGCGCTACCGCGCGCCCGACCCGGTGCTGCCGGCCGAGCACCTCGTGGAAGCGGCGGCGAAGCTTCTCTCGGGTGCGAGGCACCCGGTGATCCTCGCCGGACGCGTCTCGAGAAGCGAATCGAACTGGAAGCAGCGCGTCGCGCTCGCCGGGAAGCTGCACGCGCGCGTCTTCACCGACATCAAGGTCGGCGCGGCGTTTCCGACCGATCACCCGCTGCACGCCGCACCGCCCGCGACCTTCCTTTCGCCCGATGCGGCGAAGCTGCTGCGCGAAGCCGACGTGGTGCTGTCGCTCGACTGGGTCGATCTCGCGGGCGCGCTGAAAGCGGCCTGGGGCGCGGACCCGGTAGGCGCGAAGGTGATCCAGGTCTCGCCGGACGCGCACATTCATCGCGGCTGGAGTATGGATTACCAGGGCTTGCCGGCCGTGGACCTCTACATGATGTGCGAGCCGGATATCGCGGTGCCGCTGCTGCTCGATTCCGTGAAGCCGCGCCCCGGGGCGGTCGCGGCGAAACCTGCTCCGCCGCCGGACGCCGCGCCCGACGTGGTTTCGATCCGCACGCTCGCCGAAGCCTTGAATGCGGCGGCGAAAGACATCGAAGTCTGCATCACGCGGCTGCCCCTGGGGTGGAACGGCGCCTACCGCCACTTCCGCCATCCGCTGGATTACATCGGCTCGGAGGGCGGGGGCGGCGTCGGCGCAGGGCCCGGCATCACCGTGGGCGCGGCGCTCGCGCTGAAGGGCAGCGCCCGGCTCCCCGTCGCGATCATGGGCGACGGCGACTTCCTGATGGGCGCGACCGCCCTGTGGACCGCCGCGCATTACGGCGTTCCCTGTCTCATCCTCGTCGCCAACAACCGTTCCTTCTTCAATGACGAGCTGCACCAGGAGCGCGTCGCGAAGGAACGCTCTCGCCCGGTCGAGAACCGCTGGATCGGCCAGCGCATCAGCGGACCGGACATCGATATCGCGATGATGGCGCGCGCGCAAGGCGCCGAAGGCATCGGCCCGGTCGCGAAGGCGTCGGACCTGAAGCCCGCTATCGAGAAAGGAATCCAGGCGACGCGAAACGGGGCAGTGTGCGTCGTCGACGTGCGCGTCGCCCCGGGGTACGACGTGGGCGGCTCGGGCGCGAGCCAGAAGCGCTGAACCGATCGAACGGGGGAAAAGATGTCAGCCGCACGAACTCTGATTGCACTGGCGGCTGGCGCTGTCCTCGCGCTGATCGGGGGCGAATCCACGGCCCAGAGCGGCGCCTGGCCGAGCCGGCCGATACGCTTCGTCGTGCCCTTGCCGCCGGGCGGGTCCCCCGATTACCTTTCGCGTCTTCTGGCCGAGCGCCTGCAGCCCGCTCTAGGCCAGCCGCTGGTCGTTGAAAACAAGCCCGGCGCGGGAGGCAACATCGCGCGCGAGTTCGTCGCGAAGCAGCCCGCAGACGGCTACACCATCCTGATGTCCGAGTCCTCGCACGTCATGGCCGCAGGCATCGGAGCCAAGCTTCCGTATGATCCGGTCAAGGATTTCCAGCCGATATCGCTTGCCGCGACGATCCCGTTCGCGCTGACCGTGAACGCAAGCACGCCGGTGCGCTCGTTGAAGGAGTTTCTCGAGTTCGCAAAATCGGCGCCGCGGTCCCTGACTTACGGCACCGCGGGCGTCGGCGCGCCCCACCACTTGGCGGCCGAGCTGCTGCGCGCGATGACCGGAATCAACGTCGTGCACGTGCCCTACAAGGGATCGGCCGGGATCATCCCTGCGCTTCTGTCCGGTGAGATCGATTTCTCGATCGCGGCGGTCAATTCGCTGCTGCCTCATTTCAAGTCGGGAAAGCTGCGCCCGATCGCGATGGCGGGCTCCTCGCGCACCGCGATCCTGCCCGAGGTGCCGACGATCGCCGAGGCGGGCGCGTTGCCCGGCTACACCGTCGACGTCTGGCTCGGGGTCATGGCGCCCGCCGGAACGCCGCGATCTGTCGTCGATCGCCTGAACGGCGAGATCAACGGAGTCGTCCGCGATCCGCAGATCGTCAAAGAAAGGCTGAATACGGTCGGTCTCGAAGCGGTCGGAACCACGCCGGAGCAGCTGCTCGAGGTGATGAAGACCGACCTAGCGAAGTACGCGAAGCTCGCCCGCGAGGCCCAGATCAAACCGGAGTGAGTCCGCGTCCCGGCGAGCCGGGCGAATATTACGCCGCGGCCGTCTTGTCGCGGTTCGTCTCGAAACCCGGTTCGCTCCCGAGGAGCGCCGCGGGCTTTTTCAGGTTCTCCTGCCAGAGCAGCGACTCCATGAAGAGATTGAGGGGCTGGTCCTGGACGGTGAGCTCGTATACGTAATCGTCGTACGAAGCGTGGTTGTGCACCGCCCAGCCGGGGGCGGAGAGCATCAAGTCTCCCGCGGCCCATTCGTAGCGATTGCCCGCGACCGTCGAATATCCCTTGCCGTGGAAATAGTAGTTGATCGCGGCGGAGACATGGCGGTGCGGCCGGTCGACGATCTTCGGCGGGCGAATCGTCATGGTGGCGAAGAAATTCGGCGTGATGCCGTTGGTGCGGCCGGTGACGGGGTTGTACATCATGTAGAGCCTTCGCCCGGCGTACTCCTTCCCGAGCGCTTCGAGCTTGTCGAGCTCGCGCTTCACTTCCTTCCAGGGAAAGTGCAGAGGCCTCGACACGACCACATCCGGATTGATGAGAATCTCGTACGGCATCAGCATGCCGCCGTCCGCGCCGATGCGGATCATCCCGTAGGGACTCTTGCGGCGCGGATCGCCCGAGCGCGCCTTGTCCTCGGCGTCCTCCACCGGATGCAGCTCGGCGGCCGGCTCGTCCTCCGGAAGATAGACCTGCATGTACTGAAGAAGGGGTACGTTCGAATACGTGAGGCGAACCTGAAGACCCTTGCCGTCGTTGACGTGACGGTAGATCGCATAGGAGGGGTGGTTCCATACGTCGTATTGCGCGAAACCGATGCGCTTCCCCGTTACCAGCGTGTGGCCCGAGCCGGCGATGCAGAAATTGACCTCGGTGGCGTTATGCCGGAACGCTGCAGTCTTCTCGCCCGGCTTGAGAACGGATAGCCTGACCTGGATCCCGGGCGCGAAACCCGGCGCATTGGCCTCGGCGAGCGGATGCACGATCAGCGACTCGCGTCTGCCGTTCGCAGGCAGGGGCAGGCTCGCCAGGCGCTCGATTTCCGCATCGATCTCGCGCTTGGTGACGACGATGGGCGTCCAATACAGGTTCTCGTCCCGCGCGCGCTGACCGGAGCGATCGGAGAAGCGACCCTGCACGTCCTGAAAATCCTTCTTGAACTCGCTCATAGAGCCTCCTCGGCCGAGGAAGAGAATCGTACTCCCTAGACGGGGTTTTTGGCTTTCGCACCCGCCAGCCGCGGCTTCGTCTTCTTCGGCTGGGGGATTGCGCGGCCCACGCCGCGCGCTCTCGCCCGTTTCAGCAATTCCACCCCGAGAGCGAGATCGGAAATGCCCATGCCCATCGCCTTGAAGAGCGATACGTCGTCCGCGCCCGAGCGCCGGCGGCCGGAGGCGATAAGGGCGGAGAGCGGCATCACCTGGTCCCACCCGGAGGACGCGTATCGAGTCATGAACTCGCGCGAGAGCTGCTGCACGCCGGGAAGATTGTCCACGGCCACGATCGTCGCGCGCGCAAAGACGTCCTGCGCGAATTCCTCCCGGTCCGGCGCGATCGCGCCCACGGCGTTCACGTGGGCGCCTTTGTCGAGCATGGCGGCGGTGAGGAAAGGCTGCGCCGCCCGCGTCACCAGCGTCACGATCTGCGCTCCTTTGCAGGCGTCACTGACCGAAGCGGAGACTTCGGCTTCGATACCGAACTCCTCGCGCGCTCTTGCGGCGAACGCCTGGCGCGAGTCTTCGCGCGGGCTGTAAATCCGCAGCCGTTCGATCGGCCGCACCGCCAGCATCGCGCCGACCTGAGCGAGCGCTTGTTTGCCCGTCCCGGCGATCGCCATCACCTTCGCATCCCGCCTCGCCATCCAGTCGGCGGCGACACCCGAGATGCCCCCGGTACGCAGGTTTCCCAGCGCGAAGGCCTCGATCACCGCGACGAGGGAGCCGTCCTCCGCGCTCCAGAGCAGCAGCAGCGGGCAGGTGCCGCCCTGCGTGTGAGTCCACGTTTTGGTACCTACCAGATTCCCGAGCTTGCCGCCGATCGCGTGCAGGTTGTTCTTTTCGTATTGCAGCAAGGTCTTTACCATGTTGTGCGCTTCACCGCGCGCTTCCTCGCGCAGCGCGGCCTCGAGAGCGGCGATCGCGTCCTTGAGATCCATCAGCTGGACGACTTCGGCCTCAGTGATCCAGATCGCGTCGGCACCCATTTTCATACCTTGAACGAGGTCAACACCTGCTTGGGAAACAATTCCTCGAGCTCCAGGCGCCTGTGGCACACACCTTGTTCGAACGCAAAATCGACGAACGCCTGAAGCGTGGTGCGGTTCTTCTCCAGCCCGTAGGGCCAGAAGTCCTCGCCGAAGAGGCCTTTCATCCGTTCGGTGTACGGCGCAAGCCAGGCGAGCGGCGCGTGCGAAGCCGTGATGTCGGAAAGCCGCGCGAGCGAGCGGCGCTTCGCTTCCTCGAAGGCCTTGTATAGATTCATCGCGAGCCAGGGGTGGCGCTCCAGCACCTCGGTCTTGATCACGATCACGTGCATGATGGGAAAGATCCCGGTCTCCCTGAAATAGTCCGCTTCGATCGCTTCGTAGTCCGGAAACAGCCGCCGGATCCCGCTGCCGAAGTCGCGCGGCGGCCGCGCGGAAAGCACGGCGTCGATATCCCCTGCAAGCAGCATGTCGTTCAGAGAGTGTCGGGGCTCCGGGCGGAGTTGCACTCCGTCGGGCAGCTTTGGCTTCACTTTCTCAACGCGCCCTGCCTGGTTCACTCCCGCCTGGACCCATTCGACCGAGGCGAGCGGCACCTTGGCCTGGTGGGTGAGATAACCGCGCGAGTAGATCACCGCCGTCTGTGCCCACTCCGGAACCCCGATGCGCTTGCCCTTCATCTGCTCGGGGCGGTCGATCTTGCCGCCTTCGCGCACGTAGATCATCGATTGCCGGAACACCCGCGACGGGAACACGGGGATCGCGGTGATACCCTTGTCCTCCTGCGAGCGCAGGGACACGTACTTGCCCATGGACATTTCCGACACTTCCCATTCCCGGAAGAAGGTGAAGCGAAAGAACGCTTCCTCCGGTGACAGGTTGAGCACGTTGAGGCTCACGCCTTGAACGGGCACTTGCCCCGTAGCGAGGTCGCGCGTGTGCTCGTAGTCGCCGAGAGCAAGGGTCAGAGACAGTCTTTCCACGCCTAGCTATTCCTTGAGCAGCACCCCGCCGTTTTCGACTTTCACGGGGTAGGTGCGAATGTCCTCGGTGCAGGGAGCGCCGACCGCCTTACCGGTCGCGATATGAAATTTCCCCTGGTGCAGCGGGCATTCGATCTCCTCGCCCTCGATGAAGCCGTCGGCGAGACTCGCCTGCCCGTGAGTGCAGGTGTCGTGCGTGGCGAAAATCTTTCCGCCGAGTTTGTACAGGCACACTGGCTCCACGCCGAGATTGACGAGGAGCGTCCCGTCTTCTGGAACATCGGAGGCGCTCGCGACTTTGACCCAATTTTCGCTCATGTCAGAGGGGATAGATCAGGCTGTTCGGGACGAGGAGGCTGTCGAAAATGCAGAGCTTTTCCTTGAATTTTAGCCTGCCCTCCTCGACAACGAGCTTGTCGCGATATTGACCGGTGTTGAAAACCCTCGTGAGCTCGTCTTGCAGCGTTTCGAGCGCGACATAGTTTGCGCGCGCCTCGAGCACCTCTTCCTTCCAGCCCAGGACGCGGACTCCGCTCACCATGCGACGCATGTAACGCGGCGCGTACACCGCGGTCTTGCGGATTGCGGTGACCCGGTCGGCGAGATACCCCTTGCTCTCGCAAAGCCAGGTCGCGAGCGGCAGCCCGCGCTCAAAGTTCTCACGAGGAATGATCTTGTAGACACAGTGCTCGACGAAAAACTCCGGCCATTCCTCGAAGCGCTCCTCGTCGAGGCAGGCGGCGTAGGCCGCGTACAGCTCTTCCAACTCGAGTCGCATGTCCCGGGAATTCAGGGTGAAATAGGTCTCAGACGCGCTCATAAGCTATAAAAGAACGAACGTTCGATTTGTGATTTTTATCGATGATTAACAGTTTGTTAAAGCTCCATTACCTGGCGGTAATAGGCGTAGAACGCCCGGATCACGGATTCCGTAACCATATGCTGCTCGTCCTTCCAGTCGCGCCCGCCCATCTCCATGACTCCGGTCCCTTGAGGATACGGGCCGACACCGGCCTGAGAGAATTTCATCACTTCGCTGTCGTCGATCGAGACGAAACCCGCCGGTCCCATGAGGTTTGCCTGCCGCAGCCTGCGCCGGGTCATGTCCTCGTCGTCGTCTGTGTAGCCGAAATACGTCCAAGCGAGCTCGAACGCCGCCGCGCCACGCGTGATGAGCTGACGCATCGCCAGGGTGTTCGACTGCTGCTGGATGATGAGGTTGGGCCAAAGGGTCGTCATCACCACGGTGTATTCGGGAAATTCGCGCATCGGCTCGAGAAGCGTCGAGTCCTGCAGCTTGAAGTTGTCGATCAGCGACTTCATGTCGGCGTTGTCCTCGGTCTTCTTCTGATCCCCTCGCCAGGAAATCAGGGCGCCGTGACGGCCGGTTGCGTCCGTCTGCACTTTCGAGGGCTGATCGGCGCGAAACAGCCCGAAGCTCACCAGAAATACGTGCAGCAGGCTCGCGTGATAAGGGTCTTTGATGTTCTCGAACATCAATTTCCAGTTGGCGGGTGTCAGTTGGCGCGAGTAGCCGAGCACGCGAAGCTCCCGGCCATCGAACACACGGTCGAAAAGCGCCAGCATCGAGGGGCCAAAATATTTCTCGAGCGGTTCCAGATCCGTCGCAAACGAGGCGAAGATTACCCCGTTGCGGCGGGCGACCCGGAGCCTGCGCAACCCGTGATTCTTCGGATCGAAATCCGGGGGCATGCCGCCCTGCTTCTTCACGCCGCGCCTGAACGGCACGCCGATCAGATTGCCCTTCAGGTCATAGGTCCACTGGTGGTAGGGACACATGAACTCGGCGGCGCTGCCCAGATGCTTCTGGCAGAACTGCACGCCCCGGTGAGCGCAGCGATTCTCGACGACGTTGATCGAGCCTTCCTGGTCGCGCACCACTACGACCGGCTTTTCGCCTATGAAAGTACGCTTGAAATCTCCCGGGCGCGGCAGCTCCGCCTCGAGGGCCACGTAGTTCCAGCTCGGACCGCAGAAGATGCGCTCCTGCTCCCGGGCATAGATTTCCGGGTCGGAGTAGATCCAGTAAGGGATGCGGGAAACGCCTTCTTGGGGCCACACGTGGCGCGCGCCCATGGACTTCTCTCTTTCAGGGCCGTCGCTGCTCGTTAGGAAACGGACCACTTGCGGCGGAACTTGGACAGAAGGTCGTCCAGGTGATCGTGACTCGAGTAGCTGATGACCAGTTTCCCTGCACCTTTTTTGCCCGGCTTGATCTCGATTTTGGTACCGATCTCCTCGGACAATTCCTCCTCGAGGCGCGCGATGTCGCGGTCGGACCCGCGCCTGCGCCCGGTCTTGGCCGTAGGATGAAGGATGGTGTTGACTAGGTGCTCCGTCTGCCGCACGGAGAGCGCCTGGTCGGCGACCCGCTTCGCGGCGCTCTCCTGCTGTCTTCCGTTCAGCGCGAGAAGCGCCCGCGCGTGTCCCATCTCGAGCCTCCCGTCGAAAACCAGCGCCTGGACCGCCGTTTGCAAATTCAGCAACCTGAGCAAGTTGGTGGTTGCGGCCCGCGAGCGCCCGATGGCCTCCGCCGCCTCCTGGTGCGTGAGTTTGAACTCGCCGATCAGCCGCTGCACGCCGCCCGCTTCCTCGAGCGGGTTGAGATTTTCCCTCTGGATGTTCTCGACCAGCGCCATGGCGAGCGCCGACGAATCCGGCACGTCGCGAACGAGCGCTGGGACTTCTGCTAGACCGGCGATTTTCGCCGCGCGCCACCGCCGCTCGCCCGCGATGATCTCGTAGCGGTTGTTCCCGATCGGCCGCACGAGAATAGGCTGCATCAGGCCCTGCGCTCTGATCGAAGCTGCGAGCTCCTCAAGCGAACTGTCGTCCATCTTCGTACGCGGCTGGTAGCGACCACGCTGCAGCTGATCGATGCGCAGCGTGGCTTGTCGCTCGGAGACCGGGCCCCCCTCCCCATCCTTGTCGAGGAGGGCGTCCAGGCCTCTGCCCAGTCCCTTGAGTTTCACCGGCGTTTCCCGCTCATGCTGCCGCCGCAATGCCGTTACGCACGAGAATCTCGCCTGCAAGGGCGACGTACGCTTGCGAGCCTTTGCATTCGCGGTCGAGCTTCACGGCGGGAGCGCCGAAGCTTGGCGCCTCAGCGAGCCGTACGTTGCGCGGGATTACGGTCTCGTACACCTTCTTGCCGAAGTGCTCCAGCAATTGCGCCGACACGTGCTGTGCGAGCGTATTACGCGGGTCGTACATGGTTCGAAGCAGCCCTTCGATATCGAGCTTCGGGTTCAGGTGCTGGCGGACCTTCTTGATCGTGTTGACGAGGTCGGAGAGCCCCTCGAGCGCGTAGTACTCGCATTGCATCGGGATCATCACCGCATTGGCTGCCACCAATCCGTTCAAGGTGAGTATGTTCAGGGCAGGAGGGCAGTCGAGCAGGATGAATTCGTACTGCCCGGCGATCGACCCGAGTGCAGTCTTCAAGCGGGATTCGCGGTGCTCGAGGTTGACCAGTTCGATTTCCGCGCCGGCGAGGTCGCGGTTGGCGGGAATCAGATCGTACCCGCCCGATTCCGACTTCTGCCGTGCCGAATCGGCGGTAGCCAATCCCAGCAGAACCTGGTAGATCGAGGTCTGGAGCGTGCGCTTGTCGATGCCGCTACCCATGGTGGCGTTGCCCTGTGGGTCGAGATCCACCAACAGCACGCGCATCCCGGACTGCGCGAGGCCCGCCGCGAGATTGACGCTGGTCGTGGTCTTTCCGACCCCGCCCTTCTGGTTGGTGACGGCGAGGATGCGGGTCATGCGCGCTCGATCAAGACAAGGTGCCGCTCCGCTTCGAGCCCTGGAACGGCGAAGGCGTGCACCTGCCGCACGCGGAAGTCGGGCGGCAAGCGCTCGATTTCCTCGAAGGGATGGACGCCCTTCATCGCCGCGAAGATGCCGCGCGGCGCGAGCAAATGCTTTGTCAGCGCGATGAACTCGGCAATTTCGGCAAACGCGCGGGAAATGATGCAATCGAATTTTTCACCGGCGTGCCATGCCTCGACCCGCTCGCATATCACAGTCGCGTTCTTCAGCTGAAGGTCCGCTACCGCCTGCCGGAGGAAAGCCGCTTTTTTGTGATTGCTGTCGAGCAGTGCGATCTGCAGGTCAGGCCTCGCCACCGCAAAGGGAATCCCAGGAAATCCCGCGCCGCTACCGACGTCCAGCACCCGAGGTCCAGTCAGGTATGGGATCACGGCGAGGCAGTCAAGCAAATGACCGCTGACCATTTTCCCTCTGTCTCGTATGGCGGTGAGGTTATAGACCTGGTTCCATTTCTCCAGGAGCGCGAGATACTGAAGGAGCTTGCCCCTGTCATCGCGACCCAATGAAAGACCCAGTTCCTCCGCTCCTTTTTCGAGGCGCCGGCCCAACTCGGCATGCGCTGGCCCCGCCGCCAGCGTCGTCATGCGGCCGATCTTTCCGGCGCGCCCATTCCGCGCTTCAGGTGGACGAGCAGCAGGGAGATCGCGGCGGGAGTGATACCTGAGATGCGCGAGGCTTGTCCGATCGTCTCCGGTTTGTGTTGGTGCAGTTTCTGCTGCACTTCGATCGACAGGCCGCGCACGCGTCGGTAATCGAGATCGCGCGGCAGCGCCATTGTCTCGTAGCGCTCTTGGCGCGCGATTTCTTCGTGCTGACGCTCGACATATCCCTGGTATTTGGCTTGAATCTCTACCTGTGAGGCGACTGCCTCATCGTCGACGAGTGCGTGTCGTTCAGAAATCTCCGCCAGCGAGGCGTAGCCCACCCCCGGACGCTTCAGGAGATCCATGAGGGAGTATTCGCGCTCGATCGGCTTGCCGAGCACGCGCACAGCAAGCTCAGCAGGCAGGGACTTGGGACTAACCCAAGTGGACTTGAGCCGCTTCTGCTCGCGGCCGATCGCGTCACGCTTGCGGTTGAACGCGTCCCAGCGGACATCGTCCACGATGCCGAGCCTGCGACCGGTCTCGGTGAGGCGCAGGTCCGCATTGTCCTCGCGCAACATCAGCCGGTATTCCGCGCGGCTGGTAAACATGCGGTACGGCTCGGAAACACCGCGGGTGATGAGGTCGTCGACCAAGACACCGAGGTAGCCCTCGTCGCGCCGCGGGCACCAGGCATCCTCATCCCGAACAAAGAGCGCCGCATTGATGCCGGCGAGGATTCCCTGCGCTGCCGCTTCCTCGTAGCCGGTAGTGCCGTTGATTTGTCCCGCGAAGAACAGGCCCGAGATCGACTTCGTTTCGAGCGACGATCGTAAGTTGCGAGGGTCGTAATAGTCGTACTCGATGGCGTAACCCGGCCGCAGGATATGGGCCTGCTCCAGCCCCCGGATGCTGCGCACGAGCTCGATCTGCACATCGAAGGGCAGACTCGTCGAGATTCCGTTCGGATAGAACTCGTTGGTGGTGAGCCCTTCGGGCTCGAGAAAAATCTGGTGACTCTGTTTGTCGGCATAGCGATGGATCTTGTCCTCGATCGAAGGGCAATAGCGGGGGCCGATCCCCTCGATCACTCCGGTGTACATCGGCGAGCGATCCAAGCCCCCGCGGATGATTTCGTGCGTGCGCGGATTGGTGTGGGTGATCCAGCAGGGCAGCTGGCGAGGATGCATCCCCGGCGTTCCGACAAACGAAAAGACGGGAACCGGCTCGTCGCCCGGCTGCGGCTTCAGGACCGAAAAATCGACGGTGCGGCCGTCGAGCCGGGGGGGCGTCCCGGTCTTGAGGCGACCCACTGGAAGCTTGAGCTCGCGCAGTCGCGCAGCGAGGCTGACTGAAGGCGGATCCCCGGCCCGACCCGCCCGATAGCTCGACAGTCCGACATGGATGAGTCCGGAAAGAAAAGTCCCGGTGGTCAGCACTACCACGCGGCTGGAAAAGCGAACGCCGAGTTCAGTCACTACCCCAGAAATACGGTCGCCCTCCAACACGAGGTCGTCCACTGCCTGCTGGAACAAAGTCAGGTTCGGCTGGTTCTCCAGCCGCGATCGAATCGCGCGCTTGTACAGGAGACGATCGGCTTGCGCGCGCGTCGCACGGACTGCGGGACCCTTGGAGGAATTCAGGATGCGAAACTGGATCCCCGCCTCGTCTGTGGCGATCGCCATGGCACCGCCCAAGGCGTCCACTTCCTTGACGAGATGCCCCTTCCCAATGCCTCCGATGGACGGGTTACAGGACATCTGTCCCAGCGTTTCGATATTGTGGGTGAGCAGAAGAGTCCGACAGCCCGCCCGCGCGGCCGCAAGCGCGGCCTCGGTCCCGGCATGGCCGCCGCCGACCACGATCACATCGAACTCAGCGGGAAATTGCATCGCTTTGGGCACGAAAATAGACTGAAACCAATCGAATTTTAAAGCTATTCCACGATGAGAGACAGTGTTTCACGTGGAACCTCTAGCGTCCAGAGAGGACTCGGTCAATCGCGGGACAAAGGGGGTAAGCTCATCAGCGGGCGAACGTTTCACGTGAAACGTCTGGCTTCTGCACAGACCTTCCACCGGAATCGCACAGCTTGTTAGCCTGCGGAGATACAGCTTGCTAACAGCTTCTACAATCCGATGTTCACAACCACAACGCCTGCAGCTCAACCACCTATAACATAAATATAAACAACAGCTTATTGTTGCAATCTTGCGACGAACCGCGCTGGAATACCCGGACCTTCAGAATCTCAGCCCAGGGAACGTCCGAGTGTCTCGCGTCGTGCAGCGAGCTCACGCGGCAAGCGGCTCCCCAGCAGTCGCAGCAACTCATCTTGGAGTTTCAATTCCCGCTTCCACTCCCCGCCGTCGACCGAGCTCAGGCGCTTGAACTTCTCGCTGCCGAAGCTTTCCAAGCCCTTCCAATCCAAATCCTGGAAATCGGGAACCTTGCCGATGGGTGTTTCGACCGCATTGCCTCGGCCCTGACAGCGTTCCACAATCCACTTGAGCACTCGCATGTTTTCGCCGTATCCCGGCCAGATGAATTTTCCATTTGCGTCGGTACGAAACCAATTGATGCAGAAGATGCGCGGGCGCTGAGGCACCGAGCGCCCCAGCTTGAGCCAATGGTCGAAGTAGTCGCCCATGTTGTAACCGACAAACGGGATCATTGCCATGGGATCTCGCCTCACCACCCCGACCTTTCCGGTCGCCGCAGCCGTGGTCTCCGAACCCATTGTGGCGGCCATATACACGCCTGAGTCCCAGTCGAGAGCTTCGGCGACGAGGGGCACGGTGTCGGAGCGCCGCCCTCCGAACACGAAGGCCGAAATCGGAACGCCTTGCGGATTTTCCCACTCGGAATCGATCGAAGGACACTGCGACGCAGGAACCGTGAATCGCGCGTTGGGATGTGCTGCCTTCCTGCCGCAACCGGGCGTCCACTCCCTCCCCTGCCAGTCGGTGAGCTTGGCAGGGGGGGTATCGGTCATCCCTTCCCACCACACGTCTCCATCCGCGGTCATGGCCACGTTCGTGAAAATCGTGTTTCTCTTGATCATCACCATGCAGTTGGGATTGGTCTTATCCGACGTCCCGGGCGCTACGCCGAAAAAACCCGATTCGGGATTGATCGCGTAGAAACGACCGTCCTTGCCCGGCTTGATCCACGCAATGTCTTCCCCGACAGTCGAGACTCTCCAACCCTTGAACGCCGGCGGCGGAATCAACATGGCGAAGTTCGTCTTGCCGCACGCTGAAGGAAACGCCGCGCTCACGTAGAGTTTCTCGCCCGAAGGCGGCGTCACACCGAGGATCAGCATGTGCTCGGCGAGCCATCCCTGCTCGCGCCCCATGATGGAGGCGATGCGAAGCGAAAAACACTTTTTCCCGAGCAGTGCGTTGCCACCATAACCCGACCCGAAGGACCATATTTCCTTGGTTTCCGGGTAATGGACGATATATTTGTGCTCCTTGCTGCACGGCCAGCGCACATCCTTCTGGGCGGGAGCGAGCGGCGCACCGACTGAATGGAGGCAGGGTACGAAATGCCCGCCTTTGCCCAGAATTTCCCACACCTTTTTCGACATGCGCGTCATGATGTGCATGCTGACCACCACGTAGGGCGAGTCGGTCAGTTCGATACCGATATGCGCGATGTGCGACCCGATCGGCCCCATTGAGAACGGAACCACATACAGGGTCCGGCCGCGCATGCAGCCGTCGAAGAGCCTGCTCAAGGTCGCGCGCATCTCCCCGGGATCGACCCAGTTGTTGGTCGGGCCCGCATCTTCCTTTTTCTGAGAGCAGATGAAGGTCCGGTCTTCGGTGCGCGCCACGTCGTTGGGATCAGAGAGCGCGAGGAAAGAATTCGGACGAAGCTTGGGGCTGAGCCGCTTCAGCATTCCCGACTTGACCATCTCGTCGCAAAGCCGGTCGTATTCTTCCCGCGAGCCATCGCACCATTGAACCCGGTCCGGTTTTGTCAGCGCGGCAAAGCGCGCAACCCATTCCTTGACGCCTTGGTGTTGAACGTAAGCCGGAGCGGCGATATCAATAGCGGCAGCGTAGGGTTGATTCATCCTTGGGGCCTCGCGATAACGACTCGGCAGCATGTGAGCCGAGGCTGCTGGTCGTGAAGAAACGTTAGGCTGCGAACTCTATCACGATCCGCGTTACGCCAAAAATGCCGCGATAGAACTGGCACTTACGAGATAATCCGCTCGTTTAGGTCCGCCAGCTGCGACGCAGGTGTTTCGCAAGCCGGAACATGGGCGCGGTCGTGGTCACGAGAATAACCACCCGCGCGACGTGGGCCGCCGTAACCAGCGGCACCCCGAGTTGGAGCACCTTGGCAGTGACACACATTTCCGCCATGCCGCCCGGTGCCGTGGCGAGCATCATCGTCGAGATTGGGACCGCGCCGAGGACGGCGAGACCCCAAGCACACAGCGCTGAACCCAGCATTGCGAGCGCGACCGAGAGGCAAACCATGCCGATAAAGCGGGACGAGGTTCGCAAAGACTCGCGCTCGAATCCCGCAGCGAGCGAGCACCCGATCAGGAGTTGCGCAGCGTTGGACAGCCAGATCGGAATCGCGGAGAGGCTCACCTCGCCCAAGGTGAGGGCGACGGTCACGCCGAGCGGCCCGAGCATCCAGGCGTTTGGCATGCCGACCTTGGCGAGGGCGCCGCCGACCAGCGCGGCCGCGCCGAGCAACGCGATCAGGCCGAGGGCGTCGACGGCAAACTGCGCGGGCCGATAGGCATCGGTACCGTGCAAGCCGAATCCGGTGAACGCAAACGGCACGATGAGCACGACGATGAACACGCGCAAGGCCTGCGCGAGGACCACGCGGTCGGAACGCGCGCCATGGCGCTCACCCAGGATCGTCATTTCCGCTGCGCCGCCGGGAACGCTGGCGAAAAGCGCAGTGGTCGCATCGAGTCCGGCGCTGCGCATGAGAAACCAGCCACTCCCATAGGCGAGCAAGATCGCGAGCATGGCCGCCGCGACCAACAGATACCAGTGCGCCGCGACTTCGCCAGCGACTGCCGGAGTGAAGTACAAGCCGAGCGCGCAGGCGATCACCAGCTGCCCCGCCGACCTACCTCCTCTCGGCGCGGCAACCTCGGCGCTCAGGAATTTTCCCAGCGCCATCGCGAGCAGCGGCCCAATCATCCACGGCAGCGGCGCGCGCAGTGCGCTGAACAAGGCGCCGCTCGCCGCGCAAATGACGAGCGCTTTCAGCACCGGATAAGGCTTCATGCGGAACGGATCGGTTTCATTTCCCGACGCAAAAGCGCGCGAAGATTTCACCCAACAGGTCATCCGCCGAAAACTCCCCGGTAATCGAGCCGAGCTCGCGCTGTGCTAGACGAAGGTCTTCCGCGAACAGTTCGCTCTGTAGCATCGTCTGTCCGGCTCGCTCAAGAGCCTGTGCTACGCGCTCGAGGGAAACGAGGTGCCGCTCGCGCGCCATGAATACGTCTTCTCCTCCCGGTTGCCAGCCGGCGAGCTTGAGCAGGGCCTGGCGCAGCGCGCCGAGGCCCTCACCGGTCCTGGCCGAAACATGAACGTGCCAACCTTCCGTGCTCTCCTCCGCACGCGGCGCATCACCGGAAAGATCGATCTTGTTGAACACCGTAACCGGCCTCAGTTTCCCCGGCAGCCGGTCGACGATGAACCGGTCGGCTGCAGTAACACCGGTACCGGCGTCGACGACAAGAAGTAGCACATCGGCGTGTCCGATCGCCTCCCAGGTGCGCGCGATTCCGATCGCTTCGATCTCGTCTGCCGTGTCACGCAGACCGGCGGTATCGATGATATTCATGGGCACGCCGTCGATCTGAATGGTCTGACGCACCGCGTCGCGTGTGGTGCCAGGAATCTCAGTGACAATAGCGAGATCTTCTCCGGCAAGCCGGTTGAGGAGCGACGATTTTCCTACGTTGGGCCGGCCGGCCAATACGACCTGAAGCCCGCTGCGAAGGACGCTGCCCTGACGGCCGCGAGCGAGCGAACGGCCAACCTCTTCCTCCAGGTGCCTCAGGCGCCGGCGGGCATCTTCCCGGTCCAGTTGATCGATTTCCTCCTCGGGGAAGTCCAAGGTCGCTTCCACCAGCATGCGCAGCTCGACGAGTTGCTTTTTAAGGTTTCCGATCACCTCCGAGAATTCGCCGCGCAGCGATCGCAGCGCGCAACGCGCCGCTGCCTCGGTAGCGGCATCGATAAGGTCGGCTACGGCTTCGGCCTGCGCGAGATCGAGCTTGTCATTCAGGAAAGCGCGACGGGTAAATTCCCCGGGCTGGGCGAGGCGTGCGCCGAGCTCCAGGCATCGCCTCAGGATCATGCCCAGTACCACGGGCCCCCCGTGACCCTGGAGCTCAAGCACATCTTCGCCGGTATAGGATGCGGGTGCAGGAAAGAAAAGCGCGATGCCGTCGTCGATCGGCTCGCCCGCAGCGCCGCGGAAAATCGCACGCACGGCCAGCCGCGGCGCCGGTACGCCCCCGAGCAAGTGTGATGCAAGCTCCTCTAGCTTCTTCCCGGAGACGCGCACAACGCCGATACCGGCCCTTCCCGGCGCGGTCCCGACAGCCGCGATCACATCGGTATCGGACGGTCCTGCCATCTTTGCTTCCGGCGTTATCGTCCCGCCCGCTGTCCGGGCGGCATCTCAGCGTCTGGCGCTGGCCGCGATCTTTTCTCCCTCGATCATGCGGGTGATTTGCCACTGCTGCAGGATCGAAAGGATATTGTTGACGAACCAGTAGAGAACCAGGCCCGACGCGAAAAAGTAGAACATCACCCCGAATGCGAACGGCATGATCATCATGACCTTCGCCTGGACCGGATCAGGCGGCGTGGGATTCATTTTGGTCTGAATGATCATGGACGCCATCATCAGCGTCGGAAGCACGTACCAAGGATCGGGCGCCGAAAGATCCTTGATCCAGAGATAAAACGGCGCGTGCCGCAGTTCAACGCTTTCGAAGAGCACCCAGTAGAGCGCGATGAAAACCGGAATCTGAACGAGGATCGGCAGGCAACCGCCGAGCGGGTTGATTTTCTCGGTCTTGTAGAGGTCCATCATCGCCTGGTTCAGCTTCGCCTTGTCGCCCGCATATTGCTCGCGGAGCTTCATCAGCCGCGGTGTTACCAGTTTCATCTTGGCCATCGAGCGGTAGCTCGCGGCCGACAGCGGAAAAAAGATCAGCTTGATGACTACGGTGAGCAGCATGATGGCAAGACCCCAATTCCCCATCCAGCCATGAAAAAGTTTGAGAACCCAGAAGAGTGGCGCCGCGATCACCGTGAGCCATCCGTAGTCGACGACGAGTTCCAGGCCTGGCGCGACGGAATGCAGGTGGTCCTGATCCTGAGGTCCCGCATACAAGGGCACCACGACGCGCGCGTCGGCGCCCGGCGCAACCGGTCCAAGGGGCACGATCACGCCGACTGAATAAAGGTCTTCGGCGAGCTTTCGCGCGTAAAACTCGCGCGGCGATTTGTCTGGAGGGAGAAGCGCCGCCACAAAATAGTGCTGGATGATTGCGATCCAGCCGTTGTCGGCGCTCTTCGGATAGGGAGCTTTGCCTTTGGCAATGTCTTCAAAAGTAAGCTTGTGAAACTTGTCTCGTTCGGTGTAGAAAGCGGCGCCGGTGTAGGTCTGGGCCATGTAGGGATCGCCCGGGGGCGGCTTGCCGTCGCGGGTGACCTGGAAGTAGGCGTGCGTTGCGACCGGCTTGACTGTCCCGTTCGCGATTGCCTCGGCGATATCGATACGATAACTCCCGGGATAGAACGTCAAAATCTTGGTTACCCTAATACCTTCCGGCGTGCTCGCCTCGAGCTGCACGTCTAGTCTGTCCCGACCCTCTTCCAAAGTGAATTCCCTGGCGGACGCGTGGAACAGCGTCCGGTGATTCGGCAGCCCCTCGCCGATCAAGCCGCTTTCCGCGGCGTAATGATGCTCGGGTCCAAATAGCACGAAATTCTTCGTCTCGTGGAGTGTGCCCTTATGTTTGAGCAATTCCAGATAGACGATGTCTCCGCCTTGTGTATCGATTTCTGCAAGCATGGTATCCGTGTGAACCCGCAGGCGCTCCCTGGGTTTGCCCGCCGGTGCCGATGTCGCGGGCAGCGCATCCACGTTCCTCCCCGTGGCTGTCCCCGCCGGCGGACTCGGCATCGGCACCGACCCCTGCGCTGATGGGCTGCTAGGCGGGGGAGGCCGAAGCTCCTTCTGCCACGCTTCCCAAAGGAGCAGCAGCGAGAAAGAGAACACGAAGAAGAGGATCAGGCGCTGAGTGTCCATGAGGGGGGCGGACCATTACGGGACCGGGTCATGGCCGCCTGGGTTCCAGGGATGACACCGCGCAAGGCGAGCGAGAGCAAGCCACGCGCCGCGCGCTGCGCCGTGGCGCTCGAGAGCCTCCAGGGCGTATGCGGAGCAGGAGGGATGGAAACGGCAGTGCATGCCCAGCAGTGGGCTCAGACCGTAGCGATAACTCCGAATCAGGAACGACAACAGTCTATTCACGACGATCCCACTAGGCATCGCTCGACTTCCGCCAATGCAACTGTATCTGCGGTCAACCGGATCAGAATATCGCGGCTTCCAAGTCGCGCTTGTTGAGCTCGAAACAACTCCCGCAACAAACGCTTCATCCGGTTGCGGTCGACTGCGCGCGGAAAAACGCGCTTGGGAACGATGAGACCTAGCCTGGGAACACCGAGCAGGTTTGCTCTGAATAGCACGCTGAACCCGGGACGCTTGAGTGCTCGCCCGCCCGAAAGCAGCGATGCAATATCGGCCGTTCCGAGCCGCTGCCTTCGACTGTAGCGCCTATGCGCGCTCAAACGCTCAAACGGGCACGCCCCTTAGCGCGGCGTGCCCGAAGCACGGCCCGGCCCCCGCGCGTGCGCATGCGAACAAGAAACCCGTGAGTACGCTTCCTGCGAACGACCGAAGGGTGAAAAGTACGTTTCATTAGGGGATTCCCTGAGGCGGACAATAACCTTTAATTAGACGATACTTTAGCGAGAATTGTCAAAGAATTGAGCTCTCTCCGGCTGTGGATAACTCTCTTGGAAACAGGTAAAATCACTGCGCTGTTTTCCTCGAACAGAACCAGATAAGTCTCCATGCAGGGTTTCTGGGCCTCGTGCCTGACTCGCTTCGAAAAAGAGCTTCCCGCTCAGCAGTTTAATACCTGGATCCGGCCGCTCAAACTGGACGCCTCGGCGGCGCCGTCCGGGGAGCTGCGTTTGCTCGCTCCCAACCGCTTCGTGCTGCAATGGGTGAAGGAGCGGTACGCTCCACGAATCGAGGCTATGGGGGCAGAATTCTTCTCGTCCCCAATCCGCGTATCGCTCAATCTCGAAACAGCGAGCGCACCGGAGCCTGTTAAGGCTTCCGCCCCCGCGATCCGCGCCGCGCGCCCTCCCGCGCCTCGATCTCCGCACGCTGAGCGTTCGAGCCTCATTCCAGAATTCAGCTTCGACGGCTTTGTCGCCGGAAAAGCCAATCAGCTCGCGCGCGCCGCCGCACTGCAGGTCGCCGAACACCCCGGCACGTCGTACAACCCACTCTTCATCTACGGTGGCGTGGGCTTGGGAAAGACCCACCTGATTCACGCGGTCGGCAACCTTGTTCTCGCGCAGCATCCGAGTGCCCGGGTGCGTTACCTCCACGCCGCACAGTACATCTCGGACGTCATTAGAGCCTATCAACAGAAATCTTTCGATGAATTCAAACGCTATTATCACTCACTCGATCTCCTACTGATCGATGACATCCAGTTTTTCACCGGGAAGGACCGCACGCAGGAGGAATTTTTTTACGCGTTCAACGCTTTGATTGAGGGCCACAAGCAGCTCATCATCACCTGCGATACATATCCGAAGGATCTTGCCGGGATCGACGAGCGCCTCAAATCACGCTTTTCTTGGGGCCTGACTGTGGCAATAGAGCCCCCGGAACAGGAAATGCGAGTCGCAATCATCTTGAAAAAAGCCGAAGCAGTGTCGCTCAAGCTCTCGGAGGAAGTCGCGTTTTTCATCGCCAAGCACATCCGCTCGAACGTACGCGAACTGGAGGGCGCGCTGAAGAGCGTCATTGCTTATTCGCGGTTCAACGGCCGAGATATTACGCTGGACACGGCCAAGGAGGCTCTCAAGGACCTCCTAACGGCGCAAAACCGGCAAATCACCGTTGACAACATCCAGAAGACTGTCGCCGAGTACTACAAGATCAAGGTATCCGACATGCACTCGAAAAAGCGCAGTCGAAACGTCGCCCGGCCCCGTCAGCTCGCAATGGCCCTCGCGAAGGACCTCACCCAGATGAGCCTGCCGGATATCGGAGATGCATTCGGCAACCGCGACCATACAACCGTCCTTCATGCGTGTCGCACCATCGCGACGTTGCGAGAGAAGAACCACGACATCAACCGCGATTACCACGTACTCGAGCAGGTTCTTAAAGGGTGAACAAGCTGCGTACAACCGTGGGACGAATTGTGAGCGAATGGCGCCGCCGAGGGCCGGCGGTTTCTTGTTCATCCGTTCACCACAACCTATTCTGCGCTTTACTCACAGGTTGCGAACGCCGAAGCGTCCTTCCTCTAGGGTCTGAGCAGAGTTATCCACCTAGAAGACCGTGATCATAATCATAATCAAGGAAATAAAATGAATCTGTTAAAGACCCAACGCGAAGCGCTGCTCGCGCCTCTGCAGGCGGTCAGTGGAATAATCGAGCGGCGTCACACACTGCCGATCTTGTCCAACGTGCTCCTTTCCAGGACGGACACCCACATCGAGTTTGTCGCTACCGATATCGAGATCGAGATTACGACGAGTATGACCATTGAAGGGTCAGGTGAGACCAAGAAATTGACAGTCGGAGCGCGAAAGCTCGTCGATATACTGCGTGCGCTCCCGGAGGGATCGGAGGTAACGCTCGCATTACAGGACAAGAGGCTTCAGGTAAAGTCAGGGAAAAGCCGTTTCAACTTGCAGACGCTCTCAGCAGAGGACTTTCCGAGGTTGGTGCTGGTCGAAGCCTCGGCGACGAGCCTGTCGGTTCCACAAAAGATGCTGAAATCACTTTTGGGGCTGGTTCAGTACGCCATGGCGCAGCAGGACATTCGCTACTATCTCAATGGCCTGCTCATGGTCATCGAGGACGGGCAGCTGAAGCTGGTGGCGACCGACGGGCACCGGTTGGCCTATGCAAGCCGCGAAGTCGAAGGAAAGAATCTCCCCAAGCAGGAAGTGATACTTCCCCGCAAGACGATTATCGAGCTCTCCAAGCTCCTTGAGGACAGCGATGATCTGGTCGCGATCGAATTGTCCTCGGCTCAGGCCAAGTTCAAGTTCGGCAATGTGATGCTCGTGTCGAAGTTGGTAGACGGAAAGTTCCCCGACTATGGCCGGGTGATCCCACAGAATCATCCGAAGAAACTGAAGCTCGAGCGGATTGCTCTCTTGCAAGCGTTACAGCGCGCCGCGATTCTCACCAGCGACAAATTCCGCGGAGTGCGGTGGGTCCTGGGCGACGGAAGTCTCAAGATCAGTTGCAGCAATACCGAGCAGGAGGAAGCCCAGGAAGAGCTCGATGTGCCGTACAAGGGGGAAACGCTCGACATCGGGTTCAATGTCGGCTATCTCGTGGACGTGCTCAACAATCTGGACGTTGCCGAGGTCGAGTGCGGATTGGGCGATGCCAATTCGAGCGTGCTGTTTACCTTGCCTGGGCGCAACGATTTCAAATACGTCGTAATGCCGATGCGGATCTGAGTGAAGAGAGAGTAAATGTCTGAAGCAGAAAAGAACGATCACGCGCGAGACCCATACGATTCCGATAGCATCAAGGTACTGAAGGGTCTGGATGCTGTGCGCAAGCGCCCGGGCATGTACATTGGTGACACCTCCGATGGGACCGGTCTGCACCACATGGTGTTCGAGGTCGTGGATAACGCCATCGACGAAGCGCTCGCCGGTTTCTGTAATGAGATTACGGTCACGATTCACACGGACAACTCGATCAGCGTCATCGATAACGGGCGCGGCATTCCCACCGAAGTCCACAAAGACGACGAACGGAAACGCTCGGCCGCGGAGATCGTGATGACCGAGCTTCACGCGGGTGGAAAGTTCGACAACAATTCCTATAAGATCGCCGGTGGCCTGCATGGCGTGGGCGTGTCCGTAGTCAATGCACTCTCCGAGTGGCTACGCCTTAGCATTCGACGCGACGGGAAAAGCCATTTCATGGAATTCCGGCGCGGTGTGCCCGTAGCGCCGCTCAAGGTAACCGGCAAGACGGAGAGACGCGGCACCGAGGTGCATTTTCTGGCCAGCGCGGAGACCTTCGGGGTGGTCGAGTACCACTTCGACATCCTGGCGCGGCGGTTGCGCGAGCTTTCGTTTCTCAACAACGGGGTCAAGATCCAGCTGGTCGACCAACGCTTTGGAAAGGAGGAGAACTTCGCGCACACTGGAGGAGTGAAGGGGTTTGTCGAATACATTAATCGGAGCAAAAACGTGCTGCACAGCACCCCCTTTCATGCAATCGCACAGAAGGAAGGCATCACGATCGAGGTGGCGATGCAGTGGAACGACTCTTATCAGGAACAGGTGCTCTGCTTCACGAACAATATTCCACAGCGTGACGGCGGCACTCACCTGACGGGCCTGCGCGCTGCCATGACGCGCAGCTTGAATCAATATATCGAAGCGAACGAAGTCGCCAAGAAGGCCAAAGTCGAGACCACGGGAGACGACATGCGCGAAGGTCTGTCATGCGTGCTGTCGGTGAAGGTGCCTGAGCCGAAATTCTCTTCGCAAACGAAGGACAAGCTCGTTTCCTCTGAAGTGGGGCCGGTGGTCCAAGAGCTCGTGGGCGAAAAGCTGAAGAATTTTCTCCTCGAGCGGCCCAACGATGCCCGCATCATTTGCGGCAAGATCGTGGACGCGGCACGTGCGCGCGAAGCGGCGCGTAAGGCGCGAGAGATGACACGCCGCAAAGGCGTGCTCGACTCGTTCGGGCTGTCCGCGAAGCTCGCCGATTGCCAAGAGAAGGATCCGGCGCTTTGCGAGCTCTACATTGTCGAAGGCGACTCAGCCGGCGGTTCGGCTAAACAGGGCCGTGACCGCAAGTTCCAGGCGATCTTGCCGTTGAAAGGCAAGATACTGAATGTCGAAAAAGCGCGGTTCGACAAGCTGATCTCTTCCCAGGAGATCGTGACCTTGATCCAGACCTTGGGCACCGGGATAGGCAAGGACGAGTACGATATCTCGAAACTACGCTACCACCGTATCATCATCATGACGGACGCAGATGTGGACGGCGCGCATATCCGCACCCTGCTCCTCACGTTTTTCTATCGACAGATGCCGGAGCTCGTTGAGCACGGACACGTGTACATCGCGCAGCCCCCTCTCTACAAGGTGAAGCTCGGCAAGCAGGAACGCTATTTCAAAGACGACCACGAGCGCGCGCAGTTCATGCTCGCACAGGCTTTGGTGGGAGCGTCTCTCACTCCCAAAAAGGGAGGGCAGGCGATCGAAGGCAAGACGCTTGAGCAACTGGCGAAGGCCTATCTATTTGCCGAGGCAGTGGTAGCGCGAGCCTCGAAGATCATCGATGTCGAGGCCTTGGCTGCGCTCATGCGCGGCACTAAGGTCGATCTTTCGAACCCGCCGTCTGCGGGAGCCAGCGCGCTCCGCCTTAAGCAGGCTATGGCTGCCAAAGGGAATGGGGTCAATGTAAGCGCGCGCTACGATAGCAAGAACGAGCGCCACCAACTGGTCATCGAGCGGACCCACCACGGAAATATCCGAACGAGCGTGCTCGACGAAGACTTTCTGTCGTCGGGAGACTACCAGCAGCTCAACCGGATCGCGCAACTGCTGCAAGGCCTCCTCGGGCCAGGCGCCGTGATCAAGCGCGAGGACAAGGAAGAGGGGGTCGCTGATTTTCCGCAAGCCATGAAGTGGCTTCTGGGAGAAGTCGAGCGCAGCGCCGCGATCCAGCGCTACAAGGGCCTGGGAGAGATGAATCCGGAGCAACTTTGGGAGACTACGATGGATCCGCAGTCTCGGCGTCTGCTCAAAGTACAGATCGAAGACGGGATCGCCGCGGACGAGATCTTCACCAAGCTGATGGGCGACGACGTCGAGCCCCGGCGCGTGTTCATCGAGCAGAACGCACTGGTCGCGCGCCTCGACGTTTGAGCGGGTAAGAGATCTTACGCCGCTCGCTTGTTTCGAGATGTCCGAGCGCGATTGGCAAGTCCTTTCGCGCGCGTTCTCGCCTTCCTTTCCGCCTTCGCCTTCGTTGGGGTCTCATCGGCTTCCGCTTTCCCCGACGGAGAGGGCGCGGTGGATTTTGCCGTGCGAGGCGCGAACTCGAACCCCACTTTGCCATCTGCAGCGCGCACCAGAAACGCTGAGAACGGTCTGCCTTTGCGAGAAATGAACCGATGCAAAAGATCGGTCCTTCCTGTGGCGAGCAGCTTCTTTATTTCCTCGGGTTCGATGGGTCGCTGCAGAATTACGCGTCCGGAGCGAAAGTCGCAGCGCCGGGTGGGATTGACGCTGTTCTCACAGACGTACGCCATCGCTTGTTCGAACACGCGGCCGCCGCACTTTGGACAGGGACCGAGTGGGGTCAGGCCTGAAAAATCCACCTTTTCCGCAGCGTCGTCACCTGCCTGGCGACCAAAGTCAAACTCCGCACGGAGCTCGGGGCTGAGCCGCACCATTGCAGCGAACGGTTTTCCAACTCGGCTGCGGAATCCGGTCAGAGGGCCCACCGAGCGCTTAGCGATCAGGGTTTCAATCTCCTCAGCGGAAAACTCGCGGCTAGACACGACCTTCCAGATGAAAAAATCGCATTTCTGGCACTTGAACTTGCGATAGTTTTCCTGCACCGTGCCCCCGCACTTCGGGCACGGAGTCTTCAGGGTAAGGAACACGGTATCGGGGATGTCGCCCTCCTTGATGCGGGAAACCATCTCACGGGTGAGATCGACGATGTGTTCCATGAAAGCGCTGCGAGGAAGATCCCCGTGCTCCATCTGCTTGAGCTTGAATTCCCAGTTCCCGGTGAGCTCCGGAGAACACAGCTCGTTCACCCCAAACTGGCGCAACGCGAAAAGGAGGGACGACGCCTTCGGCGTCGGCTGGAGTTCGCGACCGTTGCGGTGCACATAATCCTCGTAAATCAGACCCTCGATGATCTGCGCACGGGTCGCCGGAGTACCCAATCCCTTCTCGCTCATCGCTTCGCGCAGCTCCTCGTCCTCGACCAGTTTTCCGGCGCCTTCCATCGCCGAGAGAAGCGTTGCCTCCGTGAAGCGGGCCGGCGGCTTCGTTCGATTGGCGCGAACATTCACGTCACGCGTGCGCACTTTCTCTTCCTTCTCGATCGCGACGAGGCTCGGTGATTCGCCCGTTTCGGCTTCCTTGCCGTAGACCTCGAGCCAGCCGGCTTGGGTCATCACTCGGCCCTCGGTCTTGAACGCTTCGCCTTCGACGCGGGTAATTCGCGTCGTGACGAGATATTCCGCTGCTGGGAAAAACACCGCGAGAAAGCGCTTCACGACCAAATCGTAAAGCTTCCCTTCCGCCTCAGAGATATGCCGCGGTCTCTGGATCGTGGGGATGATTGCGAAGTGGTCGGAAATCTTTTTGTTGTCGAATATGCGTTTGTTCGGCTTGACCCAGCCTTTCTTGAGTATCTGAGCCGCGTGGCGCGTGTAGCCCGATTTCTGTGCCACGAACGTGTCAAGCGTCTTCTTCACCGTGCCGAGATAGTCCTCGGGTAATGCGCGCGAATCAGTCCTCGGATAGGTAAGGGCCTTGTGTCTTTCGTAGAGCGCCTGGGCAAGCGTGAGCGTGGTTTTGGCTGAGAAGCCGAAACGGCCGTTCGCTTCGCGCTGCAGGCTCGTCAAGTCATAGAGAAGGGGAGAAAGCTGGGAGGCGGGTTTCGCTTCCTCGGTGGCAACGCCCGGCTTTCCCAGGCATTTCGCGCGGATGGCGGCGGCCCGCTTCTCTTCCCATAACCTCTCGGGTTTTGCCTCCGCATCCTCTTTTTCCTTTTGGAAGTTTTCGTCGAACCAGCGACCAGCGTACTCGCCGGCCGCGGCGGCAAACGTGGCGTGGATCTCCCAGTAGTCGCGCGCCTTGAAATTGCGTATACGATCCTCGCGCTCGACGAGAATTGCGAGCGTCGGTGTCTGCACACGGCCGACCGTGGTCTTGTAAAAACCGCCTTCCTTCGAGTTGAAGGCTGTCATTGCGCGCGTGCCGTTGATGCCGATGAGCCAATCCGACTCGGAGCGGCACAGCGCCGCGTCGGCGAGTGGGCGCAACTCGCGGTCCTTGCGCAGCCGCTCGAAGCCTTCCTCAATGGAGCTTTGCGTCATCGACTGTAGCCACAAACGCTCGATTGGTTTCGTGTTGCCGGCATGCCGAACGATATACCGGAAGATCAACTCGCCTTCCCGGCCTGCGTCGCACGCGTTTATCACGCCCGTCAGGTCCTTGCGCCGGAGTAGTTTCACCAAAAGTTTAAGGCGTTCCTCGGTGCGCTCGATCGGCTTAAGATCGAAGTGCGGCGGAATGACCGGTAGGTGGGCAAAAGACCATTTGCCTCGCTTGACCTCGACCCCTTCCGGCGGAACGAGCTCCAGCAGATGGCCGATCGCAGATGAAAGCACGTAGTCCTGGCTCTCGTAGTAATCGCCGTGGCGTGTGAACCCGCCCAAAGTGCGCGCGATGTCATTCGCCACTGAGGGCTTTTCGGCGATGATGAGTTTCTTGGCCACTGAGAAGAATAGATTGCGAAAAGACAGACGACAGGATTCGAGGCCGTCTCTACGCGAAGCGCAGAATGATAAGTGTAATCGAAACGTGAAGCAAGAAACGGTCACCCGCGAAGGCCGTGTCCATCTCGAAACTTTGGCTCGGTGTTAGTGCGTCTGGCGTTTCTCGCCGTCGGGTATCAACTCGTCGAGGATCAGGGCGTCTACATTGCCTCGGCGCGTCCAAAGCACCATCAGGACGATCACCTTGAGCTTGTCCAAACCTACGACTTCGTTGGGTAAGGCCATCCCGCGCTCGATGATAAGTTCGCGCAGCAACGGGGTGAGGATTTTTGCACTCTCAAGAAAAGCAATGAAGCCTCGGCTCTCCAACGACAACTTGGTTGCTTCGTCCGTAGAATACCCGCGGAAAGACTGTCGCACGTCGAGGGACTCCGGAAGAGCCTCCTTGGGGAGATCCGTGAGGGTATTCAGCCAATCCAACGCGTCCTGGATGTCGTCGTTCTCGAAGCCCGCCGCATGCAGTTTGCGCTCAAGCGTATCCTGATCGGGATAGGTTTCGGTCTGGTAGTAATTCTCGAAAAGGTATACGAGTACGTCGAACATTCGCTATGAATCCTCAGCGGACACGTTGGTATAAACCTCCGGGGAGGCCGGCTACTTTTCCTTCCAACTCCAACTGCAGCAGAATGGCCGATACGATTTCGGCCGTCAAGCCACTGCGCGCGATCAAGCCGTCAATATCGCACGGATCGAACCCCATCTTGTCGAGCAACTCGTGACCCACGCTGGGCTCCGGCAATCTCGTTTCGGGTACCCCTGCCACGCCGAGTTCCTCGAGAACGTCTTGCGCAGTCTCCACTAGTTTCGCGCCCTGCTTGATCAGCGAATGGCAGCCTCTCGAGAGCGGCGAGTGGATCGAGCCTGGGATGGCAAGCACCTCGCGACCCTGTTCTGCAGCGAGGCGCGCAGTAATGAGCGAGCCGGAATCCAGGGTTGCCTCGACGACTAGACAACCGCGGGCGAGACCGGAGATGAGGCGATTGCGGCGGGGAAAATTTCCCGCATTGGGCGGTGTGCCGAGGGGAAATTCGGACACAAGCGCACCCCGCGACAGAATTGCCTCCGCGAGCGGCTCGTTGCGACGCGGATACACGATGTTGATGCCCGTCCCCAGAACCGCGATCGTGGACCCTCGTCCCTCCAGGCCGCCGGAGTGTGCAGCGCTGTCCACACCGATAGCCAGGCCGCTCACGATGACTAGGCCAGCCTCGCTGAACGTTCGCGCGAAGCTCTGCGCGTTCTTCAGTCCCTGAGGTGTCGCGTTTCGGCTCCCGACTACGGCAAGCGCTGGAGAAGAAAGGAGCTTCACGTTGCCGGCGACATAAAGCAAAGCCGGGGGATCGGCGATTTCCAGGAGTTGCTTGGGGTATTCGGTGTCGGCAAGGGTCAGAACCCTGTGCTCGGGTTGGGCAGCCCATTGGAGCGCTTTTTCGACTTCGGAACCCCTGCTTCGCTCGAGGATTCCCGCTGCAAGCGCTTCGGGCACGACGCGACAGAGTTGCGATCGCGTCGCGTTCAATACGTTGGTGGGAAGACCGAAGGTGGAAAGCAGGGATCGGAATCTCTGGCCACCGAGCCCGGGTACCAGACTGAGTTCGATCCAGGCGGCCAGGTCGCCTGAATCGTTCATACGTGAAAGCCTCGCCGATCTGAATCTTGATCAGGGGTTCTGCACGATATCTCCCCCTTGCACCGGCCGTGAACTTTCCATTACCAGCGCGTAGGAGACCGAATCGAAGGTACGGAAGACGAAGGCCAGGCCGTAGCGCTCCGGAGGCAGCTGAATCACCGGGGAGCGGTCACGCGATTTCAGATAGTCGCTCTGATCGTAGACCACGACGTTACGGTACACGGCAAGCACGTGCCCGACCTCCAAACCGTCGCGCCTGCCTCGATTGATGGAGATGATCGAGTCGCGCCCGCCCACGCTGGTAGCGAGAGCATCGTAAAACCCGATGATTCGGCCCCTCACCGCGGAACTCGGGGCATGAGGCACATACTGGGGGATGGTCAGCGGGGGCGCGGGAATGAGTCGATCTCCTGCAGAAATCTCCTTCTTGGAATCCACGATTTGTACTGTGGCGGGTTCGCCGCTTCGCGTCACTTGGGCCGTACCCAGGAACACCGCTTCGAAACCCAGAGTCCTCTGGTTGTCCGGGTCGACCAGCGGTCGCCCGGCGCGATAGATCTGCCAGGCGGGCGCGTCGGAGCCACCAAAACCGCTCACATAGGCCACATTGCCGGCGCCTAAGTTGACCCGATTTTCTTCCGTAGCGATGATCCGCGGCGCCCTGTCGAGGCCGCCCTCCTCGATGATCAAGGGTTGCGTCAGAAACGGCTCGATCGCCCTGGGCGAAATGGCGGGTATCGCCTCCGACGTCAAGGGCTGAGTGTAGATGCGCGGCAGAAGCTTCACTCCTTCTGCGCCCCCAAGCCCGGGGCCGGCGCCGGAGTCCGCAATACGCAATTGCGGGGGCGACACGCTCCGGTCGAGCACGAGGACATCGCCCGGAGAGATGTTATGGGGGTTTCTGATCTGCTCCTGGTTCATCCGCCAGATTTCCGGCCAGCGCCATTGATCGCTGAGGAATTTGGTGGCGATGCTCCAAAGAGTATCGCCTCTTTGGACGACGTAGCGGTCAGGCGCCGTATCCTTGACCTGCAGATCGCCCTGAGCAAGCGCCAACAAGCCTGCGCCGGATAGGGCGAGTGCGAGGAGAGCTGTGATAGACTTTTGCATGACCGCCTCGTCTGGATTTAGCTGCCGCAATCCCTATATTAACTTCTGCGACTTGCTTTTTACAGTCTGCATTAAATTCTGCATTTAATTCTTTCAATTTGCAAGTATTTATGGCGCTGCTAGATATCCTTCGCTACCCCGATCCGAAGCTCTACAGGAAGGCCGTGCCCGTACTGGAGGTTGACGAATCCGTTCGCGCCTTGGTCCGGAACATGGCCGAAACTATGTACGCAGCGCCGGGGGTGGGACTCGCGGCGACCCAGGTTGACGTGAACCAAAGGGTGATCGTCATCGACGCCTCCGAGACCCGAGATGAACTGCTGGTTTTGATCAATCCGGAGATCGTCAGTAGCGAGGGTGTTCAGTATCGCGAGGAGGGTTGCCTGTCGGTTCCAGGAATCTACGAGCCGGTTGAGCGTGCCGAGCGCGTGACGGTGCGGGCGCTTGGGCTAGACGGAGGATCCTTTACAGTCGTCGCAGAGAAACTCCTCGCGGTCTGCATCCAGCACGAAATGGATCACCTCGAGGGCAAAGTCTTCGTCGACTATCTATCGCGCCTCAAGCAGCAACGCATCAAGGCGAAACTTCAAAAACAACTCCGCAAGACGGCCTGAGGCAGGGTTGGGACCCTGCCGATTCGTGATCGGTGCGGGGTTGGGACCCCGCCGACTCGTTATATTCGGCGACTGCCGGGGTGCCGCCGTTCGCGCAAGGCCTGAGCGGGCGCCGCTTCCGTGAATGTCCTCTTCGCCGGTACTCCTGAATTTGCCGCGCGCTGCCTTGAGACTTTGCTCAGGTCCCGCCATCGTGTGGTCGGTGTGATAACTCAGCCGGATCGACCTGCCGGCCGTGGTTTTGCGCTGGCGCCATCACCAGTGAAGAACCTGGCGGCAGCGCGAGGCATTCGGGTAACCCAGCCCATGAGTCTGCGAAACGCGCAGGCGCAAGCGGAGCTCAAACACTTCCGAGCTGACGTCATCGTGGTTGCCGCTTATGGCTTGATTCTGCCGCAGCCGGTGCTCGAGCTTCCTCGGTACGGGGCAATCAATATTCACGCGTCCCTGTTGCCGCGATGGCGCGGCGCAACACCCATTCAGCGGGCGCTGCTTGCCGGTGATCGGGACACCGGCGTATCGATCATGCAGATGGACGCCGGGCTCGACACTGGTCCAGTGTTGATGCAGGAAAAACTTTCAATCCTCGAAGACGACACCATGGGAACGCTGCACGATCGGCTCGCTGAACTCGGCGCGAAACTCATGGCGCAAGCTCTGGATGAGTTGGAAGCCGGTGTGGTCAAGGCGATACCCCAATCAGCCGAGGGGGTGACGTATGCAGCCAAGCTCGACAGGCGCGAGGCTCGCGTGGACTGGCGTGAGGGTGCGGTGACCGTGAATCGCCAGGTGCGTGCCCTCAATCCGTCACCGGGCGCGGATGCACGCGTGCGCGGGATGGAGCTTAAGATTTGGCGTTGCGCTACCGCGGCCGGGCAGGGGTATCCGGGCGAGATACTGAACGTAGGCCAGCGCGGCTTGTGCGTCGCCTGCGGGGAAGGTGCTCTGCTCATAACCGAGCTGCAACGGTCGGGGGGAAAACGAATGGCCGTCGCCGAGTTTCTCAGAGGATTTCCGCTTTCCGCTGGCGAGCGCTTCGAAGGCGAGTAGCACGTGAGGCAAGCGCACTGCGCCTATAATGCAAGTAACGCCCGTGACCTTGCGCAGTGCATCCGTGTCCACCGTTTCCGCCGGCCCTTCCCTCGCACAGGCCTTTGTTGCCGCCGCCGAAGCCATCGGGCGCGTCTCCGGGGGGGAGAGCTTGAACACTGCGCTCGCCGACCTGAAACGCCGTGCGTCGGCGGAGACAGTCGCTGCCGCAGCACAGGATCTTTGCTATAACGCGCTGCGGGGCTACGGGGTGGTCGACGTGGCGCTAGAGCGGCTCCTTCAGAGACCTCTCACGGATTCCCCAGTGCGTGGATTGCTTCTCACCGCGCTCGCGGAGCTCGCCGCCCGGCCGAATTCCGCGCACGCGGTCGTGCATCAGGCGGTGGAGGCGGCTGCTTTGCTTGGGTATGCGCGCGCGAAAGGGCTGGTCAACGCGGTGATGCGCAACTTTCAGCGCCGCATGCCCGAACTGCTCCCGGAGATCGAGGCTACCGAATCTGGCCGTTACCGCCATCCACAATGGTGGATCGACGCGTTGCGCCTGGCCTATCCGCACGAGTGGGAGTCCGTCCTTTTGGAGTCGAACCGACATCCGCCGATGGTTTTGAGGGTAAACCGGCGGCGACTCTCTGCAAAAGCATATCTGGAGAAATTGGACCGGGCTGAAATTCCCGCGCGAGGGCTCGGACAAGATGCAGTGCTGCTCGAGAAGCCTTGCCGGGTCGAGCGGCTCCCGGGTTTTGCTGCGGGCGAGGTCTCGGTGCAGGACGCGGGCGCTCAGCGGGCCGGTCCCCTTCTGGATGTTCGCGACGGAATGCGAGTGCTCGATGCCTGCGCGGCGCCAGGTGGCAAGACCGGACACCTGCTTGAGCTTGCCGAGTGCGAGCTTCTCGCAGTGGACGCGGACGGCGTGCGGGCGCAGCGTATCGCCGAAAATCTCTCCAGACTGAAGCTCTCGGCGAAAATCGTGGTCGGCGATTGTCGCAGACCGGAGGTTTTCTGGGGGAGAAGGCCTTTCGACCGCATTCTCCTGGATGCGCCTTGCTCGGGATCGGGTGTGGTACGGCGCCATCCCGACATCAAATGGCTGCGTCGGAAGAGCGATGCACCCGAGTTCGGCCGCGCGCAGGCGGGACTGCTGGAAGCTTTATGGCAGGTGCTCGCCCCCGATGGTAAATTGTTGTACGCCACGTGCTCGGTGTTTCCCGAGGAGAACGGCGCTCAGGTGGACAATTTTCTTCTGCGGCACCCGGAAGCTGAAATGCTTCCCCTCCCAGGGTTCGCCGACAATGATAGACGGGTCCCACGCCCCTTGGAGGGCCAGATCCTGCCGAGCGCCCATAGCGACGGTTTCTTCTACGCCTTGTTAAGAAAAACCACTGCTTAAGCTGAGGAATGAAGACAAGCTTGCGTCGATTCATCGCCGCGCTCGCGGCAAGCTTCGTTGCGTCGGCTTTAGCCCAGCCGATCCAGGTTAACAACGCAGGGTTGGAAATCGCCGAGACGCGCTATTTCCTGAACGCCGATTTTCGCCTTGATCTGACCGCACCGCTCCTGGAGGCGCTGAACAATGGCGTATCGCTCGGCTTCCTCGTGGAGTTCCAGCTGACACGGCCGCGATGGTACTGGTTCGACGAGAAAACCGCCTCCGAAAAGCTGGAGCTACGGCTTTCTTATCTCCCACTTGCGCAACAGTACCGGCTAGCGAGCGGGACGCTGTATCAGAACTTCCCCACGCTCACCGAGGCGCTGGAGGCACTCGGCAGGGTACACGGGTGGCCGGTGCTGGGACAGGATCAGGTCGACAACGGCCGAACCTACGTTGCAGCGGTGCGTCTGCGCCTTGATCCGGCTCGGCTGCCAACGCCATTCCGCGTGAGTGCAGTCACCAACCGCGAGTGGACGCTCGCGTCAGAATGGAAGCGATTTCGGTTCACCCCTCTTGCGCCGGTTCAGGAGGCCCGATGACCTACGTGCTCATCGCCAGCGCCGCGCTCGGCGGCATTTTGCTGTTCCTGCTTGCCGCCGCGACCGCCAACTCGCCGCTCTTCGCCGAGCACTATCCGCTGCTGCTCGGCTTGAACGCGGCGATTGCTCTGGCCCTTCTCGGGCTCGTGGTGTACCAGTTGACGATCCTCGCGCGGCAGCGCCGCGCCAAGGTATTCGGTTCGCTATTGACGTTTCGGGTGCTCGTCATGTTTGCGCTGGTGGGAGTGCTCCCCGGGCTCCTCGTCTATACCGTGTCGTTGCAGTTCCTCGCGAAGAGCATTGAATCTTGGTTCGACGTGCGCGTCGAGCGCGCGCTTGAGGGGGGGCTCAATCTCGGCCGGGCGGCGCTCGACGTCATGCTGAACGAACTGCTTCTCAAGGCCCATGTAATGGCGCTCGATCTCGCCGAGACGCCGAGGCGCGGCCAACCCACCGCGCTTGTTCGTTTGCGCGAGCAGGCCTACGTCGAGGAAGCGTGGCTCATGACCGAGGGTGGACAGGTGCTCGCGAGGGCGAGCCGGGAACCCGGAAAGCTCGCGCCGCCTGGCCCAAGTACGCAGGCATTGCGCGATGCACGGCAGGTGCGCGGCTATAGCGTGGTCGAGCCGGTGGGCGACAAGGGACTCTTGCTGCGAGTGATCGTGTCCCTGGAGAGTCCGAGGCGCGCCGACGAGCCGCGCTTGCTGCAACTCACGCACTGGGTGCCACCGACGCTGGCCGAGCAAGGCGAATCAGTGCAAAGCGTGTATCGTGCATACAAAGAGCTGTCGCTGTCTCGCCAGGGGCTGAAGGAGATCTACATTCTCACGCTGACCTTGACGCTGTTGCTCGCTTTGTTTTCGGCGATCGCACTCGCCTTCCTGCTGTCGCGGCGCCTGTCGAAGCCGCTCGCCGTGCTCGCCGAGAGCACCCAGGCGGTGGCGCGCGGCGATTTTTCGCGCCGCGCTCGAGTCACGAGCCGCGATGAGCTGGGCATCCTCACGCAGTCGTTCAACAGCATGACTCAACAGCTGGGTGAGGCGCAGAGCGTCGCTCTGCTCAACCAAGCGCAGCTCGAAACCGCCAAGGCGTACCTGGAGAGCATTCTCGCCAATCTGTCGGCAGGTGTACTCGTTTTTGATCATGGACTGATCCTCCGGATTGCAAACAGCGGGGCGGGCAGCATCCTGCACGAGGACCTCGCTGCCCTGATCGGACAGAAGCTCGAGGATTGGCACACGCTCGCCGAGTTTGCTCGCATGTTACAAGGAGAGTTCGAGCAACACAGAGGAACCGCGTGGCAGCAGCAAATCGAGATGCGCGAGCGTGGGGCGGTGATTCTCGTACGGGGTTCGCCGCTGCCCGAGACCGGTGGGGGTGGCTACGTCGTGGTATTCGACGACGTCACGCAATTGATCGCGGCGCAGCGCGCGACCGCCTGGGGAGAGGTCGCGCGCAGGCTCGCTCACGAGATCAAGAATCCGCTCACACCGATCCAGCTCGCCGCGGAGCGACTGCAGGCGAAACTCGGCGACAAACTTTCGCTTGAGGCGGCGCGCGCGCTCGACCACGCCACGGAGACCATCGTCGCACAGGTCACCGCCATGAAGAACATGGTGGACGATTTCCGCGACTACGCCCGCACGCCGCCGCCGCAACTGGGCGGACTGGATCTGAACCGGCTCGTTGCAGAAGTGCTTGCTCTGTACGAACAGTCCGGAACTCGGATTCAGGCGAACCTCCAGAAGAACGTTCCGCTGGTGCGCGGTGACCCCGACCGTCTGCGACAGGTCATCCACAATCTGCTGCAAAACGCCCAGGATGCCCTTTTCGGAAGCAGCGACCCAAAAATCGAAGTTTCGACCGAGCTTTCGGGCGGCCAAGTATGGCTGCGGATCAGCGACAACGGCTGCGGCTTTCCCGAAGCCATCATCAACGGGGCATTCGAGCCCTATGTCACCACCAAGCCCAAGGGGACAGGACTGGGGCTGGCGATCGTAAAGCGGATCATCGACGAACATCACGGCACTGTTCGGATAGAAAATCGCATGGGGAAAGAAGGGGGTCGCGGCGCGGCGGTGCGGATTTCGCTTCCGCTTGCCGCTTGATCGACCATGGCGCAGATACTGGTCGTTGACGACGAAGTCGGGATCCGGGAGCTGTTATCGGAAATCCTCTCCGACGAAGGGCACTCGGTGCAGCTTGCCGAGAATGCCACTGCGGCGCGCTTGTTGCGCGCGCAGAGACGACCAGACCTCGTGTTGCTCGATATTTGGATGCCCGACGCAGACGGCATTACGCTCCTGAAGGAATGGGCCACCGGGGGCCAGCTCACCATGCCAGTGATCATGATGTCGGGTCACGGCACCATCGACACGGCCGTGGAGGCGACACGCATCGGCGCAATGGATTTCCTGGAAAAACCGATCGCGTTGCAGAAGCTGCTCGCGACCGTAAAGCGTGCACTGCGCGCAGGGGAGTCGCGCGCGGTGATGCCGCTCAGCATCGCGAATTTCGGCCGCTCGATGATCATCATCGAGTTGAAGAAGCGCTTGGCGAGGATTTCTTCCGCCGGCACAGCGGTGCTGCTGCGCGGCGAAAGAGGTGTGATGCCTGAGCTCTATGCGCGCTATCTGCAGCAGCCCAACGCGCCCTGGATCGATGCGGCGCACGCCCTCAACGAAGCGTCTCAGGATCTGCTGCAGCAGGTTTCCAGCGGCGTGCTGTTCGTCGGGGAACTCGCGATGCTGTCTAGGAACCAGCAGAAGCACCTGGCGTTTCTCGCAGCGCGCGCGGAAAAGAGCAACGTGCAACTGGTATCTTTCACCGCGGAGGAGCCGAAACACCTGGTGGAATCGCAGGGTTTCGACGCGGCCTTGATGCAAGCGCTCGCGGGAATCGTCATCGCGCTTCCGGCTCTGCGTGAGCATCCGGAGGATATTCCCGAGATCGCAACCCTCATGCTTGCGCAGTTGGTGGAAACACGCTTTTGCCCGCCGCGAAACTTCTCGACCGGTGCCCTCAACGTCCTGCGCTATTTCACCTGGCCGGGTAACCTCGAGGATCTCGCCGGAGCGGTGCGTAACTTGGCGCTCACCAGCTTGGAGGAGGAGATAGGTGTCGCGGACGCGGAACGGGTGCTGCCGCAGTTCGCACGCCGCTCCACGGAAACCGACCTGTCGCTCGATCTTCCCCTGCGCGAGGCCCGCGAGGCCTTCGAGCGAACCTACTTCGAGCATCATCTCGCACAGGTAAACGGCTCCATAGCGCGCGTCGCCGAACGAAGCGGTCTCGAGCGCACGCACTTGTACCGCAAGTTGAAAGCGCTCGGCATTCTCGCTGGGCGAAAAGAAGACTGATTCGGGACACGAGTCGGCATAGAATGCGTGCTTTTTCACGCGGGTTTCCACCTTGAAAATCGTAATCCTCGGCGCTGGCCAAGTCGGCTCATCGGTCGCTGAAAACCTGGTGTCCGAAGCCAACGACATTACCGTCGTGGATATCGACGACACGAGGCTGCGCAACCTCCAGGACCGGCTGGATTTGCGCACCGTGCTCGGAAGCGCCGCGCACCCCTCGGTGCTGGTCGAGGCGGGTATCGAGGACTGCGACATCATGATTGCGGTAACGCAAAGCGACGAGACCAACTTGGTCGCATGCAAGCTGGCACAGCAATTGTTCAACGTCCCGACCCGTATCGTCCGCCTGCGCGCCACCGACTATCTTTCCAACGAGCGCGTGCTCGGCCCGGACTGCTTTGACGTGGATTTGGCGATCTGTCCGGAGCAGATTCTTACCGACTACATCGTCAAGCTCATCGAGTTTCCGGAAGCGCTGCAGGTGCTCGAGTTCGCTCACGGCAAGGTGAGCTTGGTGGCAGTGCGTGCATTCCAAGGCGGTCCTTTGGTCGGTCATCCCCTGAAGGATCTCAGGAAGCACATTCCGTCCGTGGACACGCGCGTCGCCGCCATATTCCGCGGAGACAGCCCGATTCTGCCCGAGGGCGATACCGTGGTGCAGGCCGGAGACGAGGTATTTTGTCTCGCCGCCACGGAAGATATACGCCAAGTCATGCACGAACTGAGGCGCATGGACCAAGCGGTAAGAAGAGTCATGATCGCGGGGGGCGGCAACATCGGATTGCGCCTCGCGCGTGCGATCGAGCGCGACTACGCGATCAAGATTATCGAGTACGACAAGAGGCGCTGCGAGGTGCTATCTACCCGCCTCGATCGGGCGCTCGTGTTGCAGGGAGACGTCACGGACGAAGGACTCCTGGAGGCCGAAAACGTTTCCGATATGGACCTCTTCGTCGCGGTAACCAATGATGACGAAGACAACATCATGTCGTGCCTGCTCGCGAAGCGGATGGGCGCACGCCGCGTGGTCGCGCTCATCAACCGGCGCTCCTACGTCGATCTGCTCCAAGCCGGTCAGATCGATATCGCGATTTCACCGGCGCAGGCAACGATCGGCACGCTGCTCGCTCATGTGCGCCGCGGCCATGTTACCCGGGTACACAGCTTGCGCCGCGGAGTGGCCGAGGCGCTTGAGGCCGTGGTGCACGGGGATCGAGATTCCTGCCGCTGCGTCGGCCGGAGGATCGAGGAAATCGACCTGCCCAAGGGCGCCGCAATCGCCGCAATCGTGCGCAGCGGCAAGGTGATCATGGCTCATCACGACACCGTGGTGCTCGCCGAAGACCACCTGATCGTCTTCGTCACCGACAAGAAACTCCTGCCCAAGGTGGAGAAACTTTTCGAGGTCAGCGTCGGCTTCGTCTGAGCCGGACGCCGGCATCATGGTCAGGCCGCTTCCCGTTCTCAACGTGCTGAGCGTCTTGATCGTCGTCTTTTCAATCGCAATGCTTCTGCCGCTCAGCGTATCTTTCATGTACGGCGACGCGGCGCGGCGCGCCTATTACGAGGCCGTGCTCATTACCTTCGTGAGCGGAGCCACATTATGGGTGGTCACCCGCTCCCGCCAGGCCGAGCTGCAGACCCGCGACGGGTTTCTCCTGGTGGCATTGGTGTGGACCGTCCTGCCCGCGTTCGCGACCTTACCCCTTTTGATCTACATGCCCGGGCTCAGCTTCACAGACGCCTACTTCGAGGCCGTTGCAGCCCTCACCACTACCGGTTCGACCGTACTGTCGGGGCTGGACAAATTGCCGCCGTCGATCAACTTGTGGCGCTGCGAGCTGCAGTGGTTGGGCGGAATGGGCATCCTCGTCCTCGCGGTTGCGATCCTGCCTCTGCTCGGAATCGGTGGCAGCCAGATCATGAGGACCGAGACCCCCGGGCCGATGAAGGACACCAAGCTCACTCCACGCATCACCGGAACTGCCAAAGGCCTGTGGCTGGTTTACGCGGTCATGACGCTCGCGTGCGCTTTGGTTTTCAAGGCGGTGGGAATGGGCTGGTTCGATGCCGTTGTCCACGCGTTCTCTACCCTGAGCCTGGGCGGATTCTCCTCTCACGACGCGAGCTTCGGCTACTTCAATTCTCCGGCGATCGAGGCTGCGGCGATTTTCTTCATGCTCATCGGAGGCATCAATTTCGGAACTCACTTCCTCGCATTCCGCAAGCTGAGCTTGGCACCCTACCGGAACGACCCCGAAGCGGGGGCATACGTCGCATTGGTCGGGATTTCTGTGCTTGGAGTCGCCTATTTCCTGTTCGCCAACCAGGTCTATCCGTCTTTTTGGACGGCGCTACGCCACAGCGCGTTCAACGTCGTCTCGGTCGCGACGACAGCCGGTTTTACCAGCACCGATTTCAACCAATGGCCAATCTTCGCGCCCGTGTGCATGCTGTTCCTTTGCTGCTTCGCTACTTGTTCCGGTTCCACCGGCGGCGGTATCAAGATGATTCGTGCCGAGCTGATGGTTCGCCAGGCGCTGCGAGAGCTCATGTCCATTATTCATCCGCGCGCCTATCTGCCCGTCAAGCTTTCCGGCCAAAGAGTGGAAAACAACATCATCTTCGCGGTCCTGGCGTTCATGTTGATCTGGGGCGGCTCGGTCGTCGCCATGACCATGCTCCTGCTGGCTTCGGGCCTGGACATCGTCACCGCTTTTTCGGCGGTGATCGTCTGCATCTGCAATACGGGGCCCGGGCTGAACCTGGTGGGACCGGCGACGACGTATGCGGCGCTCAGTGATTTTCAGACCTGGGTGTGCACGGTCGCTATGTTGATCGGGCGCTTGGAGCTGTTTACGCTCTTCATCGTCATCACGCCGGCGTTCTGGAGAAAATAGCCGCCCAGGGGCCTACTTACTTGGCGCAGGTCACCATGATCTCGACCAGCATGCGCGGGTCCGCCAGCTTCGCCTCGACTGTAGCTCGCGCCGGCAGGTTGCTAGGATCGGCCCACGCCGTCCAGGCAGCGTTCGTCTCGTCGCGGTTGCGGATATCAGTAACCCACACGTTGGCGGAAAGAATTTTCGACTTGCTGGTGCCCGAGGCGGCGAGGATTGCGTCGATCTTCTTCAGCACCTGCTCGGTCTGGCCCTTGGCGCCTTGGGTGAGATCGTCCGCTACCTGGCCTGCCACGTAGACGAGGCCGCCATGTTCGACCGCAGCGCTGAAGAGTTTGCCCGCCGGGTGGCGTTTGATGTTCATGTGGAACCTCTCGTTATCGCGGCGGCAGGATTTTCACCCTCAGCTCACCGAGGCCCTCTATTCCTGCGAGGAGCTCATCCCCCTGCTTGGCGGCACCCACACCGGCCGGCGTGCCTGTCATGATGAGATCGCCCGCCTCCAGGGTGTAGTACTGCGTAAGAAATGCGATCTGCTCGGGCACGCTCCAGATCATCTGGTCGATGTCCGAGTTCTGGCGAAGCTCGCCGTTTACCTTGAGCCAGAGCTTGCCTTTTTTCGGGTGGCCTCTCTTCGAGGCGGGGGTGATCGGCCCGACCGGGGCGGACTGGTCGAAATCCTTGCCGAAGGTCCAGGGCCTGCCTTTGTCTTTTCCGACCTGCTGCAAATCACGCCGGGTCATGTCGAGGCCCACCGCGTAACCCCAGATGTGCTCGTTGGCTTTGGCCGCCGGCACTTTGTAGCCGCCTGTGCCGACCACCGCGACCATCTCGGTCTCCCAGTGATAGTTGCTCGTCATCGGCGGAAAGTGCACGGCACCACCCTCGGGGACCAGATCGTGAGCCGATTTGGTGAAGAAGAACGGCTGCTCGCGGCCGTCGCCTCCCATCTCCTTCTGGTGCTCCACATAGTTGCGGCCGACACAGAAGATACGTCGCACGGGAAAGCGTGCGTTCGATCCCACAATGGGAAGCGACGGGATATCCCAACTGCTGATCACATACTCCATTTTCATGACGAGAGGTCCTCACTAAATCGCAAGAGAAGCGCGGTGCGAACCGAGTGGCCGGGCACCGACGAAAAGGGCCGTATTTTCGCACGAACAGACCGTCCTGAGGCGCCGCCGCCCGCCGCCGGCGCAAGAAAAACGGGCACCCGAAGGTGCCCGTTCAATGACAAGCCCGTTTCCGAGCCCCTCCCTGCTTATGATGAGTATTCCAATATGAGGCTAGTCCCTCTAGTCAGCTCAAGCAACCTGCTCGCCGTGCAAGGTGATGTCCAGACCCTCCCGCTCCTCTTCCTCGGTGACGCGCAGACCGATAAGCAAGTCGATCACTTTGAGGATGATGAAGCTGCCAATGCCGCTGACGAGCAAGGTTGTGACCACGCCGTAGGTCTGGGTCAGGAGGCTGGCGTCTGCACCGCTGATTTCCTTGACGTTGAACACGCCGGTGAGGAGCGCGCCGACGATCCCTCCGATGCAGTGCACACCGAACGCATCCAGCGAATCGTCGTAGCCGAACATCTTTTTCACTGATGTCGCTGCGAGGAAGCAGAGTACGCCGGCCGCAATGCCGATGACGAAAGCGCCTGTGATGCCGACAAAGCCGGAAGCCGGAGTGATGGCAACCAGACCCGCGACCGCGCCCGAGGCGATGCCGAGCACCGAAGGTTTGCCCTTGACCAGCCACTCGGTGAACATCCACGAAAGAGCGGCTACGGCCGTGGCAAGCTGGGTCACGACCATTGCCATGCCAGCACGGCCGTCGGCGGCGACTGCGGAACCCGCGTTGAAGCCGAACCAGCCTACCCAGAGTAACGCCGCGCCCGTTACCGTGAGCGTCAAGTTATGCGGCGGCATCGGTTCCTTGCCGTAGCCGACGCGCTTACCGAGTACGAGTGCGCACATAAGTCCGGCGATACCGGCATTGATGTGCACCACGGTTCCGCCGGCGAAGTCTAGGATTCCCGCTGTGGCCCATTTGCCGCTTGTCCCTTCCCACATCATGTGCGCGATCGGCGAGTAGATCAGCACCGACCACAGGCCCATGAACCAGAGCATCGCCGAGAATTTCATGCGGTCGGCAAAGGCGCCTGCGATCAGGGCGGGCGTGATGATTGCGAAGGTCATCTGGAACGTCATGTAGACCGACTCGGGTATGGTGACCCCGAGATGGCTGACCGTGACCTTGTTGGATTCTTTCATGTAGGCCATTCCGGACAGGAACAGGCGGTCAAAACTGCCGAAGTACGCGTTCCCAGGCGTGAACGCCAAGCTGTAGCCGACGATGACCCACAGCACCGTAACGAGGCAAGTGATGGCGAAACTCTGCATGACCGTGGCGAGGACGTTCTTCTTACGCACCATTCCGCCATAGAACAGCGCGAGTCCGGGGATAGTCATCAGCAGCACCAGCGCCGTTGAGGACAGCATCCAAGCCGTGTCTCCCGAGTTGATTTTCGCGCCGTCAACCAGCTCGGGTTTTGTCGGCGCCGGCGGAGCCGCCGGCGCAGCGGCAGCTGGCGCCGGTGTGGCGGGCGCAGCGGCAGGAGCCGCCGGTTTATCCTGGGCCATGAGCGGCGCGCACCAGCCCACGGCACCGAGCAGGGCAAGAATTGCAAGAAGCTTTTTCATCGTGGTTCTCCCTCAGAGCGCTTCCGCCCCGGTTTCGCCGGTGCGGATGCGGATAACTTGCTTCAGATCGAAAACGAAGATCTTGCCGTCGCCGATCTTTCCCGTGTTGGCCGATTTTTCGATGGCCTCGATCGCTTGATCGAGCATTTCGTCCTTGATCGCGGCCTCGACTTTTACTTTAGGCAGGAAATCGACCACGTATTCCGCGCCGCGGTACAGCTCGGTGTGACCTTTCTGCCTGCCGAAACCCTTGACTTCGGTGACGGTAATGCCCTGCACGCCGATGGCGGACAGGGCTTCCCGCACCTCGTCAAGCTTGAACGGCTTGATGATTGCGGTTACGAGTTTCATGAGTGTGCTCCCTGTGTGGTAATGAGCTTCGAAGCGCTAGAACTTGTACAGCCCCTGCAGCGCGATGGACGTCATGGTCTTACTGGTTGCATTGGTGAAATCCGTGAAGACCGGGTTGTTCGCCTGATCTCTGCGCACTTCGCCGCGTGCCTCGAAGCTGTCGCTCGCCAGGAACGAGACCGTTGCGGTCACCTCCTTGTACTTCGTATCGCTGGTCGCGAAGGCGGCTGGCACAGTCGTCCCGAAGTGGAAGCCGTTCTTGTCGTCGAACGACTCGGCTCGCAGGACGCCACGAAGCTTTGGCATGAACATATAGGTCACATACGCAGCGACGCCGTTGTATTTGGCTTTGATCGTGCCTCCACCGGCGTTCTCCTGACTCACGGACAACACTTCCAAGCCGACGGACAGAGGATCGATGATGGTGTAGGACGCTACTGCGTTAATGCTGGTGCGGGTGCCGTTTGTCGTGGCGCTCGTGACTTCCTGACCGCTATAACCGGACAAGGTGATCGACAAGGGTTTGATCGGGTTGAGCGTCGCGCCGAGCTCCAGCGTCTTGCCCTTGTTCGCGTCCGTAAGCTGATCCCAGCCGTTGTTGACGCCCGCAATCAGGCTGACCGTATCGTTCAACGCCCAGGTCGCGCGCACGCCTGTGTGGGTGAACGGTATGGCACCGAACAAGATCGAGCGGGACGCGTTGGGATTGGTCGGACTCCATATTACTTCACTCCCCTGAAGCGTGACGAACTTGCCGGCGATCAAGGTCAAAGGTCAGCGGCCCGCCTGCGTATTGCGCAAAGGCCTGGGTGACATCGAACATCGAAGTGTTGGTAACGGGTACAGCGGGGTTATTCTCGGGGAAGGAGTGGATCACCTGAGCGTCTTTGCCCACGGTGATATTGACCAAGCCCCCAAAGCCTTCTTTCGGCTGTTTGGCGACTTGCAAACCGAACTGATGCAGTGCAAACGAATTGTTCTGAGAATCGAACACCCGAGTCGAGAACGCGGTTTCGACATTTCTGTCCGAATGGGTGTACCCGGCGTCTATATACCCGCTCACGCTGATCCCCGACGCCTCGAGAATCTTGTCGAGAGTCGGAACCGGGGCGGGTTTGGCTTGGGCGAGCACCGTGGCCGGGGCTGCGAACAGCGCAGAAACGGCGGAAGCAAGAAAAAGTTTTTTCATTGTTGGACCTTTCGTTGGGTGAGTAGACCGAGACCCTTCAGCATGGCCCGTGCCAGATTTTTTATTTCTTTCTATCAATGGCTTGGTCCATTAGACGCTCTACTGCGGAAACCTTCCGGCACCAGGATGATGCGCAATCCAATCGCGACGCACTGATCCTGTGCGGTCGGCCGGAACGGGGGCGAGGCGTTAGATCACCATGCTAGACTCGACCGACGACGCAAGCGCGATGCCCCAGACCCGCATACTCGATGACCTGAGCGCGAGGATCAGCGAATT
>WNGL01000419.1_pt1 | contig 49717 bp, 41 predicted proteins | sample 5400591 | NCBI WGS metagenome assembly WNGL01 (sample SAMN13153377, study PRJNA577476) | soil metagenome | isolation source: 80 cm soil or saprolite under Garry oak tree replicate 1 | place: USA:California | collected 2016-06-15 | reverse complement strand
GGCCCCGCCCTGTGGGCGTTTTGCCGTATTTGAAAGACATTTTCCTGTGCTGCCCTTGCGTCGACCGCACGGCCGCCCTGGCACACACTTGGAATGTGACTACCCATGTCCTGCGCTGGCTGGAACCGCCGGACGGCCCTGCCGTCGTGCTGCTTGACCAGACCCGGCTGCCCGCCGAAGAGGTCTACCTGACCTGCCGGGACGTGGCGGCGCTCGATGACGCGATCCGCCGGCTGGCGGTACGGGGCGCGCCGATGCTGGGGCTGGCCGGCGCGTTTGGCGTCGCGCTGGCGGCATACCGGGGCGACGATGTCGCGGCGGCGGCGGCCCGGCTTTCCCGGGCCCGCCCGACCGCGGTGAATTTGAGCTGGGGAGCCGGGCGCGCGCTCGCTGTATATGAAGCCGCCCGGCAGGCCACCCCCGATCATGCCAAACGCCTGGCGGCCCAAGCCGCCCTCGGCGAAGCCCGGTCGATTGCCGCCGCTGATGCCGCCGCGAGCGCGGCGATCGCCGCGCACGGGCTGGCCCTGGTTCCGGAGCAGGCCCGGATCCTGACGCACTGCAACACCGGCGCACTGGTGTCCGCTGGGGAGGGGACGGCGTTCGCGATCGCCCTCGCCGCCCACCGCACTGGCCGGCTCGCCCGGCTGTGGGTGGACGAGACCCGGCCATTGCTGCAGGGCGCCCGGCTCACCGCGTATGAGGCGGGCAAGGCGGGGATGAGCTACGCGGTGCTGCCCGACTCGGCGGCGGCGTCGCTGATGGCGGCCGGCCGGGTGGACCTTGTGCTGACCGGCGCGGACCGGGTCGCGGCCGATGGCAGCGTGGCGAACAAGGTGGGAACCTATGCCCTTGCTGTTCTTGCCCGTCACCACCGGGTGCCGTTCGTCGTTGCCGCGCCGGTCTCCACCATCGACTTCACGGCCGCCGATGGTGCCGCGATCACCGTTGAGCACCGCGCGGGCGAGGAGGTCACATGTTTTGCCGGGGCGGCGATCGCGCCCGCTGGCAGCTCCGCTTATAACCCCGCATTCGACGTCACCCCAGCTGAGCTGGTGACGGCACTGGTTACAGAACGTGGTGTCGTCCGGCCCGTCAGCGCAGGTACGCTGCAGTATCTGGGTGCTTTGCCGGAAAGACAGGGCACTATCGGCGATGTTTCCGTGGAACGATGAGGCTCATGAAAGGACGTGTGCTGGTCGTCGACGACGACGCGGCTCTCTCGGAGATGCTCGGAATAATGCTCCGGGGGGAGGGTTTCGAGCCGACATTCGTGGCCGACGGCGATCATGCCATGCAGATGTTCCGGGAGACTCGTCCCGACTTGGTGCTGCTTGACCTGATGCTTCCCGGCGTGGACGGCATTGACGTGTGCCGCCAGATCCGCACCGAGTCGGGTGTCCCGATCGTCATGCTGACCGCCAAGAGCGACACCGTTGACGTGGTCCTCGGGCTTGAGTCCGGGGCTGATGACTACATCCTGAAGCCCTTCAAGTCGAAGGAACTGATCGCGCGCGTCCGCGCCCGGCTGCGCCGGACCGATGACCCGGCGCCCGAGATGCTGCAGATCCGTGACGTTACGATCGACGTGGCCGGCCACTCGGTGAAGCGTGACGGGCAGCCCATCAACCTCACCCCTCTGGAGTTCGACCTGCTGGTGGCGCTGGCGCGTAAGCCGCGCCAGGTCTTTACCCGGGAGGTTCTGCTGGAGCAGGTGTGGGGCTACCGGCACGCGGCCGACACCCGGCTGGTCAACGTCCACGTGCAGCGGCTCCGTGCCAAGATCGAGAAAGACCCCGAGCACCCCGAGATCGTGGTGACGGTACGTGGCGTGGGGTACAAAGCGGGACCGGCCTGACGCCGGCCGGGCTACCGGAGGTGCGCCCCGCGGTGCGCCCGGCAGGTGGCCCTTGGGAGCGGGCATAAGGGAGTCAGTGGGTAGGCGCACTGCTGGAAAGAACCCGCACGCGGGGATGGCCGAACTCCAGGCGCGGCTGGCCTGCGGTGCTGTCCAGGCCGCCTGGTTCGTGCACAAGCTGCTGTGGGCGTCGCGGCGGGTCATGCGGTACGCCCGGCACTGGGTACGGTCAGCCGCTGGCACGTTGCTGCGCCGCTGGCAACGCTCGCTTCAGCTGCGGGTGATAGGCACCACCATCGCTGTGTCGGTGGTTGTGGTCGCCGTTTTGGGTGTCTTCCTGGTGCAGCAGATCGCCGCTGGGCTGCTCGTGCGAGAGCGGACCGCGGCACTGGCCCAGGCGTCGGAAGGACTGGCCATCGCCCAGTCAGAGCCGGAGATGCTGGGACCCCACGGAAGCGACGCGGCCACGCTGATTTCGCTTGTGAAGACTCTGCAAGCGAACAGCAGCCCGGGGAACCGCTACGACGTTGTGATCACCCAGCAGGCCAGCGGCTCCGCCTTCGGCGGTGTGGTCGGGAACCAGGCACTGGCGCCGAGCATTCCGCCGCGGCTCACCTACTGGGTGACCCATGAACAGCTACTCGGCAGGTCCGACCGGCTGTACTACGTCCCGACCATGCTCGTGAGCGCGGACGGCAAGGCGCAGGAGCCCGCGCTCGCGGTTGGGGTTCCCATCGCCAACCACCAGCTGTACTACCTGTTCCCGCTCAGCGCCCAGGTGCAGCTGCTGCGGCTGGTGGAAATCGCATTGATCGGGGCCGGGGCAGGCTTGGTGGTGCTGCTGGCCGTCATCGTCTCGCTGGTCACGCGGTGGGTCGTGGTTCCCATCCGGCAGGCGGCCCAGGCGGCGAGCAGGCTGTCAGCCGGGAACCTGGACGAGCGGATGCCTGCCCGGGGCACCGACGACCTGGCCGCTCTCGCGAAGTCGTTCAATGAGATGGCCGTCAGCCTGCAGGAGAAGCTCCAGGAACTGGAAGACCTGTCGAAGGTGCAGCGGCAGTTCGTGTCGGATGTCTCCCACGAACTGCGCACCCCGCTGACGACCATCAGGATCGCGGCTGACGTGCTGTTCGCGACCAGAGAGCAGCTCGATCCGACGGCGACGCGCTCAGTCGAGCTGCTGCAGAGCCAGCTGGAGCGGTTCGAGGCGCTGCTTGCGGACCTGCTGGAGATCAGCAGGCATGACGCGAACGTGGCAACCCTGGATGCCGAGTCGGCGGACATGTGTGATCTTGTGCTGCGAGCAGCTGCGGACGCGGAGCAGCTGGCCGCCCGCAGAGGCACCCGGATCGATTTCCGGCTGCCGCCCGAACCGTGCATCGCCGAGGTGGACAGGCGCCGCGTCGAGCGGGTGTTGCGGAATCTGCTGGACAACGCGGTGGAGCATGGCGAGGGACGTGATGTTGTGGTCACGGTCGCCATGGACCGTGATGCGGTGGCGGTGGCGGTCAGGGACCATGGGGTGGGTTTTGGCTCGAGCGAGCAGCAACTGGTGTTCGACCGCTTCTGGCGGGCCGACCCGGCCCGGGCCCGGACGACCGGCGGCACCGGCCTCGGCCTTGCCATCGCGCTGGAAGACACCCGGTTGCACGGAGGGTGGCTGCAGGCGTGGGGTGAGCACGGGCAAGGTTCGGTGTTCCGGCTCACCCTGCCCCGGGCGGTGGGCGGGGAACTCGCGGGGTCACCGTTGCCGCTCGGTCCCGATCAGGCCGAGATGGTGGCTGTTGGTGAAGAGGTCACCGGCGGGGATGGCGTAAGGCTCCGTCCTGGCGGCCTGAGCCGCGTGATGAGCCACGCCCGCGACGGCGTGGGGGGTGGTGTGGCTGGGGCAGGCCGCGCCGGCGATGGTGTGGCTGGGGCTGGCCGCGCCGGCGACGGTGGGATGACGGGAGTGCGGGGCGATGCTGATGCTTGATTCCCGCTTTCGCACCCTGGTTGCTGGTGCCGCACTGGTGACGCTGGTGGCAAGCGGCTGTGCGACGATCCCCTCGGAAGGCCTGGTGCAGTCCACGCCGGCAGCGATAGGGGGAGCCGGCTCGGCCTGCTGCGGCCTGATCGTCAAGGGCCCGCAACGTGGCTGGTCACCCCAGCAGGTTGTGAGCAACTTCCTGCTGGCCAGCGCGATATTCGCCCACCACCACGCCATCGCGCGAGAGTACCTCACCCCCGCTGCCAGCCGGTCATGGCAGCCGCGCTCGGCTGTGACCATCCTCGCTCAAGCACCCAAGGTGTACCAGCAGGGTGGACATTTGACGGGCCCCGGAAGCCGGGCGGTTGTCGTGGTGGCCGGGCAGAAACTGGCAACCCTGAGCCGTAGCGGCCAGTACATCCCAGCGGCACAGGGTGATGCGGCGGCGACAGCCCCGCGCTTCGCCCTGGAACTGGTCAACGGCCGGTACCTCATCGACGGCCTGCCCGGGACCGGCACGGGCAAGATATCGAACCAGCTACTGCTCCCGAGTTATCTCTTTCACCTGGTGTACACGCCGCGGGATCTCTACTACTCGCTGCCGGATAGGACACTCGTTCCGAACCCGGTTTTCGTGCCCGCCGAGGGCCCAAGCCCGGCGGCGACGCTCATCGGCGACCTCCTCCACGACCCGAACGGATGGCTGCGGGGTGCGGCCAGAACCGCGTTCCCCGCAAAGGCCTGGCTCAGGAAGGTTCAGGTCCTTCCCGGGCCGCAGGGGGGCAAGTCCGCGACGGTGGATATCGGCCTGCCACCCGGCGCTCCGCGGACGAATCTCCGGGGAATGGCGGCACAGCTGGTGGTGACGCTGACCAGCCCCGCCTACAGCTCGCCGCTCTTCCAGGCAGTCAAGCTCAAGCTGAATGGGCGCCCCTGGCCGGCCGGCCAGGGAGGGCCGGTCCAGCGCCTCGTGGACTACGCGCGCTCCATCCCGCACTTGCGCCGCTATGCGCCTGTCTACTACCTCACGCCTACTGGCGCCGTGAGAATGCTCAGCAGGCTTGCGGCGCGCCCTGTCGCGGTCCACGTCCACGGGGAAGCGAGCACCGGCGACCTCCCTCTCAGCAATATCGCCGTGTCGGCGGCGGGCAGGTACCTCGCTGGCATCGCCGGTCCCGCGACCACGGTGTACACCTGTGAGCTGGGGGACGCGTCAAGGTCGAAGGCGCGGGCAGCGGACGGGAAGCTGCGCGCCCGGCTTACCGGCTCCCACTTCACCAGCCTGAGTTGGGACAGGGTAGGACGCCTGTGGCTTTCCGGCCGGGTACACCGCTCGCGCGGCGTGTGGGAAATGCAGTCCGTCCAGGGCGCACCCAAGCGGGTGCAGCTGTCCCCTGGTCTTGGCCCGGTCACGGCCCTGCGTATCGCCCCTGACGGGGTCAGAGTCGCGATGATCGTCGGGCGGGGCTCGGCGTCCCACCTGACGCTGGGCGCCATCGTGCATGGCGGCACCGGGTTCTTGATCACGCACCCGGTTCCGCTGGGGCCCGGCCTAACCGACGTCTCCGCCTTGACCTGGTTTGACACCGACCATGTGCTGGCCGTCACGAAATCGGAGTCGGTGACCCATTTGTGGAATGTCCCGGCCGACGGAGATGGCGCAGCCTCCCTGGGCGCGCTGGCTGGCATGGAGTCGATCACGGCCGCTGGCCCGCTAAATCCCCTCTACCTTGGCCTGGACACTGGGCGGCTGGAGAAGTCCGTGGGGATAAACGAGCCCTGGACCGATGTCACCGATGGCCATGCTGCCACCTACCCGGGATAGCCGCTCCCCTTCCATCCAGGACAATCGCCCCTGCCGCCCATCCGGCCCAGCCGCCCCTGCCGCCCATCCGGCCGAGCCGCCCCCTGGTACCTACTCGGGATAGGCCGGCCCCTCTCCTGACATACGGTCGGGGTCAGGCTACGTTCATGTCATGGCACCCGCCCGGGTCCGTGGTTGCGCCGGGCTGGCCCACCCGCTGTCCGCGGGAGGCCCAGCCCGGCAAGCCGATGCCAGCCGCAGGCAAAACGGCCCACGTAAGGCGACTTCTCGTCGACTGATCACGGTGCGGCTTAGAGGTAAGTCCTGCCCCGCCGGGGGATCCGATATCCCCCGGGCAGGGAGAAGGGCAGTAGTGGCAACAAGCTGCCGCGACCCCCTCAGCAGGCGGATGTGGGGACGAAGACCAGGTCGGCCGGGTGGGTGTCCTGATCTAGCTCGGGCGGAAGGGGGGTTCCAGCGGTGAACATCATCTTCAAGGGTCGGCGCACCGATGTGCAGGACCGGTTTCGCAGGCACGCGTCAGCCAAGCTGGGCAAAATCGAGAAGCTCGACCACAAGACGATCAAGGTCGATGTCGAAGTTTCCCAGGAGCGGAACCCGCGATTGTCAGGCCAGTGGGAGCGGGTGGAACTGACGATCCGCTCCCGCGGCCCGGTGATCCGGGCGGAAGCCGCGGCGGATGACCGCTATGTCGCGCTTGATCGTGCGCTCGCCAAACTGGAGCACCGGCTGCGGCGCTCCGGTGATCGGCGGAAGGCGGCCCGGCATGGCGTATCGCAGTCCGGGCGGGCTCCCGCCGCCCGCGGCATGGCTGCGGTGGACGCTGCTGTTTCCCCCGGCAGGCCAGGGGAGATGCCGGAGGGGTGGACGGGAGCAGTCGCCGACGGCATAGCCGGGGTGGATCTGGGCAGCGAGGCAGGGCCAGGGAACGGTGCTGAACTGCAGGCCGGCACTGAACCAGAAACCCGTGCTGAACGAGTAGTCCGTGGTGAACGAGCTGCCGGTGTTGCCCGTGAGGCCGGTCCCAGCCCGCGTGAGGCCGGCCGCAGCCGGGCTGATGCCACTTCCGGGCCGGCCGATGATCTCGAAGCCGGCGAGGGCTTCGTTCCCATCCAGATGGAGGGGGACGGGCCGGTGGTGGTTAGGGAGAAGTTCCATACCGCGGCGCCCATGAACGTGGATCAGGCGCTGCTGGCCATGGAGCTCGTGGGGCACGACTTCTACCTGTTCCGGGACGAGCAGCGCGGTCTGCCCAGCGTCGTCTACCGGCGGCATGGCTATCAGTACGGCCTGATCCGCCTCGTCGACCAGACCACGGCGGACCTGGCCGGCCAGCCCGACAGCAAGGCGTGAAAGGTCCTGCTGATTCGTCCTGGCTGACCCGAGCCGCCGCCGGATCGGTTTGCGCTTGTAGCGGGAGGTCGGCAAGAGTGTGTTCGCAAGGCGGCGGGTCACTCGCCCGGACTGGACCGGTGCCAGCTGGCCCACCCCCGAAGGCAGAGTCGGCGATGTCCTGCCGGGTAAGGCATGATCAGATCGGGGGGACCTGAACCAAGCGGGCCTGGAGTAGGACAGGCCCGGACCAGGCGAGGTCAGGAAGGGACGCGAGATGACCGGAGATCCCTCAGCGACCGAAGCGGCCGAAGGCTCACGGCGGGGTTCCGATCCAATACGCGCTCTCATCGTCGATGATCACGCGCTGTTTCGCCGGGGCCTGGAGATGGTCCTCGCCGAGGAAGAGGACATAGAGCTGGTAGGCGAGGCCAGCGACGGGACTGAGGCGGTCGAGAAGGCTGGCGAGGCGTTGCCCGACGTCGTGCTGATGGACATCAGGATGCCCCGCAGCAGCGGTATCGAGGCCTGCCGCGCCATGAAGGATGTCGCCCCGAGCGCGAAGATCGTCATACTGACCATCAGCGATGAGGAAGCGGATCTCTTCGAAGCGATCAGGGCGGGGGCCAGCGGGTACCTGCTCAAGGACATCCCACTCGATGAAGTCGCGGACGTGGTCCGCGCCGTGCATGACGGTCAGTCCCTCATCAACCCCTCCATGGCCGCCAAGCTGCTGACCGAGTTCGCCGTGCTTGCCCGGCGCGAGGAATCAGAACGCGACGAGCAGGTTCCCGCCCCCAAGCTCACCGACCGCGAGCTTGAAGTGCTCAACCTCGTGGCCCGTGGGATGAACAACCGCGATATCGCCAAGGCGCTCTTCATCTCTGAGAACACAGTGAAGAACCATGTGCGCAACATCCTGGAGAAACTTCAGATCCACTCAAGGATGGAAGCCGTCAGGATCGCCGTCCGGGAAAAGCTGATCGAGTTCAGCTAGCAGGGGTCAGTGCCGTCCTCGTATGGCAGTGCTGTCCGCGCGGCCGTACGGTTGGCGGCTGTCTCCGTCGTTTTTGAAACTCACTCCATCACCGAGGACAACGAGCGCGGCATCGCCACAGGCTGGCTGCCCGGCAGGCTGTCTGCCCAGGGGAGGTCGCTCGCGCACCAGCTTGGCGAACGGCGCCGCGATGACGGGATCGTGGCCGTGTTCAGTTCGGATCTTGGGCGGGCGATGGAGACGGCGTCGATCGCCTTCGAATCAGCCGTGCCGGTGCTGTACGACTGGCGGCTGCGGGAATGTGATTACGGCGAGCTGAACGGCACGTCGGCGGCCCAACTCCACGCACAGCTGGCGACCTATCTTGACCGGCCCTACCCCCGGGGCGAAAGCTGGCAGCAGGCGGTTGCGCGGGTGGGGAGGTTCCTCGCAGATCTGCCGCTGCGGTGGGCGGGCACACGGGTGCTCATCATCGGCCACATCGCGACCCGGTGGGGACTGGAGCATTTCCTGAACGGCGTGTCCCTGGAAGCCCTTGCTGCTGCACCGTTCCGCTGGCAGGAAGGCTGGGAGTACCGACTGGACTAGCCGCAGCCTGGGCGGGGGGCTACCCGCGGACCTGTGGCCAGGCAGCAAGCCCGCGACCTGGGCGGGCAGCTAGCCGTCGGCATGGTGGCCGCAGGGGCGTGCTGGCTGGCCGGTCAGGACAGGGCTGAGCGCAGCCCGTCGGCGAGATGCGGTGGGCTGACCCGCTCCACGGCAACCGCCGAGCAGCCAACCCATTCCGCCGCCTCGCGCAGCGCCATCGCCATCGCTTGCCTGGCGCGCGGCGTCTCCAGGGACACCTGACGGGCGACCAGCGTCTTCCCGCGCCGCACGGGATCGACCCGGCCAGCCAGCCGCCCGCCCGCCAGCAGCGGCATCGCGAAATAACCGTGCACACGCTTTGGCCGGGGAACGTAGGCCTCAAGCGCATGCTCGAAGCCAAACATCCGCAACGTGCGCTTGCGATCCCAGACCAGCGAGTCGAACGGCGAGAGAAGGGTGACCCGGTGCCTGCCACGGGTACCAGCCGCCGCCAGCGCAGCTGGATCAGCCCATCCCGGGATCGCTCGCTTGCCCGTCCCGTCTATCACGACCGGTATCAGGCCCGCAGCCTGCGCGGCCTGTTCCGCGCTGTCGGCATACTGGGACCCTTTGTACGTCAGTTCCCGCAGCCGATGGAAGTCAATGAGGTCGGCGCGGGTCACCACGCCCAGCGCCCTGGCAGCTACGCCAGCGAGGTGTGCCAGGCATTTATCGTCGCTGAGTTCATGGCGAAGCAGATGGTCTGGCAGTGCACGCTCGGGGAGGTCGTAGACACGCCGCCAGCCTTCCCGCCGAACGCAGACCACCTCACCCACGTCGAGCAGCCATTCCACTGCGATCTTTGCCTCCGACCAGTCCCACCATGGCCCACCGCCCTTGGCCCCGCCAAGCTGGGTGGCGGTGAGCGGCCCTTCCCCCCGCAGCCGGGCCAGCACCTCGGTGCAGGCACGTTCGTGGCTGGTGTGCCAGCGCCTGCCCCGGGTCCGTAGCGCACGACGCCGAAAGGCGTAATAAGGCCACTCCTCGATGGGCAGCAAACACGCAGCATGTGCCCAGTACTCGAACGTGGCGGGTTTCTGCGGGTGCCAGTAGGCGCGCTCGATCTTGTCTCGGGCGACCGGCCCAAGGCGCGCGTAGGCAACCAGTTCGTGGGAGCGGGCGAGCACGCTGATGGTGTCAAGCTGGACAGCCCCGAGCCGCCGGAGCATGCCGGCAACGCCGCCGCGCCGTCCCTCACTGCCCAGAAACCCCTGCGCCCGCAGCGTGATACGCCTCACGTCGGCAACAGAGAGTTCAGCCTGGGGAACCGGAAGCTCACGGATGCCCATCATCAGGGCAGCTTAGCTGCGACCTACGACATTTCCGCCGCCCGGCAAATTTGTAGCCGCGTACCCCGGGAACACGCGAAAATGTCAGTGCCCCGGGCTAGACTCGAACTAGATTTCGAGCTTGGTGTGGAGGGAGGTGACCGGGTGTGTGCGGTGGTGAACCGGTGAGCGTCACCGACGCGCTGAACATGCTCGATCACGCCTTAGATTCCCTCAACGATTGCGACGTGGCCTCCCTGCCCACCAGCGTGCAGGCCGACGCCTTGCGTGCCCTGGAGCGGGTGGAGGCCAAGCACACCGCCGCCCGGGCGCGGGTGCTGTCGGCGTTTGCCGCCCAGGACGGGTGCGAAGACGACGGGCACGGCAGTGCGAGGGTGTGGCTGCGGTGGCAGACCCGGGTCACCAAAGGCGCCGCCGCGGGTGCGGTCGGGTGGATGCGGCGCCTGCACGCCCACCCGGTGATCGGCGAAGCGCTCGCCGCCGGGGAACTGTCGGCGTCGTGGGCGAAAGACCTGTGTGCCTGGACCGACCGGCTCCCTCCCGGCACCCGTGGTGACGCCGATGAGATCCTGGCAGGCGCCGCGAAGGCCGGCGCGGATCACGGGGACCTGGCCGGGCTGGCGCAGGAAATGTTCGAGCGCACCCGCAGCCCCGACACCGACCACCGGGATGACTTCGGGGAACGCGGGGTGTGGCTGGGCACCACCCTCGGCGGCGCCGGCCGCATCAACGGCGACCTGACCCCCGGCTGCTCGGCCGCGGTGTCGGCAGTGCTGGACGCCTTGGGGAACAAGCGCGGCCCAGAAGATACCCGCACCGTCATCCAGCGCCACCACGACGCGCTGGAACAAGCATGCACCAAGCTGATGGCCAGCGGAATGCTCCCCGGCAGCGGCGGGCAGCCCGCCCGCGCCCAGGTCCACCTCACCTTGTCCCAGCTGCGCAACCTCCCCGGCGCCGCCGAAGCCGAAGCGGCCTGGGCGGCAGCCCGGGCCAGTGAACCCGGGTGGCTGACCGGCGCCGAAGCTGATGCCGCCGCATGTGACGCCACAGTGGCACCGGTGGTCACCGGGCACCCCGACCCCGCCGCACTCGACAAGCTCACCGAAGTCTTCCTCGCCGCACATGGCCAGCCGCCTGACGGGCCCACCACCTGCGCCTGCACCTGCGGCAACTGCAGCTGCCACACCCGCCAGCCCCTCTCACCAGCCACCCGCGCCCGGCTCACCAGCACACTCCTCGGCCTGTGCGCCGACGCCCTGTCCGGCCCCGGCGGGCTCACATCCTTTCTCCGCCACACCCAGCTAGCCGGCGGCCCTGGCACCAGCAAAAGCCTCCCCCTGAACATCCCCATCCCGCTCGACACCGGCAAACCCGAACCCACCATCCCCCCACACCTGCGCCGCGCCGCCCTCACCCGCCACCGCACCTGCGCCTTCCCCGGCTGCACCCATCCCGCCCGCAACTGCCACCTCCACCACCTCACCCCCCGCTCAGCCGGAGGCCCCACCGCCCTGTCAAACATCGCCCCCGTATGCGCATTCCACCACCTCACCGCCATCCACTCCTGGGGCTGGACACTCCGCCTCAACCCCGACGGTTCAACCACCGCCACCAGCCCCGACCACACCCGCAACCTCCACAGCCACAGCCCACCCCAACAAGCCGCCTGACCACGGGCGGGAGAACGCACGATCCGCCGCAGGCTGACGCCGTATGAACGGCAGAGCGGAACTTGCTCAACTGTTGGTGTCAGCCAGCCCAGGGGAGTCGCCGCGCATCGCGTGCCCCGATGCGCCAGGTGCCAGCACTTTGCGGAAGCGGGCGCTTGGTATTCGGCAACCAATACCGTGGTGTTGTCGGCTCTCGTCCAGGCAGCGAGACGGTCGCGAACCTTCTCGACACTGTTGCCGGGGTAGCCGACTTCGGTAAGCAGCGCCGCCACCCCGGGCGCATCGCCGGGCCGGGCCAGCCGGATCGATGGCGGCGATGCGGTGCCTGCCGATTGGTCGGTGATGCGAGCTGGCTTTCTGGCAGTCATCGCGGGTCCCGCCGCCGAGCAACACCTTGCGGTAGGCGTCGCGGGCGTCGTGATTGCCGGGGCACGTGAACACCGGGTGCGGCGACGACGCCAAGATGGTGCGGGCCTGCTCGTACTCGGTGGGCAGGCCGTGATCGGCGATGTCGCCGGTGACAAGGACCGCGTCCAGTGGCCTGGACAGACCGTTCAGGTAGGCCATGACGGCGGCGGCCCGGTCGAAGCGGCGCTGGCTGCCGTCCAGATGAGTGTCGCTGAGTTGCGCGAAGACGATCAAGAGTAAGGCTTGCGGGCAATGTGAGGATTCGGCTTAGTACCAGTCCTCGAAAATGTCCGTGGCGAGTGCCAGCAGCCCACCGACCGCGGTGAGGCCGGCGCCCGTCCAGAACAGCCACCAGGCCGGGCCGGCGATCAAGCCGATGCCACCAACCAAGAAGCCGGCCATGATGATGGAAACAGCCACCCACGAGACGGTGCGGCCATGGAAAGTCTGGTGCGTCGCGCTGCCTGCGGTCATGGCGCTGACCGGGCCCGGTTCCTGTGGAAGGCCCGCCACAGCGCCCGAACCAAGGTTTTCGGCCATGCGTGCTGCTCCTCTCGGGTGCGCGGCCGGGGCATCGGGCCGCCACGGTACCCCCATTGTGACGAAACCAGCCTAGTGCCATGCGCCCGCCCCGCCAGATACGCGCCTGGCTCGGCTTTGGTGCCCGGGCTCGCCTACCATAACTGTGGGGACGTCCGCCGCGGCCATGCCGGCGGCTGCTGGCCGCTGCCGGAGTGGCCGGCCACCGCGAGCGGGCTATCAGCCAAACACCAGCAAACCATCCGCGAGGAGCGCGACGAGAAGTGCCAGTCATCATCGATAGGGTCCTGCGCACAGGCGAAGGCAAGATCCTGCGCAAGCTCAGGCGGATCACCGACCTTGTCAACTTGGTGGAGCAGGATTTCGCCTCGCTCACCGATGCTGAGCTGCGCGAGCGGACCGCGGTGTTCCGCGCCCGCCACGCTGACGGGGAATCACTCGATGACCTGCTCCCGGAGGCGTTCGCTGCCGTCCGGGAGGCGGCAAAGCGGACGCTCGGTCAGCGTCACTTCGACGTACAGATCATGGGCGGCGCCGCGCTCCATTCCGGGAGCATCGCAGAGATGAAGACCGGTGAGGGCAAGACCCTGGTCTCCACGTTGCCTGCCTATCTCAACGCGCTGGCGGGGCGGGGCGTACACGTGGTCACGGTCAACGACTACCTGGCCAAGCGCGACGCGGAGTGGATGGGGCGGGTACACCGTTTCCTCGGGCTGGAGGTCGGTGTCATCCTCGCCCAAATGGATACCGAGGAGCGTCGCAAGCAATACCAAGCCGACATTACGTACGGCACGAACAACGAGTTCGGCTTCGACTACCTGCGCGACAACATGGCCTGGGCGCTGGAGGACTGCGTCCAGCGTGGCCATTACTACGCGATCGTGGACGAGGTTGACTCCATCCTGGTCGATGAGGCACGGACTCCGCTCATCATCAGCGGCCCGGCCGAGCAGAGCGCTCGCTGGTACACCGAGTTCGCCAAGATCGCACCACGGCTGCGGCGGTCACCGGACGGCGAGGACGGTGACTACGAGGTGGACGAGAAGAAGCGCACCGTCGGCATCCTGGAAGAAGGTGTGGCCAAGGTCGAGGACTGGCTGGGGATCGACAACCTCTACGACCCCGTCAACACCCCCCTGGTCAGCTTCCTCAACAACGCGCTCAAGGCCAAGGAACTCTACAAGCGCGACAAGGACTACGTCCTGATGAACGGCGAGGTGCTCATCGTCGATGAGTTCACCGGCCGGATCCTGCATGGGCGCCGCTACAACGAGGGCATGCACCAGGCCATCGAGGCCAAGGAAGGCGCCGTCATCCAGAACGAGAACCAGACCCTGGCCACGATCACGCTCCAGAACTACTTCCGCCTCTACGAAAAGCTCGCCGGCATGACGGGCACCGCCATGACCGAGGCGAACGAGTTCCACCAGATCTACAAGCTGGGCGTGGTGCCGATCCCCACGAACAAGCCCATGATCCGTGCCGACCACCCCGACGTCGTCTTCCAGACCTCATCTGCAAAGTTCGAGGCGTGTGTCGCGGACATCGCAGAACGTCATGCAGAGGGACAGCCTGTTCTGGTCGGCACCACCAGTGTTGAGAAATCCGAGATCCTCTCGCGCATGCTCAAGCGCCAGGGAGTCCGGCACGAGGTACTGAACGCGAAATACCACGAGCGCGAGGCCTCCATCGTGGCCCAGGCGGGACGCAAGGGCGCGGTTACGGTTGCCACCAACATGGCTGGCCGTGGTACGGACATCATGCTGGGCGGTAACCCGGAGTTCATCGCCGATGCCGAGCTTCACCAGCGCGGTTTGTCGCCAGTGGAGACGCCAGAGGACTACGAGGCGGCTTGGCCCGAGGCGGTGGAAAAGGCCCGGCGTGCGGTGGCTGAGGAGCATGAGGAGGTCGTCGGGCTCGGGGGCCTGTATGTGCTTGGCACCGAGCGGCACGAGTCACGCCGGATCGACAACCAGCTCCGTGGCCGCTCCGGCCGCCAGGGTGACCCGGGAATGTCTCGCTTCTACCTGTCTCTGGAAGACGACCTGATGCGGATGTTCAACGCCGAAAAGGTCGCGCACTTCATGGAGTGGCTGAAGACACCGCCCGACGTGCCGATCGAGTCCAAGGCGGTGTCGCGCTCGATCAGGTCTGCTCAGACCCAGGTTGAGCAGCAGAACTTTGAAATCCGCAAAGACGTGCTCAAGTATGACGACGTGCTCAACCGCCAGCGTCACGTCATCTACGGTGAGCGGCGCAAGGTGCTTGAGGGGGCGGACCTGCACGAGCAGATCCGCGAAATGATCGACGAGGTGGTGGCGGCTTACGTCGCCGGCGAGACCAACGAGGGGTTCCCCGAGGAGTGGGACCTCGACAAGCTGTGGGCCGCCTTCCGCACGCTGTACCGGCCGACGATCACCGTCGCTGATCTCGTCGAGGAGGCTGGCGGTGAGCGCGCCGGGCTGTCCAATGAGTTCGTCACCGAAGTGGTCAGGGCGGATGCCCAGGCGGCGTACGAGCGGCGCGAGGAGGAGTTCACCTCCGAGAACATGCGCGAGTTCGAGCGCCGCGTGGTGCTGGCTGTCCTCGACCACAAATGGCGTGAGCACCTCTACGAGATGGACTACCTGCGAGAAGGCATCGGCCTGCGCGCCATGGCGCAGCGTGATCCGCTCATCGAGTACCAGCGAGAGGGATACGACCTGTTCACCACCATGATGGAAGGGATCAAGGAGGAGTCGGTCGGCAACCTGTTCAATCTCCAGGTCACGGTCGTGGAGGACCCGATCGTGGAAGAGGCCGGCGACGCAGCGCAGGCCGGCGGCCTGTTGGCCGGCAATGGCCCGGCAGGTGGTGGCGGGCGGGGCCGCCCCACCGCGGGCGCGGCCGCGGCGGGCGGCCGGGTCTCCTCCGAGGTGTCCCAGGGTGGTGCTGCGCCCAAGGTGGTCGCGCCCGGGCTCAACCGCCCGCAGCGCCCCGGCCGGCTCTCCTACACTGCGCCCACCGTGGACGGTGGTGGCCAGGTGGAGCACCGGACGGAAACTGGCGGCAGTGGCAAGTACGCCAAGGTCGGGCGCAACGATCTGTGCCCGTGCGGGTCAGGCCGCAAATACAAGCGCTGCCACGGCGACCCGCGAAACCGTACCGACGGCTGACCCGCCCGCCCGGGTTCCGGTCCTGCGTGGCGGCTTGCTATGCGGCTTCGACCGCTGTGCACAGCCAGCCCGAGGAGGCGGACGCGCGGCGGTGGCAGGCGGGAACAGAACCAGCCCGCTCCAGCCGGACAGCAAGCGCCCGCACTTGGATTCCGAAACCCGCCACAACCGTCATTTCAAGGACGTCGGAGGTTGGGTGGAAGGTGACCACCCGCCGCACGCGAGGCTGCTGAACAGACGCGAGCTGAGGGCCGAGGCGCTGGATGTGCTGCCGGGCACGCTCGGTGGTCCAGGGGGCTATCTGGCGAGGCGGCCGGGAACCGGCAAGTGTCTCGACGAGTACCTGCGCAAAGTGGCTTGGCCAGCCCTCGCGCATGGCAGTTCTCGTGCCCGGGGCAGCTGCCGGGTCCTCGCCGGGGCGCGGTGCAGGGGCAGCTGCCGGGTCCTCGCCGGGGCGCGGTGCCGGGTCCATGCCGGGGCGCGGTGCCGGGTCCACGCCGCGGCGGGATTCCGGGTCCTCGCGCGGGCGCGGAGCCAGGTGGTCGCGGTCGCCGGGAGGCGATGTTGCGCTTGCCTGTGCCACGCAGCCAATCTCACCGTCGTAGGGCGGCGCGGGGTCGGGGATGAGGCACAGGTGGACCGCTTCGGGATCTGGCAGTGGCCTGGGCTCGCGTGCTCGGGGGCAGCCAGGGGGCTCGGGGGGCAGCACGGGAATGGGACCTCCTTCAATCAGCGGTCTTGGTTTCGCCCTTCGGCGTGAGCCGAAGGGCGGGCCGGCTGGCAGAGGCTGACTGGACCGCCGCATGATGAGAGTTGTACCGGGACGCAGTGACATTTTGAGCCAGCGGCGGGGGACCGGAGCCCGGGAGGGCCGGGACGGGCGGCTCCGGTGACGGGGAATGCGCTGGCCGGCCGATCGGTTGAGTCTTCAGCGGGCTAGGAACCGTACGTGCACATAACGATCCAGGAGAGTTACCGTGTCGCTGCCCCCGCTGGTATCACCTGCCGACGACCTGACCGTGGACGAGGTCCGGCGCTATTCCCGGCACCTGATCATCCCGGACGTGGGCAAGACCGGGCAGAGGCGCCTCAAGAACGCCCGTGTGCTGTGTGTCGGAGCCGGAGGGCTCGGTTCCCCGGCACTGATGTACCTGGCCGCGGCGGGTGTCGGAACCCTGGGCATCATCGACTACGACGTTGTGGATGAATCTAACCTGCAGCGCCAGATCATTCATGGCCAGTCCGATGTGGGCCGGCCAAAGGCGGTCTCCGCGATGGAGACCGTTTCCGAGATCAATCCGCTCGTCAACGTCGTGCTGCACGAGGAGCGCCTCGACTCCGACAACGCGATGCGGATCTTCGAGCCTTACGACCTCATCGTTGACGGAACGGACAACTTCGCCACCCGCTACCTGGTGAACGACGCCTGCGTGCTGCTGGGCAAGCCGTACGTCTGGGGCTCGATCTACCGCTTCGACGGTCAGGCAAGTGTCTTCTGGGCCGAACACGGGCCGTGCTACCGATGCCTGTACCCAGAACCACCGCCGCCCGGGATGGTGCCATCCTGCGCCGAGGGCGGTGTCCTCGGTGTGCTCTGCGCGACCATCGGCTCCATTCAGGTCAACGAGGCGATCAAGCTGATCACCGGGATCGGCGAGCCGCTTGGCGGGCGCCTCATGATCTACGACGCGCTGGACATGATGTTCCGCTCGGTCCGGGTCAGGAAGGACCCGGAATGCCCGGTATGTGGCAAGAATCCCACGATCACCGAGCTCATCGACTACGAGGAGTTCTGTGGCACCGTTTCGGAGGATGCCCAGCGGGCGGCGGCCGACTCGACGATCTCGGCAAGCGACCTCAAGAGCGCTCTTGACCGCGGCGATGACATCTTCCTTGTCGACGTCAGGGAACCGAACGAGTACGAGATCGTTTCCATCCCCGGTGCGGTGCTGATTCCCAAGGGAGAGTTCTTGTCCGGGGCCGCTCTTGAGCTGATGCCGCAAGACAAGCGGATCGTGCTGCATTGCAAAACCGGCATCCGTTCGGCGGAATGTCTTGCCGTGGTGAAAGATGCAGGTTTTGCGGATGCGGTACACGTGGGGGGCGGGGTGCTCGCCTGGATCAAACAGGTGGATCCGTCGCTGCCCGCATACTGACGCCTCCCGGCCCGGAACGAGTGTTTCGGGCATCCGGGGAAGCTCGCGCTGAACCGGGCAGTCTCCTTCCGCGGCAAGGCCGTAACATTCCCGTGTGGCGATGCGGCCGGAGGTACCTGGGAGCGACGACGGTTCGCCCGTGGGCTGGCAGGGACACGCGCCAGCATGGCGGGTGCCGGGCCGGCCAGGGCCGGCTGGCCCTGCCGGGGTGATGAGTTCACACGAGTTTGCTTCACGGCCCGCCGGTTCGCGGGGGCGGGGCCGCCGATCCCGGGCGAACGCCAGCCGGCGGGTGCTGCTGCTCACAGGCTTGGTGCTCGGATTCGCCGGGCTTGCCGCGTCCGCGCTGGGAATCGCCCGCCAGTTCATGCCACGGACATTCACCCCGGCGGAGCGCGGGCGGATCATCGCCTGGGACGCGGCAAAGCGGTGGCGCACCTGGCCGGCTGGGCAGATCTTCCCCAGCGCTGTCGGCTACCACCTTCCTGGCGCGGCGTTCGGCGGCGGTGCCAGCCTTTCCTTCACGGCGAACCGGGTGGGCATCGCGCCCCAGGCACGCTGCCGGGCGGCCATGGAGCACGAAGCCGGGGCGGTGCTGGCACGGCACGGCTGCCTAGCCGTACTGCGGGCGACATATGACGACCCAACCAGGACCCTCGCGGTAACCGTCGGAGTCGCGGTACTGCCCGGGGCCGGTGCGGTCGCAGCTTCCGCGCGGCTGCTTCCGCGCGGTGGTGGAGTACGGGCCGTCCCTTTCCCGCACACGCCGGTGGCCCTGTTCCGCGGGTCACGAGGGCAGATTTCATGGCAGCTCGCGGCCGGCCCGTACCTGGTGCTCGCCACCGTTGGTTACGCGGACGGCCGGCCCTGGCTGGCCTCGGGCAACGACTCCTACACGCGGGCCGAGATGCTCAGCCTGGCGGCCGGGGTGGGCCGCTGGGTGGCATCCCACCTCGGGGCCCCGCCCCCGCCGCCACGCTGCCCGGGGGCCCCGGCATGCTGACCGTGCGCAAGAACAGGCTCGCCCTGCTCGCTGGCTGGGTCCTGGCCCTGGTGGCAGTGGCCCTGGTGGGTGCCCGCGGCCCGGCTCGCGCCGACGCCGTGCGTGACCAGGAGTTGTGGGTGCTGAACGCGGTTCATGTGCCCACCGCCTGGGCCGTGTCGCAGGGGCGCGGGGTGAAGGTGGCGGTGATCGACAGCGGCGTTAACCCCGCGGTCTCCGATCTCGCAGGTTCGGTGGAGACCGGGCCCAACCTCAGTGGGGTGCACACGCCCACGACCGACTCCCGCTGGGGCGTGCACGGGACCTGGATGGCATCCCTGATCGCCGGTCACGGCCACGCGGGCGGCTCCAGCGGAATCATCGGGGCGGCGCCGCAATCCCGGGTTTTGTCGATCCGGGTGGTCACCGACCCCGGCGATCCCGGGTTCCGGCACTATCAGCATGAATCGGAGAACACGGTGCAGGGCGCCCTGGCCCAGGCGATCCAGTACGCGGTCCGGCATGGCGCCGGTGTGATCTCCATGTCGCTGGGATACGGGGCGCCGAGCCGCGCGGTCCGGGTCGCCATTCAGCATGCCCTGGACGCAGGCGTCGTGGTGGTCGCCTCGTCCGGCAACTCCGGGGACGCGGCCAGTGCCCGGCGGCATGGCCACGCCCCCTACTCCTTCCCGGCGAACTACCCGGGCGTTCTTGGTGTGGCCGCGGTGGACCAGACCGGGGCACCGGCGGGCTTCTCCAGCGACAATCTGTCGGTGGAGGCGGCGGCGCCCGGGGTTAAGGTTCCCGCACAAGGCCGGGACGGGCAGTACTGGCTGGTGAGCGGGACAAGCCCGGCCTGTGCCCTGGCTGCCGGGGTGGCAGCCCTGATCAAGTCGCGTTACCCGCGGCTGCTGCCCGCGCTGGTCGTGCAGGCAATGACGACCAGCGCTGTGAACCGGCCGCCCGGAAGGTACGACGATCGGGTCGGGTTCGGCACGGTGGACGCCGCCGCTGCCCTCCGCGTGGCCGCTCACCTGGTGCACGACGTCAGCACGGCGCGGGCACTCGGCGCCGCCACTCACTTCGGCGGCGGGCCCGCCGCCGTCCCGCCGGTCCCGGTGGCCCCCCGGAACCGGCGCCCGCTGCTCCTGTTCGGCCTGCTGGCGCTGGCGTGCCTCGTGCTCATCGCCGTCCTTGGTGGTCGGCTCAAAGCCCGGCGGGCGGTGCCAGGGGGTGGGGGTGCGCCGACCGCGGGGACCGGGCCGCCACGGGGCAGCCCGGGCTGGCCCCCCGCTGGCAACGGGCCGGGCTGGGGAACGGGACCGCCCCCGGCCGGTCCCGGCTCTGGGCCGCCGTGGCAGGAACCGTGGTGAATGCTCGCCGTCTCGCGGACATGGGTGCGGGCGAATTGCCGGATTTCGCGGAGAAGGTCCTCGGCGTCGTGGAGCGGATACCACCCGGCCGGGTGATGTCCTACGGGGACATCGCCGAATACCTGGGCGAGGGGGGGCCGCGCCAGGTGGGGCGGGTAATGGCACAGTGGGGAGGAGCCGTCGCCTGGTGGCGCGTGATCCACAGCGATGGGTCATTCCTGGCTGGTCATGAGCGGGAGGCGCTTGCCCGTTACCAGAAAGAGGCGACGCCGCTGCGCCGGGCGCAGAACGGCACCCCTTCCGGGGTGGACATGCGCCGCGCCCGCTGGCTCACAGGCGGCTGATCCCGCGCCCGGGGAGCGCGGCCGCGTGCGGACTGGCAGCGCGGTCCGCCACCGCCGAATTCTTCCCAGGAAGGCATTAACCGCCCCCGTGTCGCTCCGGCTGCGCGAAACGCGCCCGGACTGTCCGAGCCGTCTGCTGGAATGCCGTACTGATGAACCAGCACCTTCCGGCTTATCACCTCGTCCGCCAGCCCGTCGCGGCAGACGAGGCCCCCGCGCTGGACGAGTTCCAGCAGGCGGTGGTGGACCACGCTGGCGGCCCACTGCTCGTGCTCGCGGGCCCCGGCACTGGGAAGACCACGGCAATCGTGGAGACGGTGGTGAACCGTGTCACCCACCGGGGGATTGACCCGGAACGGGTGCTGGTCCTCACGTTCAGCCGCAAGGCAGCCGAAGAACTGCGGGAGCGGATCACCGCGCGGCTGCACCGCACCACCCGCGAGCCACTGGCCCTGACGTTCCACAGTTACGCCTACGCACTGGTGCGGCGGGAGTTCGTACTGGCCGGTGATGAGCCGCCCGCCCTGCTTTCCGGTCCTGAGCAGTTGCTGGAAGTGCGCCGGATGCTGCGCGGCGAGGCCCAGGACGGAGCTGCCGGCTGGCCCGAGCGGCTGCGGCCAGCCCTCGCCACCCGGGGTTTCGCGGCGGAGTTGCGCGACTTCCTGCTGCGCGCGGCAGAACGCGGACTGGACGGCCCGAGGCTCGCCCGGCTGGGCCACCGGCGGGGGCGGGACGACTGGGAGGCCGCCGGGGCGTTCCTCAACCGCTACGCGGCCCGCTTCGACCTGGCCCCGGTCCCGTCCTACGACTATGCCGAGATCATCAGGATTGCTGCCGTCATGCTGTCGCGCGGAATGGTCCGCGAGCGGGAGCGCAAGGCATATGACCTGGTGCTCGTGGACGAGTACCAGGACACCGACCCGGCACAGGAGGCGCTGCTGCACTCGCTGGCAGGTGATGGCCGTGAGCTGATCGTGGTCGGAGACCCGGATCAGTCGATCTATGCGTTCCGCGGCGCCGACGTCACCGCGATCCTGCGCTTCCCTGACCGGTTCCGCACGCCGGATGACCAGCCCTCCCGGGTGATTGCCCTGCGAACCTGCCGGCGCAGCGGAACGGTGCTGCTGGCAGCGTCGCGGCGGGTAGCGCGCCGGCTGCCGGCTCCCGGGCCGGCCGCGCCCGCGAGACGCGCCCCCGGGACCGGGCCCGCTGGCGGTCACCGTGACCTGGTGCCGCTGGCGTCGGCGCCGCCGGGAACGGTGAGGATCATCACCGCCGCCAGCGCCAGCCAGGAGGCGGCGGTCGTCGCCGACACCCTGCGCCGCGCCCACCTGCGCGACAAGGTGCCGTGGTCGTCCATGGCGGTCCTGGTCCGGTCCGTGACCCACCAGGTGCCGCTGCTGCGGCGTGCCCTCGGGGCGGCCGGGGTACCTGCCGTGGTCGCGGGCGATGAGCTTCCGCTGACCGCCGAACCCGGGGCACGCCCACTGCTGCAGCTGCTCCGCTGTGCCCTGCATCCCGGCACTCTCGACGAGGACAGCGCCATCGAGCTGCTCACGGGCCCGCTTGGTGGCAGCGACGCACTCGGCCTGCGGCGGCTCCGCCGCAGTCTCCAGGCAGCCGCCCGGGCGGCCGGGGAGGATCTGCCTGAGCAGCCACTGGCCGCCGCGCTCCGCGACCCCCGTGAGCTGACCCTGATGGAAGGCCCCGCCGCCGATGCCGCGGGACGGCTGGCACGGCTGCTGTCGATCGCCCGTGAGTCCGCCCGCGAAGGCACCGCCCATGACGTGCTGTGGGCGGTGTGGGACGCCTCCGGCCTGGCCCCGGCGTGGCAGGCGGCGAGCGCGGCTGGCGGATCCCGGGGAGCGGCCGCCGACCGGGACCTGGACGCCGTCTGCGCGCTGTTCGACTCCGCCGCCCGGTTCACCGCGCGGCTGCCTCCCGGGTCCCCGGTGCTGTTCCTGCAAAGCCTGACCGGCCAGGAGATCCCCGGCGATACTTTGGCCGAACGAGCCGCGCCGGGTCATGCCGTGCGCATCCTCACCGCCCATCGGGCGAAAGGCCTGGAGTGGGACCTCGTCGTGGTGGCGGGTGTCCAGGAAGGGGTGTGGCCCGGCTTGCGGATGCGCTCGTCGTTGCTGGGCATGGACGAGCTCGTGGATGCGGCCGCGGGCGCCGGCGCGCAGGGAGCCGACGCCACCGCGGCCGCGCTTGCCTCCAAGCTGCTGAACGAGGAGCGGCGGCTGTTCTACGTGGCCATCACCCGGGCCCGCCGGGCGCTGGTCGTCACGGCCGCGGGAGGCGACGACAGCGAGGAGCGGCCGTCCAGGTTCCTGGCCGAGTTGGCGGGCGGGGAGGTCGGCATCGAGCATGTCGCCGCGGCCGGCCAGCGCTGGCTGTCGCTGTCGGCACTTACCGCGGACCTGCGGCGGGCGGCAGCCGACCCGGCCCGCACGGACGCGCTGAGGCGCTCGGCCGCCGCCCAGCTGGCGAGGCTGACCGCGGCCGGGGTCCGTGGTGCCAGCCCACGGCACTGGTACCAGCTGACCACCCTGTCGGGCCCCGGCACGCTGGCCGCCCAGCCGGGCGGCGAGCTGATGCGGCTGTCACCGTCCCAGGTGGAATCGTTCAGCAAGTGCGGGCTGCGCTGGCTGCTGGAGGTCGCCGTCGGCGCGCGATCACAGGATGTGGTCCGCCATTTCGGCATCATCATCCACGCTGCCGCCGTGCTCGCGGCGACCGGCGCTGATGAGGCTCATATCGGGCAGCGCATCGACGAGATCTGGCATCACCTGGACTTCGGCAGTGCCTGGTACAGCGAGAAGCAGCGGGAGCAAGCCCACCGGATGGTGCGCAAGTTCCTGGCCTGGCACCAGGCGAACGGGCGGGAACTGGTCGCCGTGGAGCAGGCGCTGCGCGCCCGGATCGGGGCAGTGGAGATCACTGGCAGGGTGGACCGGCTGGAACGCGACGACGCGGGCAGGGCGGTGGTGGTGGACCTCAAGACCGGCTCGGTTCCCGTGCCCGGAGCAGATCTTGAGCGGCACGCGCAGCTCGGGGTGTACCAGCTCGCGGTGCTGCTCGGGGCTTTCGAGCGGTTTGGCCTGACCGAGCCGGGCGGGGCGGAACTGGTGCAGGTCGGCAAGGCCAGCCTGTCGGCCCGGGTCCGGGTGCAGAGCCAGCGCCCGCTGCCAGAGGACCCCGAACCTGGCTGGGCGCGGGACCTGGTCGAGACCGTGGCCGGCGGGATGGCAGGGCCCGTCTTCGAAGCCCGCGTGAACACCGGGTGCCGGAACTGCCCGGTGAAGTCGTGCTGCCCGGTGCACACCGACGGGACGCAGGTGACGCCGTGACCGGGCAGCAGATGCTGGACTTCCCGGACCAGCCCGCGGGGCGCAGCCAGTACCGCCCCGGCCAGCTCGCGCGGCTGCTTGGCCTCCCCGAGCCGACCGCGGAGCAGGCGGCGGTGGTCGCCGCGCCGCTGGAGCCGCTGGCGGTGATCGCCGGTGCCGGGTCGGGGAAGAGCGAGACCATGGCGGCCCGGCTCGTCTGGCTGGTCGCCAACGGGATGGTCCGGCCGGAGCAGGTGCTTGGCCTGACCTTCACGAGGAAGGCCGCCGCCGAGCTTGGCCAGCGGGTCCGGGCCAGGCTGGCGGGCTTGCGGAGAGCTGGTCTCGGCGTTCCGGCGGAGGGCCAACCGCGTGGCGGGCGGGCTGGTGCGGGCGCTGTTCACGGGGTTCCGGCCGGTGCGGGCACGGGTGCCGGCTCGGACGGCGGCCTGCTCGACGGTGAGCCGGTGGTCTCTACCTATCATGCCTACGCCAGCCGGCTCGTCGCCGACCACGCGCTGCGGGAGGCGCTGGAGCCGTCGATGCGGCTGGTGACCCCGGCTGTGGCGTGGCAGATCGCCACCCGCGCGGTCGCCTCCTACGCGGGGCCCATGGACGCGGTGACCTGGTCCCCGCCGGAGGTCACCGCCGCAGTACTCACGCTCGCTGGCGAGCTGGCCGAGCACCTGCGCACCAAGGATGATGTCGGCCGGGTTGGCGCCTGGCTGGATTCGGCTCATCAGACGCTGCCGGGACGGGTGCCCGCCCTGGTCAAGAAGATCATCGAATGCCAGCGGGCGCGCGAGCAGCTGCTCCCGATCGTGTCCGCCTACGCCGACGCGAAGGCGCGCCGGGAGGTGATGGACTACGGGGATCAGGTGGCGCTGGCCGCCCGGATCGCCACCCGTCACCCCGAGGTCGGCGCCGCTGAGCGGGCCAGGTACCAGGTGGTGCTGCTCGATGAGTTTCAGGACTCCAGCCACGCCCAGCTGGTCCTGCTGAAAGCGCTGTTCGGCGGGGGGCACCCGGTCACCGCGGTCGGCGATCCGTGTCAGTCGATCTACGGATGGCGGGGCGCGAGCGCGGGCAACCTCCGGCGCTTCGCCCAGGAGTTCCCGGCCAGGCAGCGGGCGCAGGAAAGCGCGCCGCGCGCCGCCACGGTCCGGGTGCTTGCCACCAGCTTCCGCAACACCGAGCGGGTGCTGGAGGCGGCGGCTGCCTTGCAGCAGGGCCTGCGGGACGAGGCACCCGGAGTGCCCCGGCTGGTGCCGCCCGCATCCCGGGCCGGCCGGGGGGCTGTCACGTGCGCGCTCGTGGCGAATTCCGCCGACGAGGCCCGCTGGGTGGCCGAACAGATCGGGAATCTGCTCCGCCTGCCCCCGGGGACCGCCCCGGACGGTGACCCGTGGCCCGGGGTGAGCGCGGGCCAGCCACCGCCGGGCCAGCCACCGGCGGGCGCGCCGCGTGTGCAGCCGTCGGACATCGCGGTGCTGTGCCGGAAGCGGTCGCAGTTCCCGGCACTGCGGGCAGCGATCGAGGCCCGGGGACTCCCGGTCGAGGTGGTTGGCCTGGGCGGGCTGCTCACGGTGCCGGAGGTGGCTGACATCGTCGCCACCCTGCGCGTGATGCATGACCCGGGCGCGTCTGGTTCGCTCGTCCGGCTGGTGACCGGGCCACGGTGGCGCATCGGCCCGTGTGACCTCGTGGCACTTGGCCGGCGTGCCCGGCACCTGGTCGGCGGGCAGCGGGGGCCAGGTGGGGCAGGGGAGTTGGCGGAGCAATCCGTTGGGCATGATGATGCGATCGCCGGGGCGGTTACGGATTTGACCGCGGATCCGGGCAGCCTGGTGGAGGCACTGGACGACCCCGGTGATCCCGGTGCGTACTCGCCGGAGGGCTACGCGCGGTTGCGGGCGCTCGCGGCCGAGTTGCGGGCCTTGCAGTCTCACGCGGGGCGGCCGCTGCCCGACCTGGTGGGGGAGGTCGAGCGGGCGCTTGGACTGGACATCGAGGTGGCGGCCCAGCCGTGGCGGGACCCCGCCGCTGCCCGCGCCGACCTGGATGCGTTCGCGGACGCGGCGGCGGCGTTTGCCGACGACGAGGAGGAGCCGACGCTGGGTGCCTTCCTCGCCTACCTGGCGGCGGCGGAGACGGAGGAGTTCGGGCTGGAGTCCGGCCAGCCGAGCGGCGCCAACGCGGTGACGCTGACAACCGTGCACGGGGCGAAGGGCCTCCAGTGGGCCGCCGTCTTCGTGCCGGGGCTCGCTGCCGGGGCCAAGGCGCAGGTGTTCCCGGCGAAGCCGAGAGTTACGACCCGGTGGACCGAGAATGCCCGGCTGCTGCCGTTTGGCCTGCGCGGAGATGCGGCTGATTTGCCGGGCCTCGCTGACCTTTCGGCGGAATCGCTGTCCGCTTTCGCCAGCGAGTGCGCAGCCAGGGAACTGGCGGAGGAGCGCCGGCTGGCCTACGTGGCGGTGACCCGCGCCGCGTTCTGGGTGGCGTGCACGGGTTACTGGTGGGGGGAGAACACCTCCCCGCTTGGCCCGTCGTTGTTTCTCGACGAGGTGCGCGCCGCGTGTGAGGCGGGCGCCGGGACCGTGGCCTGCTGGGCGCCGCCGCCGGAGGAGGACGCGGAGAACCCGGCGCTGGCGGAGCCCGCGTCTGCGCTCTGGCCGGGTGAGCCGGGCGGCGCACGGTATGAGGCGGTTCGTGAGGCGGCCGCCATGGTGGAGCAGGCGCTGGCTGGTGGCTCCCTGGCGGGTGACGGGCCGGCTACCGCGCCGGGCGGGGGCGCGCCGGGCGGGGGCGCGCCGGGCGGGAGCGCGCCGGGCGGGAGCGCGCCGGGCGGGAGCGCGCCGGCCAGGGACGCGCTCACCGGGGACGCGCTCACCGGGGACGCGCTCGCCGGGGACGACCGCGTGGTTGCGCAGGCGTGGGTGCGGGATGCTGATGTGCTCCTCGCCGAACTCGCCGACCGGCGCGGCGACGCTGCCACGGCTGTCTCGCTGCCCGGGCGGCTGTCGGTGTCGTCGCTGGTGGCGATGGCCTCGGACCCCGCCAGGCTGGCTCAGGAGATCCGGCGGCCGATGCCCCGCCCTCCCGCCCCGAAGGCCCGGCGGGGTACCGAATTCCACCGGTGGCTGGAGGAGCGGTTCGGCCAGCAGCGCCTGATCGACCCCGCCGACCTGCTCGGCGCTGCCGACGAGCCTGCTGATGAGGCGGATGCGGCCGATCTCTTGCTGCTGCGGGAGCGGTTCGAGGCCGGCGAATGGGGCAGCAGGTGGCCCGCCGATGTGGAAGTGCCGTTCGAAACGCTGATCGCCGGCCGGACCGTGCGGGGGCGGATCGACGCCGTTTTCGCCGATACCGGCGGCGGATACGACGTGGTGGACTGGAAGACCGGGCAGCCACCAGCCTCAGCGGCTGACTTCCGCGCGGCCGCCGTGCAGCTTGCCGCGTACCGCGTGGCATGGGCACGGCTGGCCGGGGTGCGGCTTGATCACGTCCGGGCCGGGTTCTACTACGTGCGGCACGACCTGACCCTGCGGCCGGCCGACCTGCTCGACGGCGCCGGCCTCGCCGCGCTCATCGAGGGCGTCCCCGTCGCTGGATAGGGAGAGGCCTGGCCCGGATCACTGGCCCGGATCACTGGCCCGGATCACTGGGCCAGGTGACGCTCCAGGCTCTCCATCTTGGTGCTCAGCGCGCCAGTCACACCGGCGCGGATGTCGGCTTTGAGGACCACGCTCACCCGCGGTGCCTTCGCCGCCACCACATCGATGGCGCGCCTGACGACGCCCATCACCTCGTCCCAGTCACCTTCGACCGTGGTAAACATGGCGTCGGTGCGGTTCGGCAGGCCGCTCTCGCGGACCACACGGACCGCGTCCGCGACGTATTCCGCGACGCCTTCCCCCACCCCGAGCGGTGTGACCGAGAACGCGACCAGCATCGGCTCCTCCTCACCCCTGGACTTTGGCGGTAGGCGTCTCATGATGTTACGGCGCGCCCGATGGTGCCCTTAGCCCGCACCGGTGAGTTCCAGCAATGCGCGGGCGGCGCCTTCGGGATCGACTAGCTGATGAAGGTGCTCGCCGGGGAGGGACCGGACCGGCCAGCCGCGTTCGGCAGCCTTGCGTGCCTCACCCGCGTAGCCGGGGCTGAACTGGAGGTATCGGCATGGATGATCGTCCCAGCCGTCCGGCACCGGGACCTGCTCCTCGTAATAGGCCAGCGGCAGCCTGGGGAGCTCGGCCGTGATCAGGTCACGGGTGCTGGGGCCGGGGAACAGGGCGCTCATGTCCTCCCCCTCCCACCAGTCGGTCCACCGCGGCAGCCGGCCGTCGGGCTCCGCCAGCCCGCGCAGGAACGGGAGGAAGTCCCCGCCTGCGTTCGGTGTTGGGCCGCCCCGGTTTGGGACCGTGGCGTCGGCAAAGACCGAACAGGCCACCGGCCACGGCAGATCATGGCGGATCACCGGGACGAAGACTCCCGCGTTGCTGTGGGCGACCAGGACGACCGGCTGATCCGGGTCCGTTCCGGCGAGCCCGCGTGCGACGGCCGCCACCACGCGTGGCCAGAACGGTGGGTCACCCTCGCCCACCCCCAGCAGCGAGGGCACGACCGCGGTGCAGCCCAGGCCTGCCAGCTGGCCGGCGACCGGCGACCACGTGCTTGGCCCCACAACCGGGCTGTGGAGAAGGACGAAGAACCGCATGGTGCTGACTCTGCCACCACCAGGGCGATCTCATCTCCGTGCTCGCTCATGGCCGAATAGCGGGGAGGGTCTCGCCGGTTTCGAGCAGGGTCTTGAGATTGGACAGCAGTTGCGGCCAACCGCCGCTGACCAGTTCCAGCACGGCACTGCCGGGATCGAAGCCGTCGTGGGTGACGGTCAGTTTGACCAGCTGTCCGCTGTAGCCAGGGCATGATGGGCACGAACCGGCGACTGCGCGCCGGCCGAGGTGGAGGGGATTGCGGCATGGCACTCACGGCACGATGGGGAATCACCCTCCCGCTGCGCGGACTGGCGCTGGCCGATCAGCGCGACATCGTGGCCGCCTTGCCCGATCTCGGTTACACCGACGCGTGGTCAAGCGAGGTGAATGGCACCGACGCCTTCACCCCGCTGGCGGCCGCCGCGCAATGGACCGATCAGCTGCGCTTCGGCACTGCCATCGCGGGCATCTTCACCCGCGGCCCTGCGCTGCTGGCGATGGACGCGGCCAGCCTGGCGCAGCTGTGTCCCGGCCGGTTCGTGCTGGGCATCGGCACGTCCTCCCCGGTGATCGTGGAAGAGTGGAACAGCCTTCACCTGCAGCGGCCATACCAGCGCGCACGGGACACGCTGCGGTTTCTGCGGGCTGCCCTGGCTGGTGAGAAGGTGAGCGGGGAGTACGAGACGTTCGCGGTTTCCGGCTTCCGGCTCGACCCGCCCCCGGCCGAGCCGCCCAGCCTTGCCCTGGCGGCCCTCCGGCCGGGCATGGTGCGGCTGGCCGCATCTCACGCTGACGGGGCCATTACCAACTGGCTGGCCCCCGCAGATGTGCCCAAGGTGCGTGCCGTGGCGGGCCCCGAATGCGAGTTGATCGCCCGGGTATTCGTGTGCCCCACCGCCGACCCGGGCATCGCCCGGGGCATCGGCCGCCGCCTGATCGCCGCCTACCTCACCGTGCCCGCCTACGCCGCGTTCCACGAATGGCTGGGACGGGGCGAGGCCCTGCGCCCGATGCAGGAAGCCTGGGCGGGCGGGGACCGCAGGGGCGCTCTGGACGCCATCCCCGACCGGGTCGTTGACGACCTCATCGTTCACGGGTCCGCTAACGCGTGCCGGGAGCGCATTGCCGAGTATCACGCCAACGGGCTCAACACGCCCGTCATCATGATTGTCCCCACGCCGGGCGTCGACGAAGTGGCCGCAGTCCGCGCGCTCGGGCCCAAATGATGACCACGGTGCCGGAAGCGGGCCTCACCAGGAGCCTGGGAGTGGGCCGCCGTACCACGACTCGATGATCCGGTGTGCGATGGAAACCGGGGGCGGCAGCAGCACGCCGCCGGTGGCTACCCCGTCTTTCAGCTCCTCCCGCGTGAACCAGCGCGCCCCGGAGATCTCCTCGTCGTCCACCCGGATCTCCTGTGCCCCTTCCGCGCCGGCACGGAAGCCGAGCATCAGGCTCTGCGGCAACGGCCAGGGCTGGCTGCCGACGTAGCGGATGCCGCTCACCCGCAGCCCCGCCTCCTCGCTGACCTCGCGCACGACGGCCTGTTCCAGCGACTCACCCGGCTCCACGAAGCCGGCAAGGATCGACACCCGCCGGGCGGGCCAGCTCTTGTTGCGCGCGAGCAGGCACCGGTCTTCGTCGTCGGTCACGAGCATGATCACTGCCGGGTCGACCCGGGGAAAGTGCTCGCTGCCGTCGGCGGGGCAGCGCCGGGCGTGGCCCGCCGATACGGGCTCCGTCGGCGTGCCGCACCGTGGGCAGTGGGTGTGGCTGGCATGCCAGTTGGCGAGCGCCACCGCGTGTGTCATCAGCCCGGCGTCGCGGTCGCTGAGCAGCGGGCCGGCTTGGCGCAGCCCGGCGGGCCGGACCCCGGTCGCTGGCGGTGGCGCCGCGAAGCCTCGCTGCGGGACAGGCCCCGCGCCCAGGCCACCGGCCGGGCCCGCTACCGCGAAGTACGTGATCCCCTCGTCATCGACCCCCAGCAGGAACCGCACGCCGCCGGGTGCCTCGCCGGGCGGCACCAGGACCAGGCCCGCCCTGTCTTCCCCGAAATCGACCAGCGCCTGGGCGCCGTCAAGGACCAGCACCCGAGTCGTGTTGTCCGACCACGCGGCGGCAAGCCACGCATCGTCATCGCGGCGCATGCTGGCACGGTCGACCCCACTGCGGGCGAGAATCAGCCCCCCCAGCTCCCCGGTGTCGGCGCGGCCGGCATCCCCCGAGCCTGCACTCACCTGTCCGCCGCCAGCTCGTACCACAGATACGCGGCCGCCTCGGCCGCCTTGAGCAGCAGACCTTTCTCGACCTTCTCGTTGGGGGCGTGGATGCGGTCGGAGTCAAGGCCGACTGCGAGGAACACCAGCGGGGCACCAAGGATCTCCGCGAGGTCGGCTTCTGGCCCGCTTCCTCCCTCCCGGGTGAAAAGCACTTCGCTGCCAAACGCTCGCTCCATGGCCCGCTTGCCCGCCCGGACTGCCGGCGAATCCAGGGATGAGAAGCAGGCACGTACCCCTGGGCCTTCGGGTGTCACGACGGCCTCGATACCGGGTGGAGTGTGACTCGCCACGTACTCAACCAGCGCCGCGATGATCTCAGCGGGCTGCTGGTTCGCGACCAGCCGGAAGGAAAGCTTCGCGTGCGCTTCCCGGGGCACGATGGTCTTGGCTCCTGGCCCGGTGTAGCCGCCCCACATGCCGTTGACCTCAGCGGTCGGCCGTGCCCAAATCCGTTCCAGGGTGGTGTACCCGGCTTCACCCGCTGTCGCCTGGCTGCTGCCAGCGTCGGCGAGCCATGTCTTTTCCTCGAACGGCAGCCTCGCGAACAGTGCCCGCTCCTGCTGAGACAGCGGCATCACGCCGTCGTAGAACCCGGGCAGCGTCACCCGGCCCTTGTCGTCATGCAGGCCGGCCAGCAGCGACGCCATCGCGTGCAGTGGGTTGGGCACCCCGCCGCCGAACGAGCCCGAGTGCAGGTCGGTGTCCGGGCCCCGGAACGTGACGTCGGCGGCCACCATCCCACGCATCCCGGTGCACATGGACGGGACATCGGCCGCCCACATCGTGGTGTCGGAGACGACGATCACATCGCAGGCCAGCCGGTCCGCCCGCTCCTGGAGCAGCGCCGCGAAATGCGGTGACCCCGACTCCTCCTCGCCTTCGACCAGGAGCTTGACGGTGACGGGAGGCGCCTGCCCGCCAGCCGCTGCCAGACAGGCACGCAGCCCGAGGGCGTGGAACATCACCTGGCCCTTGTCGTCCGAGGCTCCCCGGCCCCGCAACTGGCCGCCGCTCTCGGTCGGCTCGAACGGGGGGAAGTCCCATGCGGTCAGCGGGTCAGCGGGCTGGACATCGTGATGCCCATAGACGCAAACCGATGGCGCGGCTGGATCCGCGGCCGGCCAGCAGGCGAACACGGCAGGAAGACCAGGAGAGCCCCCGGTACCGGTCTCCCAGATCTCCACCTCCGGGAAACCGGTGCCGCGCAGGTGGGCGGCGAGCCATTCGGCGGACGCCCGGACGTCGGGGTGGTTGCCGGGGTCCGCCGAGATCGACGGGATCGCCAGCCATTCCCTCAGTTCGTCGAAGAACTCGCGGGCGTGCTCTTCGATGTAGCTACGGACGTCCATGACCGCTGACCGCCTCCTGGATCCGAACCTGTTCCGGAACTCTAGACCAGGCAGCGATGGCTGGCGGCAGCGGCCGGCGAAATTCGGGAGCCGTTTCCGCAGGCGTTTCCGGGATTCGGTTCAGGGCTAGCCCTGATGCCACGGGGGTGTTCTGACTGCCAGCATGAGCGCGTAATGCCGCTCTGTTGCCGCGGCAACAAGCACCCCGCCTGGCTTTACGAAAGGGACAGTGCCATGAGCCGAGCATCCGTAACTGGTTTCCCCGGGAGCCGGGAGTTCCCACGGCGCGTTTCGCATGGGGCATTGTGTCCCGTCTCTTCCCGCCCAGCCCGTGCATGATGAAGTCCGGAACTGGCATCATGATCGCGACCTGGCCCGATGACCCGAGCTTGCCGGTAGCGCAGGGAACGTTCACCTTCAGGGCCCGCGACTCCCACGTCATAGTGTTCGCCGGCTCCATCACCTTCTCCACGCTGGCTGCGGTGCCTGTGGGGGAGACGCTGTCCGGGTTTGTGACCTTCCCGCCCAGTCCTTGCACCGGGGGCACCGCCCAGGCGGGCGCCACCTTCGGCGGATGACCTCTCACGCTGGCCCGCGGAGCGGGGCGCAGTGCTGAAGCGGTCCTCCGGATACTCTCCGGAGGGCCGTTTCAGCCGATCAGGGCCAGCGTGGCGCCGGTATCGTCGAGCAGGCGGTGGTAGCCAGGGATGCCAGGGAAGGACTGGCGTAGCCGGCTCACCCGTGCCCGTGGCCCGTCCGGGCCGGCCAGCGTGGTGCCTTCGGCCCCCGCGGCGACAAGCTCGTCACCCATCCTGAGCAAAACCGGGCCGTCCCGGCGGGCCGAGATCGCGACCCGCCCGGCCCGCAGACCATCGAGCACATCGGCCGGCTGGTCCCCGGCGCACTCGACCCAGGTGGTGGGACGCCCCAGTTCGGTCATCTCCCCGGGCCGGTGCCAGTCGCTGCCGCCGACCGGGATGGCGCTGGGGTCCCAGGCCAGCCACCACGCCAGCGGCGTGGTCCAGCGCGGGTCGAGCCAGCTCCAGTGCCAGACCTCCGCCAGCGGGGGGCGCCCGCGCATGGGCAGGGTCCAGCTGAGGTTCCCGCCGATCGGGTGGTTGACCGACAGCAGCCCGCCGTGCCGCTGGGTGTGCGCGAGCCACGCGTCCGGCGGCTCGCGGAAATCGACCCAGCCAACGTCACCGAGGGCCCCGGCGTGCCCACCGTTGGTCGTGACCTCCTGGCCCGGCAGCATGATGATCCCGTACACCGAACTCGCCCAGCGGAGCTCCGCATGGTGGCTGATGGTGTTGTGATCGGTGACCGCGAGGAAGTCGAGACCCTGGCCTGCGGCCAGCCGGGCGAGCCCGGCAACCGTCTCGTCACCGTCGGAATGCACCGTGTGTGAATGCAGGTCGCCGGCGAGCCAGCGCCGGCCAGGATGGGCGGGCAGGTCCCGGCGGGCTGGCCGGTGGCCCGGTGCCAGCGCGGGTGGTGCCGCGGGCGCCGCGGGCGGCGCCAGTCTTCCCGGTGCGTCAGCAAGGTCCACCGTCAGCTCGTAGCCGGCGCCGTCCGGGGACAGCCGGCAGATGCCGATCATCACCTGCCAGGTGCCCGGCTCGAGTGGGCCGGTCAGGTAACCCGGGGTCGCGGCCTCGGGGGTGATCACGAACGACCGCCGGGCGCTTCCCGACCACCCGCGAAACCCGCCCGGTCCGAGGCACCCCAGGTCCAGCACCGCCTGTGAGCGGTCGTAGGCGAGCGCCACGCGGAGTGCGTGAGTCCCGGGCGGGACGTCCACCGGCAGGTAATGCCAGGCGGACGCGAAACGGTCTGCCATGCCCCAGCGTCCACGCTGGGTGGTACGGGTCATGGCTCCATCTGACCAGACCTTTACGATCTGACAACGTGGACCCGCCCAGGCCGGATCGCCGGCCGACCACGAGGGCCCGGCCAGCGTCGCGCACGGCCGGGCCGTCCCGCCCTCCCCGGAACGGGTTCCGGGCGCTGTTCACCCGTGGGCCGCATGACGCGGAGATACTGCGGCTCGCCGTGCCAGCGTTTGGCGCCCTCGTTGCCGAACCGCTGTTCCTGCTGGCTGACTCCGCGATCGTCGGGCGGATCGGTACCGTCCCGCTCGGCGGTCTCGGCGTGGCGGGCCAGGCGCTGAGCACGCTCGTCAACATCTCGATCTTCCTCGCCTACGGGACCACGGCCGTGGTGGCGCGGCAACTCGGTGCCGGGAACCGGCAGGCGGCGATCCGCCAGGGCATCGACGGGCTGTGGCTGGCGGCCGCGATCGGCGTGGTCGTGCTGGGTGCGGGCTGGCCGCTGGCCCCGCTCATCGCGCGCGTGTTCGGCGCGTCCCCGGCGGTCACCCACGGCGCCCTGACCTACCTGCGGATCAGCCTGCTCGGCGCCCCGGCGATGCTGGCTGTGCTGGCGGGCACGGGAGTGCTGCGCGGTCTCCAGAACACCCGCACCCCGCTGCTGGTCGCCGTCGGCGCCAACGTCATCAATATTTCCCTGAACGCGTTCTTCGTGCTCGGTCTCCGCTGGGGCCTGGCAGGCTCGGCGTGGGGAACCGTAATAGCGCAGAACGGCGCGGCGCTGGCCTATCTGGCCGTGGTGGCCCGCGGTGCCAAGCGGGCCGGGACGCCGCTCCGGCCCGACCTCCCGGGGGTCCGGGCCGCCGCCACCGCGGGTGCATCCCTCGTCGTGCGAACCCTCGCCCTGCAGGCAGTCCTGGTCATCACCACGGCCATCGCGGCCCAGCAGGGAAACGCGGCTATCGCCGCGCACCAGATCGCGTTCCGGCTGTGGATGCTGCTGGCCCTCGCGCTCGACGCGATCGCCATCGCCGGGCAGGCGATAACCGGCAGGTACCTCGGTGCCGGGGACGCGGCGGGGGCGCGGGCCGCCACAGCACGCATGACCTGGTGGGGTGCGGCGTACGGGATCGGGTTCGGGCTGCTGATCCTGGCGGTGCGGCCGTTCTCGCCGCAGGTGTTCGCGGTGGCACCGCCGGTGGCGCATCTGCTGCTGGTGGTGCTGCTCGTCGTGGCCGTGCAGCAGCCCGTGGCGGGCGTGGTGTTCGTCCTCGACGGAGTGCTCATCGGGGCCGGTGACCAGGACTATCTCGCCCTGGCGGGGCTCGCCGCCGCCGCCGTCTTCGGGGTGGCCGCCGGTTTCGTGCACGTGCGGCACGGTGGCCTGATCGCCTTGTGGCTGGCGTACAGCCTGTGGCTTGCCGCCAGGTTCATCTCGATGACCTGGCGGGCCCGCGGCTCAGCCTGGCTCGTCACCGGGGCCGTCCGCCGCTGAAAGCGGCGAGGGGCGCGGGGGCAGAGGGGCATGGTTGACGGGTAAATTCAACGAGCGTAGAATTCAACGGGTGTTGAGATTCTGTCGTGGGACAGTCCGATCGAGGAGCAGCCCATGTGGGCGATGATTGTCAAGGAGTTCCGGCAGCTGCGCCGCGACCGCCGCACGCTGGCGATGATGTTCGTGATGCCGGTCGTGCTGCTTGTCGTCTTTGGCTACGCGGCGAGCTTCGATGTGTCCAAAATCCCCACCGTGGTGGCCGGGCCGCAGGCGGCCCGGGTCGCCAGCACGCTGGGCAAGCCTTTCGATGTCGTGACAACAGCGCCGTCGGAGGGGAACGCCTGGGCGCGTGACCAGCTGCGCGACGGCAAAGCGGCGGTCGCCGTGGTCACCCCGGCGGCGCTGGGCGGAGCGCGGCCGGCCGTGCTGATCGACGGGAGTCAGCTGTTCACCGCCCGCTCCACGCTGACGGCGCTGTCCGGTCTTGGGCGCAAGACCCCGGCCGCGGGCTCACCCGCTCAGCCCGGCCAGCCCTCCGCAGCAGCCCCCAAGGTCACGATCCTGTTCAACCCCAAGCTCCGGACCGCGGACATCATGATTCCCGGGCTGGCCGGGGTGATCCTTGTCTTCGTCGGGACGATCGTCACCAGCCTCGGGGTCGTCCGCGAACGGCAGTCCGGGACGATGGAGCAGCTCGCGGTGATGCCGTTGCGCCCGCGCGACGTTTTCCTCGGCAAGATCGTCCCGTACTTCGCGGTGGCCACCCTCGACCTTGGCATCGTGCTCGGCGTCGGGGTCGCCATCTTCGGCGTTCCCTTCCGCGGTTCCTACGCGATATTCGCGCTCGGCGCGTTGCTGTTCCTGTTCGTCACCCTCGGCCTGGGCGTCCTGATCTCCAGCGTCTCGCAGAACCAGGGCCAGGCCATCCAGATGGCGGTGATGGTGATGCTGCCGCAGATCCTGCTGTCCGGGCTGATCTTCCCGCTCAGCGCAATCGTGGCGGGGGTTCGCTGGATCTCCTACGTCCTCCCGCTCACCTACTTCGTCCAGATCTCCCGGGGTGTGATGCTGCGGGCGGAACCCATCGGGCCGCTCTGGCAGCCCTTCCTGTTCCTGGCCCTGCTCGGCGGGGTCGTGGTGACGCTCGCGACCCTGCGTTTCCGCGCCTACCTGGCGCCGTCGGCCCGGCACCTGAGAGCAGGACGGCAGGTCCCGCCGCAGCCTGTGACGGCGGATTCCGGCGGCGGGCTCGGCGCCTCCGCTCCCGCCGAGGGCGCGGCCGAGGGGGCGGCCGAGGGGGCGGCGAAGGGCGCCGGCCCGGGGAGCACCCAATGACACCGGCGACCGCTCCGGCCAGCGATGCCTGGTGGGGAACCGAGGACATATCCGTTATGTATGGGAAAAAGGTGGCCCTTGACCACGTGTCGTTCCGCGCGGCGCCGGGCCGGGTCAGCGCGGTGGTGGGCGGCGACGGGGCGGGCCGGAGCACCCTGCTGCGCTGCCTGGCCGGTGCGATCAGGCCAAACAGCGGCCGGGTCCGGCTGCCGCCGCCGCTGCGAATCGGGTACCTGTCCACCGGGTCGGGCACTTACCCGGACCTGTCGGTGGCGCAGAACCTGGCCTTCCGCGCCGCCGCGTACCGCGTTCCCGCGGCCGCCGCCCGCGAACGGACGGCCGAGTTCCTGGAGCGGGCCGGCCTCGCGTCGGCCGCGGGCCGCCTGGCGGGGCAGTTGTCCGGCGGGATGCGGCAGAAGCTGGGTGTCATCGGCTCGATGCTGCACAAGCCCGACCTGCTGGTGCTGGACGAGCCAACCACCGGCGTGGATCCCGTCAGCCGGGCCGACCTGTGGTGGCTCATCACCCGCGCGGCCGCCGACGGCGCCGCGGTGGTGATCGCGACCAGTTACCTCGACGAGGCGGAGCGAGCCTACGACGTGCTCGCGCTCGACGACGGCCGGGAACTGGCGAGCGGGACCCCCGAGCAGATCGTGGCGTCGATGCCGGGCGCGCTGAGCGTAGGCGACGAGCGGCCCGGCGGGGAGCCGGGCCGCCGCGCCTGGCGGCGCGAGGGACGGTGGCGGGTCTGGGATCCGGCGGGCCGGGACGGCGCGATCACCCCGGACCTGCAGGACGCGGTGACTGTCGCGATCCTGGCACATGAACTGGCGGCGCGGCCCGCCGCGGCGGGCAGCCCGACGTAGGGAGGAGAGTCACGATGACCGAGGTACTCGCGGAGTGCACCGGCGTGACCCGCGCCTTCGGAAGCTTTGTCGCGGTGAACGAGGTCGATCTCCGGCTTGGCCGGGGCGAGGTGGTCGGCCTGCTGGGCGCGAACGGCGCCGGGAAGACCACCCTGATCCGGCTGCTGCTCGGGCTGCTGCCCGTCTCCGCAGGCGACGTCCGCCTGTTCGGCGAGCCGCCGTCCCGCCGGACCAGGCAGCGCATCGGGTATGTGCCGCAGAGCCTCGGCCTCTACGACGATCTCACCCCGGCCGAGAACCTCGCCTTTTCTGCCAAGGTGTTCGGCCATCATGCGAGCGCGGACCTGCCAGCGGCGCTGAGCATATTCGGCCGGACGGTGGTCGGTTCGCTGCCGCTCGGGGCCCAGCGCAAAACCGCCTTCGCGCAGGCGCTTGCTCATCACCCGGACCTGCTCGTCCTTGACGAGCCCACCTCGGGCGTGGACCCACTGTCCAGGGCACGGCTGTGGGAGACGGTGGCCGAGTCCGTCGTAGCCGGTGCCGGTGTGCTGGTCACGACCCACTACATGGACGAGGCATGGGAGTGCGACCGGCTGATGATCATGGCAGATGGCCGGGTGGTGGCACAGGGCACGGCGGCGGAGATCGTCGGTGACGCCCGGGTCAGCGTGGTTGAGGCCGAGTCGTGGGCATCGGCGTTTGGCGCGCTGGAAGCCGCGGGCCTGCCCGTGGCCCTGGTCGGCCGGACGCTGCGGGTGCCGGGGGTCGCGCCCGAGGCGGTTCGGAACGCGCTCGGGGACATCATGGCGCGGGTTTCCGAGGTCCCCGCGACCCTGGAAGAGCGCTTCTTCCAGCTCACCCTGACGTCACGCCAAACGGAGGCGGCGGGGTGACCGACCCGCCGAAGCATGCGCGCCGCCCGGGGAACCGGCGCCGCCCGGGGCGGCGCGGGGGTGAAAGCGGGACCCGGGAGGCGATCCTGGCCGCCGCCCGGGCGCGGTTCGGGGATCTCGGGTATGACCGCACGACGATCAGGGGCATCGCGGCCGATGCCGGGGTGGACCCGGCTCTGGTCCATCACTTCTTCGGCACCAAGGAACGGCTGTTCGTCGCCGCGATGCGGCTGCCCATCGTGCCGAGCGAGGTCATTGGCGCCGCGCTCGCCCCGGACGGGCGGGAGCCGGGACGCAGCCTCGGCGAGCACCTGCTGAGCAACGCGCTCACCGCGTGGAGCGTGACCGAGACGCGGTCGGCCTTCCTCGGCCTGCTCCGCACCGCGGTCACCAGCGAGCAGGCGGCGGCGATGCTGCGGGAGTTCGCCAACGACGCGATCTTGGGGCGGGTCGCCCAGGCGGCGCGGGAGGCCGCCCACGGCCGGGACGGCGACGCGGACTTCCGCGCCGCGCTGGTGGCGAGCCAGGTGCTCGGGCTGGCCCTCACCCGGTACGTGCTTGAACTTGGCCCGCTGGCCCGCGCCGACGACGCCGCCCTGGCCAGGGCAATCGGTCCCACCATCGACCGCTACCTGACCGGCGAGGTGGGATAGACGGCCCGGGGTGAGACAGGTGCCTCAGGGCTTCCTTGCGACGCCACCATGGGCGGAGATGCCACCGGGCGGGACCTCGTCGTCCGGGCCGGAATGCCACGTGTGCACGGGCACCACGCCGGGCGGAACCAGTTCCAGGCCCTCGAAGAAGCGGCACACCTCCTCGTAGCTGCGCAGCATCTGCGGGGTGGAGACACGCTCGTTGTACCGCCGCTGGGCCTCGGCCTGCTGGGGCTGGATGTCGCTGGCCGGGTGCGAGATCGTCAGGTAACTGCCCGGTGGCAGGGCGGCCACGTACCGGGCCACCAGCCCATAGGGGTCTTCGGAGTCCTGGACGAGATGGAGGATCCCGACCAGCATCAGCGCGATGGGCTGGCTGAAGTCCAGCGTGCGGCGAGCGGAGGAAAGGATCGTGTCCGGGTCACGGAGGTCGGCTTCCAGGTAGGCGGTGGCGCCCTCGGCCGAGGTGCTGAGCAGCGCGCGGGCGTGCGCGAGCACGATCGGGTCGTTGTCCACGTAGACGATGCGCGTGGCGGGTGCGACCGCCTGGGCGACCTCGTGGGTGTTGTTGGCGCTCGGGATTCCGGTGCCTATGTCGAGAAACTGGCGGATGCCGCGGTCGGTGACCAGGTAACGCACCGAGCGGGCGAGGAACGCCCGGTTCGCCCGCACCCGGGACCGCAGCCCGGGCGTTGCCGCCAGGACCTTCTCAGCCGCCTCGCGGTCGGCGGCGAAATTGTCCTTCCCGCCCAGCCAGTAGTCGTAGACGCGGGCGGGGTGCGCCACGCTCGTGTCGATCTTCGGCGCCTTGTCCCGGGTGGACAAAATGCCACGGAACCATTCCCTACCCATCAGGCACCTTCCCGGCCCGCCATTGTGCTCCCATGCTCGGTCTCAGGGTAACCGCGCACATGCCATGAATGTGGTGTTACCGGACGGACCGGACCCGCCGGCGGCCCAGCACGCCGGGCTACCATCGGCCAGATGGACGCTTTGCTCGGTACCTGCTCCCTGCCGGAACTGCGGCAGCGCCGCAGCTTCAAGTGGCGGACCTATCCCGGCGATGTGCTGCCGGCCTTCGTGGCCGAGATGGACTTCGCCCTCGCCGAGCCCATCACGCAGGCGGTGACGGCCGCGCTCGCGATCGGGGACTGCGGCTACGCGCACAAGGGGGCGCTCGGGGAAGCGTTCGCTTCGTTCGCCGCCAGCAGGCTGGGCTGGTCCCCCGACCCTGACCGGGTCTTCGCCATCCCGGACGTCATGACCGGGCTCGCTGAGGTGATCGGGGCGATCACCCCGCCCGGCGCGGGCATCATCATCAACTCCCCGGTGTACCCGCCGTTCTGGTTCCGGTTCGGGTTCTACGGCCGGCGGATCATCGAGGCGCCGCTGGCGCGGGACGCCGCTGGCCGCTACGACCTGGACCCGGCCGCGATCGAGAGCGCGCTGCGGCAGCCGGGCGCGGCCGTGTACCTGCTGTGCAGCCCGCACAACCCGACCGGGAACGTGTGGACGCGCGACCAGCTTTCGATGGTCGCCGATCTCTGCCAGCGGCACGGGGTGACCCTGCTGGTGGACGAGATTCACGCGCCCCTGGTGCTGCCTGGTGCGACGTTCGTGCCGTTCCACTCCCTCGGCCACGAGGCATCGCGGAACGCCTTCACCTTCACCTTCACCTCCGCCTCGAAGGGCTGGAACATCCCCGGCCTCAAGTGCGGGATGGCCATCGCCGGGTCGGACGAGGGGATGGCCCTGCTGGAGGAGCGGTGGGAGTCGCTGCTCGCCGCCCATCTCGGCGTGCTCGCGTCGGTGGCCGCGTTCACCGACGGGCTGCCGTGGCTGGACGCCGTCCGCGGCCAGCTCGACGAAAATCGCGGGCTGCTCAGCCGTCTGCTCTCCGAGCACCTGCCGCAGGTCCGCTATGCCACGCCGCAGGCGAGCTTCCTTGCCTGGCTGGACTGCCGGGAGCTGGGGCTTGGCGATGACCCGGCGGCGGCCTTCCTCGAGAAGGGACGGGTCGCCGTGACCCCGGGCACCCACTTCGGCGGCCCAGGCCGCGGTTTCGTGCGCCTCAACATGGGCACCTCACCCGCCCTGCTGGCTGAGGCCGTCCGCCGGATGTCCGCGGCTATGGGGGCCGCAGGCCCGTCCCCCGGTCAGTAGCAAGCCTGGGTGGTCAGGGTACGCGTTGGCCCCCCGAATTGCGTACCATTGGTTTGCCATCCTGAGAAAGGCGCACGATGACAGGCGAATGGATTGGTGAGGCGTCCTCCAGTGAGGATGAGGACCCGGCGTTCGATACCAGCGTGGCGCACCTCGCCCGGGTGTATGACTACTGGCTGGGCGGCAAGGACAACTACGAAGCTGACCGGGCTGCTGGGGAAGCGGCCCTCCAGGCCTATCCCGACCTTGTCTTTTCCGTGCGGGCCAACAGGGCGTTTCTCGCCCGGGTGGTACGCCACCTGGCCCGCGAGGCCGGAGTACGCCAGTTCCTTGACATCGGAACCGGCATACCCACCGCGAACAACACCCACGAGGTCGCCCAATCCGTGGCGCCCGACTGCCGGGTCGTGTACGTGGACAACGACCCCATCGTGCTGGCCCACGCACGCGCGCTGTTGACCAGCACGCCGGAAGGGGTCACCGACTACCTCGACGCCGACCTTCGCGACACCGGCAAGATCCTGGCACGAGCGGCACAGACCCTGGACTTCTCCCGCCCGGTCGCGGTCATGCTGATCGCGATCCTGCACGTGCTGGACGACGATGATGACCCGTACGGAATCGTGGCCACGCTGATGGACGCGGTGCCGCCGGGCAGCTACCTGGCCCTGTCTCACGCGGCGTCGGACATCGTGCCAGCGCAGTCGGCTGAGTTGAAGAAGCGCCTCGACCGGCTCATGTACCAGAAATCGATCTTGCGCCCCCGGGCCGCGGTCTTGCGCGTCTTCGACTGCGTGGAGATGCTCGAGCCGGGCGTGGTGCGGGTTCAGGAATGGCGGCCAGACACCGAGGCCGAGGCCAAGAGCCCGTCAAACATGTGGGGCGGAGTGGGACGCAAGCCCGCATGAGCCTGGTGTTGGCTCGCTCCGGTGGGCGGGACTGGGGTTCAGCCGTGCACCAGCACGTCCCGGGTGAGCTCCATCTGCCCGAGATGCTGGCAGACCTCCTCCAGCACGTGCAGCAGCGCGTGGCCCTGTGAGGTGAGTTCCAGCTCGTCCAGGCTCATGCCGGGGCGGTTTCCCCGGGGCGGGGCAGCCGGGCTGGCGGTTTCGGCGTCCGCCCGGAACTGCCGTTTGGCCTCCTGAGCGGCTGCGATCAGGCCGGCGACCGGCCCGGACGCGCGGAACTCGGCGTCGCGGTCGCGGTCCACCTCGCGCCCGGCCACCACATGCCCGGCCCAGAATTCCATCACGCCGAGACAATGCCGCAAGATCACGTACGGGGAGTTGGCGCCGGGCAGTTCAGGCCGCTGGTTGGCCCGGTCGTCGCCGAGGCTGCCGACGATGCCGGCCATCGCGTCGATCGCACGTTCCACATAGCTGACGATCCCGTCCACAGAGGTTTCCACCCGGTCATCATCGCCCGGTTCCCCGGGCGGGGCGAGCTACCCACCTGACATGGGCCAAGGTGGCCAGAGTGCGAGTATTCCTGCGTTATGCCGGGTATGTCCTGCCTATCCAGGACGCGGCCCTCATGTCAGGCTGTGAAGGGAGGCCATCTCCCGAGGCGTGGAGGGGGGGCCGTGGGCAGGGACGTTCCGGCGATCGTCGTCAGCTACGCCGATCGCCGCCGGTACCGCGAGAAGGTCCGCCGTTGCCTGGATGTCTTCGCCCGGATGCTCCACGAATCACGCTTTACCCAGGCGCCGCAGCAGGTCGGCCTGGAGATCGAGTTCAACCTGGTGGATGAGGCGGGTGCCCCGTCCATGCGCAGCGCCGAAGCGCTCGGCGTCATCGCCGACCCACAGTGGGCGCCTGAGCTGGGCATGTTCAACCTGGAGATCAACCTTCCGCCGCGCCCGCTGGCCGGTGATGCGCTGGCGGACCTGGAGCGCCATCTGACGGAGAGCGTCGCCCGCGCGGACCGGCGGGCGCGCCAGCTCGGCATCCGGCTCGCCATGATCGGAATCCTGCCAAGCCTGCGAGAGCATGACACAACCGAGAAAACGATGTCGCCCAACGCCCGCTATCAGCTGCTCAACGAGCAGATCTGCGCGGCCCGGGGGGAGGAAGTGCGGATCTGCATCGAAGGGCCGGAGCGGCTGCTCACCTTCGTGGACAGCATCATGCCGGAAGCCGCCTGCACGAGCGTCCAGTGTCACCTTCAGGTTAGCCCGGAGACGTTCGGCAGTTACTGGAATGCCGCGCAGGCGGTAGCTGGTGTGCAGGTCGCGCTTGGTGCGAACTCGCCTTTCCTGTTCGGGCGGGAGTTGTGGCGCGAGACCAGGATCACCCTGTTCCAGCAGGCCACGGACACCCGGTCGGTCGAGTTGCAGGTCCAGGGGGTCCGGCCCCGGGTGTGGTTCGGGGAGCGGTGGATCACTTCGGTGTTCGACCTGTTCGAGGAGAACCTTCGGTACTTTCCCGCGCTGCTGCCGTTGTGCGAGGACGAGGACCCGGTGCGGGAACTTGAGCGCGGCGGCACCCCCGGCCTCGGCGAGCTGTCCCTGCACAACGGCACCGTCTACCGGTGGAACCGGCCGGTCTACGCGGTGGAGGACGGCGAGGCGCACCTGCGGGTGGAGAACCGGGTGCTGCCGGCCGGCCCGACCGTCATCGACACGGTCGCCAACGCCGCCTTCTACTACGGCCTGGTCACCATGCTCGTGGAGGCCGAGCGGCCGGTCTGGACCCGGATGTCGTTCACCGCCGCCCGGGACAACCTGGTCGAGGCCGCCCGGCACGGGATCGACGCCAGGCTGTACTGGCCCGGCGTGGGGGAGATCCCGGCAGCAGAGCTGACGTTGCGGCGGCTGCTGCCGCTGGCGCGGGAAGGCCTGCGCCGCTGGCAGGTCGACACCGAGCATGCCGAACGGATGCTCGGCGTGATCGAGCGGCGCTGCCTGCTAGGCCGCACGGGGTCCACCTGGCAGACGGAGACGGTCCACCTGCTGGAGGACCGCAGCGGCCTGGACCGGGATATTGCGTTGCGGGAAATGACCCAGCGGTACCTGGAGCTCATGCGTACCGGCGATCCCGTGCACAGCTGGCCCGTCGGCTGAGCACGGTCAGGAGGCCGGGTAGCGGCGCAGGCCCACGGCGTACTCGCAGCCTGCGGCCAGGCCGATGTAGCCGGCCATGTTGCGCACGAACTCGTCCGGGTTGAAGTCGCGGCCCAGGCCGTCGAGGTAGGCCTGGTGCTCCCGCAGCGACGCCACGCCCAGGCCGATGGTGTCGGTGACGTCCACGAAGTGGGTGGGATCGCTGGTGCCGGACACATACACCGCCTTGATCCCATTCCACGCGGCGCCAGAGTCGGGGAACAGCCACGAGTTGGCCGCGTCCCGCGCGGCGTCCAGGGTTGCCTGGCCCACCGCCCGGTGGTCGGCGTGATTGACCGGCCCTTCCTCTCCCCAGGTGAGATCGAAGCTCATGGTGATGACCACGTCCGGCCGGTGGCGGCGCAGTGCGGTCGCGATGTCGCGCCGGAGTGGCACGCCATACTCGATCAGCCCGTCACGATGACCGAGAAACTCCACCTCGCTCACGCCGACCACGGCGGCGCTGTGGCGTTCCTCCTCCTCCCGCAGCGGGCCGGCGACGTCGGGTGCCATGCCCTCGATGCCTGCTTCGCCGCTGCTGAGAAGAACGTAGCTGACGTGCCGGCCCTCCCTGGTCCAGCGGGCGATGGCGGCGGCGACGCCGTACTCCAGGTCATCGGGGTGGGCAACGACCGCAACCGCCCGCTCCCAGTCCTCCGGCATTGGCTGCATTGTGCCTCCTTCGGGTGCCTGCCTCTCTTCCCCGATGATTGACTTTTTCGCAGCTGCTCCCCGGAAGTCTCCGGGTTCACCGAATTCGCAGGCGACTCTCAGGTATGACTGGCTATGTTGAGCCTGTTTCATGCACTTATTGCACCCTTTGCCCTGGTGCTGCTTGCCCTGGTGCTGCGCCGGCTACGGGTGGGTAAGTAGAGACAGGGGGAGGCTGCGCCGTCGCGGGTGATGTCATTGCCCGCCCGTTGGGGATGGTGGCAATGGTTTGGAATCGGCGAAGCATCGGGTTCACGGTGCTGGGTGTGGTGGCGGCGGGCGCGCTGGCGGTGGGAGGGATCATGCTGGCCAGCGGCAGCTCACCGAGCCATCCCGCCGCGGCGCCGACGCACGTGGCCACGCCCACGCCGTCGCCGGCGCAGACCGGGCCGCTGCGTTCCCCGTTCACCGGTAAGAGGGTCAGCGCCCTGCGCCGGGTGCTCGCCGTAAAGATCGGCAATACGGTGCCGGAACGCCCGCCGACGGGGCTGACCAAAGCCGATCTGGTTTATGTGATTCCGGTCGAGGGCGGCCTCAGCCGCCTGCTGGCTGTTTTTTCCACTCACTTCCCGCCGGTGATCGGGCCGGTTCGCAGCTCCCGCGCCGATGATCTGATGCTGCTCAGGCAGTTCGGCCGGCCCGGGTTCGCGTTCTCGGGCGCGCAGCCGTTCCTGCTGCCGGTCGTCGAGCACGCCCACATCGTGAACCTCTACGACGGCTCTGTCGGTGGGTACTTCCGTGGCACCAGCCGCAGCGCCCCGTACAACCTCTACGCTCACACCCGGACCCTGCTGGCCGAGTCCCGCCACGCCAGCATGGCGCGCGACATCGGGTTCCGGTTCGGCGCGGCGCCACCGGGGGGCCGGGTCATGCACGCCAAGTCCGTGTCCTACCCGGCGGCGTCGTTCCGCTTCACGTGGTCGGCCGCCAAGCGCCGCTGGCTGGTGTGGATGGATGGTTCCCGCGCCCGCGCCACCGAGGGTGGGCAGCTCGGCGCGCCCACGGTGGTGATCCAGTACACCCGGGTGCGGACCTCGGGATACCTCGAGGCGGACAGGCGCCCGCCCTACGCGGTGACGGATGGCGCCGGGCGCGCCCTGGTCATGCGGGACGGCAGGGCCTACCGCGTGCACTGGTCACGGCGGCACGCCAACGGTGGCACCAGTTTCACGCTGCCGTCCGGGCAGCCGATGCGGTTCGCCCGTGGCCCTGTGTGGATTGTGCTCGCGTACCGGTAGGGCAGCGGCGCTGGCCGCGGTGGGCCACGCCGGAGGGGCGCTGGCCTGGGAAGACCACGCCAGCGCCCGGTTGTAGTGGTACTCAGATGAACAGGAGCTGGGCTCCCTCGGTCATCTCGATGAAGTCGGCTGCGTTGATGATGCCCTCGACCGCGTCGTAGAGGTCGTTCTCGTCGAGGTGCATCATGTCGGCCGACATCCGGCAGGCCCACAGGTGGCCGCCGGAGGCAACGATCTGGTCGAGAAACTCCGGAACCTCGGGCACGCCGACCTCGGCGATCTGCTTCTTCATCATCGAGGTGGCCATCGCGGTCATCCCGGGCACGCCACCGAGGCCCTGCGGCATGTGTGTCGCCGTGTTGCCCAGCGGGGTGAACTTCAAGCTGTTCATCCGCTTCTTGGTGATCATGTCGAAACCCCAGAAGGTGAAGAACAGGTGCACCTCCGCGCCCTCGCCGAGGGCGGCATTGGCGAGCACGAGGCCCGGATAGGCCATATCGAGACTGCCCTTGGAGCAGATGATGGCGATCTTGCGGTCGGTGGCGGTGTCGTCGAAGTTCGGCACCGGAGCCGGTGCATGTGCGACGGTCATGGCGGTCTCTCCGTTCCGGGTCGTCACACGCAGCCGTGCGGCTTGGGCAGACCCGAGATATAAGCCATCTTTTTGGCTGGCTTCTTTGGGAACAGCGTGAACAGGTCCTTCGTGGGGATCCCGCCCACCATGGACACGCGGCGAATCGTCGCGGTCTCGCCCTGCGCCTGGTAGTCCTCACGCAGGAAGCGGATTGCCTTCCAGTGGGCATCGGTCAGGTCGATGCCGATCTGCGTGGCGAGGGTCTTGGCGAGGTCTTCGCTCCACTCGTCGTACTCGGTCAGGAAGCCCTCGTCATCGACGTGGACGTTGCTGCCGTTGATGGTGGCCATGGGCATGGGTTCTACCTCTTTCCGGGTGTCGCGGGGTTCGCGACGGATTCACGGTTCGCCACGGACTCAGATTCCGCGGCGGGCTTCCCGGTCTGCTTGCCAGCCATCGACATCAGGGGCGACAGCGGCATGTGCTTACCGGGCAGCAGCAGGTTCCAGTAGACCCACCGGAACATCAGCTTCCCCCAGTGGTTGGCCCCGGACTCCCGCAGCAGGCTGAACGGGCCGACTCCGGGCAGCGGGTACTTCCCCGGCAGCGGCTCGGTCGTGTAGTTGAAGTCGATGAGCAGGCCCTTGCCGTGCCCGGACTCGATGAAGCAGTTGGCGTGCCCGTCGAACAGCCGTGTCATCGGCCGCCCATTGACGTGGTTGACGAAGTTGTCCTCGAACAGCTCTATCGAGAAGTGCGCGACTGATCCGGCCTTGGATGCCGGGATGTCGGAGGCGTCGCCGATCGCGAAGATGTTGCCGTGCGCCTTCGACAGCAGGGTCTGCTTGTCCACCGGCACGTAGTTCAGCGAATCGCCGAGCCCGGAGCGTGCGATGTAGTCGGCACCCATGTTCAGCGGGATGGTGACCAGCAGGTCGAACGGGATCTCTCGCTCGTCGAAAGAGATCAGCGTCTTGGTGTCCGGGTCGACGCGCTCCACCATGAAGTCGCTCTCCAGCGCGACCTTGCGCTCGGTGAGCATGGTGCCGAGGTGCTTGGAGGCGACCGGCTTGGTGAACGCGCCCTCCAGCGGGGTGGCGTAGACGATCTCGACCCGGTCGCGCATGCCGCGGTCGGTGAAGAAGGCGTCGGCGAGGAACGTGAACTCCAGCGGTGCGACCGGGCACTTGATCGGCATGTCGACGATGTGCACCACCATCCGGCCGCCGTCCCAGTCCGCGAGCTTGGCAGCGAGCGCGGTCGCGCCTTCCAGGGTGTAGAACTCGTGCACGCTCTTACGCCACTCACTGCCGTCCATCCCCGGGGTCTGGTCCGGCCGGGGTGAGGTGCCAGTGGCGATGATCAGGTAGTCGTAGCGCAGCTCACGCTCGTCAGTGAGCAGTACGCGGTTCTCTTCCGGGATCACCCGGCCGATTTCGGCGAGAATCAGGTCCACGCCGTCAGCCAGGAAGCTCCTGCGTGGCTTGACCACCTCGCGCGGGTCGTAGATGCCGAACGGGATGAACAAGTTGCCGGGCTGGTAGACGTGTGTGTCGCTCTGATCGACAACCGTGATCTTCCAGGTTCCCGGATCGAGCCGCTTGTGCAGCCGGTTGGCGGCCATCGTTCCAGCGGTACCGCCACCGAGGACCAGCAGGTTCTTCATTCCATGCTCCTTGCGCCGAGATCGGAAAATAGATCGGCGGAAATGCGGGAGATTTTCGCCGCGATGACGGGGAGGGCGGCCAGCGCCCTGTCCCGTCCCTCCGGGCTCAGCCGGTAAAGGGCCCGCGGATCGTCGCCGCTGGGGTCGATGCCACCAGCGACCAGCATGCCGATGAGCTGGGTGCCGAGCCGTATGAAAGCCCGGGCGCAGTCGAACTGCAGCGGCCCGGTCCGGAACCGGACGTCGAAATCCGGGTCGTCGGCCAGCACCTTCCAGTCGGCCAGGCAGTCGGCCAGCAGGCCAGGCTCATCGGAGTGGGCGCTGAACCAGGGGCACGGGTTGATCACCCCGGTCACCGGCTCGCCGTCCATGTCGGTGATGACCAGCATGACGCCGAGGATCTGGGCGGACAGCTCGACCAGGGGCGCCGCGCCCCGCAGCGACAGCATCAGCGCGCGCCGCCCGGGCGCCACCGGCGCCGGGACGTCAGCGCTGTGCGCCCCAAGCAGCAACTCGATCTGCTCGGTGGGGAACCGCCACTGGCGGCCGATCTTCACCGCGGGCAGGCGCCCGTTCTCGGCCATCCGGTAGACCGTCGAGCGGTCGACCCCGAGCATCTGCCTGACCTGTTCTGCGCTCAGCAGCTTCTGCGGCTGACGCACGTCCTGCATGTTCTGCATGCTGTGCTCCTCTGCTTGAGATGCACACTCTGCACGTTATGCAGGAGCCAACATGCGCGGCAGAGCACAAAGCCCGACGGCGGAAGGCCGAAGGTCCCATGGCCCGTTGCCCTCCTTGTGGATGGGACCAAGGCGCGCCGACGCGGGCCGTTGGTCCCGGTCGGTAACGGCCGGGCAGCGTAGGCAAAATAACTGGGAGGCCGCGTCCGCCCGGATGCGGGCTGCCTGTACGCCGTGGGAGTGACATCTGCCACAGGCCGCTGGCTGGTGTGGATGGATGGGGCACGCACGCAGGGTGGGCAGCGAGGCCG
>WNGL01000516.1_pt1 | contig 49734 bp, 55 predicted proteins | sample 5400591 | NCBI WGS metagenome assembly WNGL01 (sample SAMN13153377, study PRJNA577476) | soil metagenome | isolation source: 80 cm soil or saprolite under Garry oak tree replicate 1 | place: USA:California | collected 2016-06-15 | reverse complement strand
AAAGCGAGGACCGAGGCGGCTTGATCTTCCTCGACAAGAGCGTGGCTCCGGACCGCAATCAGTCGGCGAAGGAGGGGATCGACACGGCCCTTGCCAGCGCCAAGGCCAGCGACGATGCGCTGATGTCCTGGTCGGCGGCGCTGCGCGACGACGAGCGGTGGAGCGACGCGAAGCACGCCGGCACCGCCGCATTCGCGGACCACGCGATGCGGACGATCCTGGTTGATAAGCGGCGCGCCGCGGCGCGGTTCCTTCGCGCAGCACGCGGCCTCTTTCCGAACGCGCCTGGCGGCGACCTCCTGCGCGCGGCCGAGTCGTATAGGTACGCAGCCGACGCCGCAGCGAAGGGCGGAGTCGGGGAATTCAACGGCAGCATCGCGATGCGGTTCATCGATCAGGGACATCGGCGTGCGTGGGCGAAGAATCTCGACGCGGTCCGCGAGAACGATCGAGAGGCGCGCGAGGCTCTCGCGTCCGCGCGAGGAGGAATGCGTTGAATGACCTCGCCGCCGCTGCGCTCCTCGGCATAGTGCAGGGACTCACCGAATTTCTTCCGGTGAGCTCGACGGGTCACCTCATCCTGGTGAGTGACCTCCTCAAGCTCGACCCCGAGCGGTTCGGACTGTCGTTCGACGTGGCGCTACATCTCGGCACCGCGCTCGCCGTGCTGCTCTACTTCGCGCGAACGTGGATCGAGCTTGCGGTCGGGCTCTTCCGCGGACAGTGGCGCGTGCCCGCGCTGATCGTTCTCGGCACCGCCCCCGCCGCGATCGCCGGGGTGCTTTTCCAATCGGCGATCGAGCGCGAGATGCGTGGACCGCTCGTGATCGCGGCCGGTCTGGTCGTCGGGTCGATCGTGTTCGTCGCGGCGGAGGCGATCGCCCGCCAGCGTCGGTTAATGACGGAGGTCGGGGTCAGCGACGCGCTCGTGATCGGCGTGGCTCAGGCGATCGCGTTGATTCCGGGCATCTCGCGCTCGGGAATCACGATCTCCGCGGGCCTCGTGCGCGAGTTGCGGCGCGAGGACGCGACGCGCTTCGCTTTTCTCCTCGCGACGCCAGTGATTCTCGGCGCGGGTGCGAAGACCCTTCTCGACGCGCGAAAGGCGGCGGAGCTCTTCGCTCAGCCCGACGTGCTCGCGGTGGGGTTCGTCCTTTCGTTCCTCTCGGGCCTCGCGGCGGTGGCGTTCATGGTCCGCTTCCTGCGCAGCCACTCGCTCAATTGGTTCGTCGCGTACCGGCTCGTGCTTGCGGCGGTAATCGTCGTCGCGGTGGTCGCCGGGGCCCTGTAGGCGCGGCAACCCCGGGAGCCAATCGCGTGAGCGCTCCGAACATGAGAGCGGTCATCGCACCGAACAGCGCGATCGCCACGAACGTTCCACCCGGAAGGCTGGCGCTCATGCTGGAGGGCCAGAGCACCGACGGAAGAACGAACCAGGCCAGGAATGAGAGCAGGCCCTGCCATGGGGAGCCTATGTCCGCGGTCGCCGACGGCTCGAGGGACAGGCGGAACGCGGTATCCCACACGATCCCGACGGTGAGATAGGCGAGGGCGGCGGCGAGTAGGAGCCGGCCGACCCGAGCGACGTTCCGCCGCATGGTGGCACGATAGCGCCGTGGATCTCGGACTCCGCGACAAAGTCACCATCGTCGCCGCGTCCAGCAAGGGACTCGGACGCGCGGTCGCCGAGGAATTCGCGCGCGAGGGCGCGCGGGTGGTCATGTGCAGCCGTGACGAAGCTGCGATCCGCGCCGCCGCCGAGGACGTGCAACGCAAGACCGGAGCGGACGTGCAGTGGACCGTCGCGGACGTCGGGTCGGAGGCGGGCTGCCACAAGCTTGTGAAGACCGCCGTCGACAAATTCGGGACGATCGACATCCTCGTATCCAACGCAGGCGGTCCCCCACCCGGGCGCTTCGACGATCTCGACGATGCGGCTTGGCAGAAGGCCGTCGGGATCACGCTCTTCTCTGCGGTCCGTCTCACGCGGCTCGTCCTTCCCCATATGCGCCGAGCCGGCGGGGGCTCCATCGTGTACATGACCTCTACGACGGTGCGGCAACCAACGCAGTACTTGAACCTCATCCTCTCGAACGCGATCCGCGCCGCGGTGCAGGGCATGGCGAAGACGCTGTCGAGCGATCTCGCGAAGGACGGCGTCCGCGTGAACTGCGTGCAGCCCGGACGCATCTCCACCGAGCGCATCGAGCAGCTCGACTCGGATACCGCGAAGCGGCAGAACACGACAGCCGAGGCGATCCGCGGGCACTACGAGAAGAACGTCATTCCGATGGGCCGCTACGGAAAGCCGGAGGAATTCGCCGCTGCGGTCGTGTTCATCGCTTCGCCGAAGGCGTCCTACATCACCGGAACATCGCTCCAGATCGACGGCGGCATGCTCATGAGCATGTTCTAGGCGGTGATCGTCACCGATCGCCTGCGGCCGCACATCTTCCGCCTGCCGATCGAGAAGATCCGCGCCGGCTACAAGAGCGACATCTACTTCGCGCGCACGAAGCTCATTCTCGAACGCGACAAGCGGCACGATCGGGTCACGATGCAGGTCTTTCAGAAGCATCCTGACGCGGTCGTCGTCGGGACGGACCAGACGCTCGCGATCCTGCATGTCGGTAGCGGTCACTACCGCGACCGCACGCGCGCCGACGCGCTCTTCGACCGTTACCTCAGCGCGGAACGGCGGCTCTACACCGCCTGGACCCTGCTTCCCGCGATCGACTGGTCCGCGTACGAGCCGGTGGCACGAGAGGTCTTCGAGATCTCGCGGGAGCTCGCGTCCATGTGGGAGCCGGCGTGGGAGAAGATCGAGGTGTCGTCGCTCTACGACGGTGAGACGGCGAAGCCGCACGAGCCGGTGATGCACATCGAAGGCGAGTACACCGAGTTCGCGCACCTCGAGACGCTGTACCTCGGTGCGCTCTCCGAGGGGACACGCGTCGCGACGAACACGCGGGACGTCGTGGCGGCCGCGCGGGGAAAGCCCGTGATCATGTTCGGCGCGCGCCACCAGGGGCACGAGGCGCAGGCGGGCTCTGGCTACGCGGCCTATGTCGGAGGCGCGAGCGCGGTCTCCACGGACGAGCAGGGCGAATGGTGGGGCTCGACCGGGCTTGGCACGGTCCCGCACGCGCTCATCGCGGCGTATGGGGGCGACACCACGGTGGCGACGCTCAAGTTCGATGAGTACATCAACCGCGCGCCCGACGCGGTCGGGCATCTGACCGCGAAGGGAACGCCCGAAGGACACGTGAACGTCACGAGCCTCGTCGACTTCAACAACGACGTCGTGAACACGTCGCTCGGCGTTGCGCACGCGCTCGGAGCGCGGCTCTGGGGCGTCCGCGTCGACACGAGCGAATCGCTCGTCGACCGCGCGATCCTGCGCGAGCTCGAGGAGAAGGAGGGCGTCGCGGGCGGCGAGCTTCGCGGAGTCACGCCGCGTCTCGTCGAGCTCCTTCGCGAAGCGCTCGACCGCAACGGGTATCGACACGTTCGGATCGTCGCCTCGGGCGGGTTCGACGCCGAGAAGATCCGCCGGTTCGAGGAGCTCCGCGTGCCCGTAGACGTTTACGGCGTGGGCTCCGCCCTCGTGCACGGCGCCGGATTCGATCACACCGCCGACATCGTCCGGGTCGAGGGCCGTCCGCTGGCGAAGACCGGACGTCGCTACATCGCGAGCGACCGGCTCCACCCGGTGGACTGGTCGTCGCTCGTCGGCGAGCGGGATTGGGCGCGCTCCAGCTCCTGACCCTCGTCCTCGGCCTCAGCGTCGCCGGTCTCGCGAAAGGCGCGACCGCGATGGGGCTGCCGCTCATCGCCACGCCAATACTCGCGTCGGTGTTCGGCCCGAAGCAGGCGGTCGTGATCATCACGATCCCCATCTTCGTGGCGAACACGCTCCTCGTGCTGCAGTCCTGGCGCGTGTTCGGCTATCTGCGCAGCCTCGTGCCGCTCATCGTCGCGAACGCCGCGGGCACGGTGGTCGGCGCGTTGCTTCTCGCCGGGCTGGATCAAAAGACCTTCGCGATTCTCATCACAGCGATGGTCGTGCTGTTCCTCGCGCGCGGCGACCGAATCGTCGGCGATCCAGGTGCGCGCCGCGCGCAGCTTCTCACGCCGGTCGTCGGGTTCGTCGGCGGAGTCATGCAGGGAACGACCTCGATCTCGAGTCCCGTGATCGGCTCGTTCTTTCACGCGATGAAGCTCCGGCCGCGCGAGTACGTGATCACGCTGGCCGCGGTATTCCAGCTCTCGTCCGCGGTACAGCTCGTCTCCTACGCCGGCCTAGGCCTCTTCACATCGGATCTCCTTGCGCTCGGCGTGATCGCGTGCATTCCGATGCTCGTCGCGCTCATGGCCGGCATCGCCGTCCGCGGCCGCCTCGATCAGGTCCGCTTTCGGCAGGTCATCGTCGTCCTGCTTGTCGCGAGCGTGGCGAATCTTCTCTGGCGGACATTCGCGGCCTGATCAGGGACCTGCCTCGGCGGCGCGCCGCGCGGCGGCGAGCCAGCGACGGCGGATCAGGGCGGAGAAGGGACCGACGACGAACCAGTAGAGGCGAAACCGCCGTCGGGCGGCGGAATCGGTGGCATGGACGCGCGTTTCCGTCGCGAGGCGGGTTCCACCAGTCGGGCCCAGCGGTACGGCCCAGATACCGAACGCGATCGTCACCCCGAGGAAGTCGCCGAGTCCGATGAAGGCCGTCGGTGTCGAGATCGCCGGTCTGATGCCAAGCTGTGGAAAGAAGTCGCGGAGCGGAAGGCTCCCGCCAGGAATCCGCCGAAACCAAAACAGCGCGGCCACGATCGGGTCGCACCCCGCCCGGACCGTGAGCGCCGCGGCGAGCGCAGCCTCGGGGCTCGCATAAATCGTCGTCCCGTGGTACTCGCGGACCTGATGAGTCGGCAGAACTGCGTCGAGCACGGCGCGGAGCATTGCACGGGAGTGCGTCGCCCAGCACACGTTGCCGGAGTGATCGGGACCTAGCATCAAGCGTGATGGAAGTCCTACCAAACGTGCATGTCGTTCGGCTCATCGGCGCCCAGGCGTATCTGCTCGTGGACGGGGACGAGATCACGCTCGTCGACGCCGGACATGCCGGCTCCGCGCGGCTCCTCCGCGCGTATCTCGCGCGGATCGGCCGATCGCTCGAGCACATCACCCGCATCGTCTGCACCCATGGCCATCCCGATCACATCGGCGGCGTACACGAGATCGGCGCACTCTCCGGCGCCGAGGTCCTGCTTCACCCGGCCGACGCCGAGCGCCTCCGGATCCGGTTCCGCGAAGTGATCGCGAACTTCTCGCCCGGTCCGATCGTCGCGCTCCTGACGCGTGCCCCGTCGCACGCGCTGCCGCTGGACGAAGGAGACGAACTGCCGGTACTCGGCGGCATCCGCGTCCTCCACACCCCGGGTCACACCCCCGGGAGCGTCTGCCTGTACTCGCCCAGGGACCGTTTCGTGATCGTTGGCGACCTTTTGCAGCGTGTGAAGGGGAAGGTCACACTCCCGAACGCCTTTTTCACGGACGACATGGCGCTGGCGCGTCGCTCGATTGGCCGGCTCGCGGAACTTGACGTGGAGACCATCCTGTTCTCGCACTATGCACCGTACCGGGAGGGCGCCCGGGAGGCGCTTCGCGCTCTCGCGAGCTAAGGGGGGAAGGGTGGAGACGCTCAACGACATCCTCGTGGAGTCGGCTCGGAAGTTCGGCACGAAAGACGCGCTCATGATCCGGCCCGGCTTCCGCACGCGGGCTTGGTCGTATCGCGACCTGAACGACGTGGTACCTCGCGTCGCTCGTTATCTGAGCGGCATGGGAATGAAGCAGGGCGATCGCGTTCTCATCTGGGGTGTGAATCGTCCCGAGTACGGCATCGCCTTCCTCGCGGCGCTGCGCCTCGGCGCGATCCTCGTGCCGCTCGAGGCGAACTACGCGGCCGAGTTCGCGGAGAAGATCGCGGCGCGCACGCGCGCCAGCGCCGCGATCGTGTCGGCGCAGACCCTCGCTCGCGCCCAGACGCTTGGCCTGCCGCTCCACGAGATGGAGCGACTGCCCGATCTCGCGCGCGAATGCCCGCCGCTCGAGAAGGCCGCGCTCACCGGCGACGATCTCGCCGAGGTCGTGTTCACATCAGGGACCACCGGCGACCCGAAGGGCGCGATGCTCACCCACCGCAACATCCTGTCGAACGCGATCGCCGCCACGCAGATTTTTCCCATCGGCCCCAAGATGCGCCTGCTCTCGTTCCTTCCCCTGTCGCACATGTTCGAGCAGCTGGGCGGCTTCTTCTGCGTGTTGCTGGCTGGTGCCTCGGTCATCTATCCGACGAGCCGCCAGCCCGCGGTGGTCCGGCGCACTTTCAAGGAGCGCAAGGTCTCGATGGTGCTCGTCACGCCCGCGGTCGTGAAGTCGCTGATGCTCGCGATCGAGCGCAGCGCCGAGGCGCAGGGGAAGAAGGAGCTCTTCGAGAAGCTGCGTCGCGTCGCGCGCCGTTTGCCGATGTCGCTGCGCCGCCTCGTGTTCTTCAGCGTGCACCGACAGTTCGGCGGCCGCTTCCGCTACATCATCTCGGGCGGGGCGGCGCTCGATCCGGCCCTCGGGGAGTCCTGGCGCGAGTTGGGGATCGACGTGATCCAGGGCTACGGGACGACCGAATGCTCGCCCGGGCTCACGTTCAACCGCGTCGATCTGAATCGGCTCGGTTCGGTGGGCACGCCCCTGCCCGGTGTCGAGATCAAGATCGCCGCGGACGGCGAGGTTCTCGCGCGCGGACCGAATGTCTTCAAGGGCTATTGGGAAAACGAGGAGGCGACACGCGCCGTCCTCGACAAGGACGGCTGGTACCACACCGGCGATCTCGGCGAGATCGACAAGGACGGATTCCTGTGGCTGCGCGGCCGCAAGAAGGACATGATCGTCCTCGCCGACGGCACGAACGTCTATCCGGAGGACATTGAGAACACGCTCGCGGCCGACCCGCGCATCGAAGCGCTCGCAACGCCGCTGCGCCCGACGGTCGCGACCGTCGTCGGCCTGCAGCGCCCAGGCGAAGACATCCAGGTGCACGCGGTCTTCCTCGTGAAGGACAAGGAGCAGGTCGCGTCGATCGTGCGCGACACCAACGTCAAGCTCTCGGGCAGCCAGCAGATCCGCGGCTGGACGATCTGGCCCGAGGACGAGTTCCCGACTACGCCAACGCAGAAAGTGAAGAAGCGCTTCGTGGTCGAGCGCCTCCTCACCATGGGCATCGAGCGCGTCGACCAGGCGCGGGCCGTCACCGGCGATCAGGCCGCGACACGGACGCTGACCGACGTCGAGCGCGTCATCACGCAGATCACGAATCTGCCGCCGGCCGCTGTACATCCCGGCGCGACGCTCTCGGCCGATCTGGGTCTCGACTCGCTCGGGCGGGTCGATCTCCTCGGCGCGATCGAGGAGGAACTGGGTGCCTACATCGACGACGCCGCGCTCGAGCCGAACGCGACCGTGGCCGAGCTCGAGCGCATGGTCGCTGCGGCGCGCGACGTCAAGCGCGACACCGGAATCTATGGCTGGCCGCTCAGCCCGCTCGTGCGCTCGTTCGGCCTGCTGCTGCAGCAGACCCTCGTCTATCCGCTCGTGCACGTGTTCTACAAGGTCAAGGTCACCGGTCAGGAGAAGCTGATCGGCTTGCGCGGCCCGGTGATGTTCGCGCCGAACCACTGCCTGCACTGGGATAACGGCATCATCCTCATGGCGATCCCGCTCTCGTGGCGGTGGAAGCTCGCGGTCGCCGCGGCCGCAGATGATGTCTTCGGCAACAAGCTCAACGGTTTCGCGTCGTCCGTCCTCGCCAACGCGTTCCCGCTCGCGCGCGAGGGCGCGATCCGCCGCAGCCTTGAGCTTCTGGGCGCGCGGCTCGATCGTCAGTTCTCGGTGCTCATCTACCCGGAGGGCAAGCTCACGATCGGCGGCCCGATGCAGCCGTTCAAGTCCGGCACCGGGCTCATCGCGGTCGAGGGGGCGACCCCAGTGGTGCCGATGAAGCTGAAGATCAGCAAGGTCTCGGCGCTCGATCATCTCGATCGGGCGTGGGAGCCCGCGCGCTCCAACGGATGGCGCGGCGATGTCGAGGTCGTCTTCGGGGATCCCATCTTCTTCGCCGCGGGCACCTCAGCGGGCGAGGCGACCGCGAAGATACAGGCGGCGGTGGCGGCGCTCTGAGGACCGCTCGCGAGATCGCGGTGATCATCCATCGAGACAAGCGCTACCTGATGCTCCATCGCGCGATCGACGATTACTGGCATGTCGTCGCAGGCGTCGTCGAGGAGGGCGAGACGTTCGCCGAAGCCGCGGGGCGCGAACTCCGCGAGGAGACGGGCCTCGACGCCGTCGTCGTCGACGTTGGGATCCGGCAGCGCTACCAGGTGCCTGACGACTGGCGGAGCGAGTACCTCGCCGGAGTCCACGAGGTCGAAATCGAGAACTTTGCGGTGGAAGTACCGGTGGGTTGGGAGCCTGTGCTCAACGAGGAGCACGACGCCTATCGGTGGCTCAGCCTGCCGGATGCGATCGCGATCGAGCATTGGCCCGAGACGAAAGAAGTCCTCGCCTTTGTCGCACGATGACCGACGACGGCGTCGATGGGTTTGTGCGCGCGCTTTCCAGGGTGCACTCGGGAGCCACCGGCGCCCTCGTAGAACTAGCCGGGCTTCTCCCGAAAGTGAGGCTTGTCGTCGCGGTCCGAAATCTCCCGGTGCCAGGTGAACCGATTGCGATTCCATTCATCAAGACGGACGATGGAAAGACGCTTCTGACTTGCTTCAGTAGCGAGTCAAACTTTCTGCGAATGCGCCACCATGGAGAACACTTCGGGACCCTGCCCGCGCTTGTGGTATTCGAACAGGCCCTCGCCGGACCTTTTGAGGGAATCGTGTTCGACCTCGCCGGTCCTAACCGCATGATCATCGAGCGAGACGTTCTCCTCAGTGCGGTACACCTCGCGCGCTCGGCTGATCGACCCAAGGCGTAGCCGCTCGATCCTCACGATCGAGAAAGCCGAGCAGCTCGCCTGACGACGATTCGTGCCGCCAACATCGGCTCTTCCATCCGTGTGGTCATCCACACGTAGCGGCGCCCCTCGCGATTCGTCGCCGAGGCGTGCACGCCTTTCGGGCTGAGGACCACGATGTTGAAGGCCGCGTCCTCGAGCTCGTTCGCGTCGGCGATCGCGGCGCGCGCGACCATGTCCGGCGGCATGCCCGCGGCGAGCCGGTCGACGGCCGTTTTCGCGGTGACGCTGCGGATGGCCAGCTCGCCGTAGCCGGTGCACGCCGCGGCGCCGTACCGCGAGTCGGAGTAGTTGCCCGCGCCGACGACCGGCGAATCGCCGACGCGGCCTGGGTACTTGTACGCCCAACCACTCGTGGTCACCGCAGAGGCGATGTCCCCGCGCCGGTCCAGCGCGAGGAAGTTCACCGTGCCGCGTTCCTCGCGGACGGTCTTGCGAACGACCGGGAGGAGCTTGGTCCGACGCCGGATGCTCGACGGCGTCTCGCCGACGGAACGAAGACGCTCGACCCAGAGCTTCCGGGTCGACGGCGTCAGGTTCTGCGTGCGCTCGGCGCCGATCTCGCGCGCGAACCGCGCCGCGCCCTCGCCGACGATGAAGACGTGCGGGGTGCGCTCCATCACCGCGCGAGCGACCGAGATCGGATGGAGGTACCCCGTGAGCGCGGCCACCGCTCCGGTTCGATGGGTGGTGCCGTCCACGATCGACGCGTCGAGCTCGACCTCGCCGAGGACGTTCGGCTTTCCGCCGCGGCCCACGCTCGTATCGGTCGTATCGGCCTCGATGATCTTCGCGCAGGCTTCGACCGCGTCGAGCGCCGAACCACCGCGCGCGAGGATGCGCATGCCGGCCGGGAGCGCGGACGCGCCGTTCCCACTCGCGACGATGACGGGCAGAGAGCGCCGCCGCACTAGCGGCCGGTCATTCCGTGGACGATCCGAAACCCCACGTGCGCGAGGTCCTCTCCGGCGAAAAAGCGCGCCGCCGGGTCCGCGCCTGTGCGGAGCACGCGCCCGCCGTTCTGCCAACTGTTCGTCCACTCGCGTAAGGCGCCGAGCTCCTCGAGCGTGCCCTGAATTCGCGCGGCCTTCTCCCACTCGCGTTCGTCGGGAAGGCGGTAGATGCGCCCAGTCCCGACGGTGAGCCAGCGGCAGTAGCCGACCGCGTCCGCCCAGGAGACGCCGTCGAGCACGCGATCGGAAGCGCGCCGTTTCTGTTCCCACCCCATCGGGGGAGTGTGCCGAGTCCCATCGACGAACATCGCGTACTCCCCGACGGTCACGGGGCGCCGAGCGATGGCAAAAACCTTTACGTGCTCGGTCCGCGGAGGATCGCCGAGCAACGCGTCGCCCGCGGGAACAACGACGACCTCCGGTTCGATCATCGTGAGGTAACCCTACTAACTCGCGCGGGGGAGTACGTGCGCGGGGGAGTACGTGCGCGGGAGAGATAACTCACCTCTCCGACCGATGTCGATGGAGAGGCGCCGTGCGAACTTATGGCCATGAACAACCAAGGTCACGCAGCGGTCTGGAGCGCGAAGCTCGTCTCGCTGCCGCTGGTGCAGCCCACAGCCGTCGAGCCGGTGAACATCGTGATGCGCATCGTCTACAACACCCTCGACGGCATCATCAACGACTACTTCGTGATCACCGCGAGCGTCGCAAAGCGCTAGCCGCCCAGCCTTAACCGGCTCACGCCGGGACTGCAGTCTTGCGCTTCGCCTTGTCCTCCGCCGCCAGCTGCCGACGAAGGGTCTTGCCGATGAGCGTCTTGGGCAGCGATTCGCGGAACTCGATCTCTTTTGGCCGCTTGAACGGCGCGAGGTGCTTCTCGCAGTGCGCGCGGATGTCATCGGCCGTCGCGGTCGCGCCCGGTTTTAGGACGACGAAGGCTTTTACCTCTTCACCCTTGAGGGGATGCGGGACGCCGATCGCGGCGGCGTCCATCACCGCGGGGTGCAGGGCGAGCGCCTCCTCGACCTCGCGCGGATACACCTTGAAGCCGGAGACGATGATCATCTCCTTCTTGCGGTCGACGATCGAGACATAGCCTTCGGGATCAACGGTCGCGATGTCGCCGGTGTAGAGCCATCCGTCGCGCAGGGTCTGGGCCGTCTCTTCGGGCCGCTTGTAGTAGCCATCCATGAGCTGCGGCCCCCGCAGGATGAGCTCGCCAGGCTCGCCCGGCGGCATCTCGTGCTCTCCGGTCTCGAGGTCGACGATCTTCGACTCGACGTCGGGATACGGCACTCCGATCGAGCCGACCTTCTGCTTTCCCTCACCGAACAGCGGGTTGCAGTGCGTGACCGGCGCAGCCTCTGTGAGGCCATAGCCTTCGACGAGGCTCGCGCCGGTGAGCTCGACGAACCGCCGATGGGTCTCGACGAGGAGCGGGGCGGAGCCGGAAACGCACGCCTCGATCGAGCGCAGGTCGTACTTCTGCGCGAGCGGCGAGTTGTTGATGGCGTTGTAGATACGTGGCGACCCGCAGAAGAGCTTCGGTTGGTAGCGTTGCACATCCTTGAGCACATGCTCGAGGTCCCACTGCGGCACGAGGATCATCGCGGCGGCGCCCTGCACCGCGAGGCTCATCACGACCGTGAGCCCGTAGACGTGGAAGAACGGCATGACCGCCATCGCGGCATCGCCGCCGTCGCGCAGGTTCGTGAACCAGGCCCGGCATTGGAGGGTGTTCGCAACGAGCGCGCGGTGCGAGAGCATCGCGCCCTTCGAGGTGCCGGTCGTGCCGCCGGTGTACTGAAGGACTGCGATGTCGTCGGGGCCCGTCCCGGCGTCGAAGGGATCCGCCGGTGCGGAGAGAACCTCGCTCATGGAGATCGCGCCAGGGTCGCGGGCGAATGGCTGGCGGTGACCGTCCTTTTTCTCCTTCGCGAGCGTGAAGAGGACCCGCAGGACCGGCGGCATCTCCTCTTTGATGTTGGTGACGACGACGTGTTCGACGGAGGTGTTCGCGCGCGCGGCTTTGACAACGGGGTAGAGGCGCGAGAGGACGACGACGACGGTCGCGCCCGAGTCGGCGAGCTGATGCTGCAGCTCCGGCGGTGTGTAGAGCGGGTTGCAGGGAACGACGGTCGCGCCCGCGCGAAGGGCGCCGTAGAACGCGATCACGAACTGCGGCGAGTTCGGAAGGACGAGCGCGACCCGATCGCCTGTCTTCACGCCGAGCCGACGCAGCCCGTTGGCGAACCGCCAGGCGGCGTCGGAGATGCTCTTGTACGAGCGTTTGCGGTTGAAGAAGATCGTCGCGGTCGAGTTCGGATGATTCTCCGCCGCGTCGTCGAGCATCGCCTGGAGCGGAACGCGTGGATAGACGAGCGAGGCCGGGACATCAGGATCGTAGTGCCGGGTCCACGGCTTTCCGCTGACCGGCGCGGCTTCCTTCACCTCGACCTTCACCCTCGTCCCCATCAGTTCTTCAAGAGCTCCTCGGCGATGATCATCCGCTGGACTTCGCTCGTGCCTTCGTAGATTCGCAAAATGCGCGCGTCACGATACGCGCGCTCGACGGGTGAGTCCTTCATGTAGCCCATCCCGCCGTGGATCTGCAGGACCCGGTCGACGACGCGATTCGCCATCTCGGACGCGTAGACCTTCACCATGGCGGCCTCGAGCGACGCGCGCTTTTTCTGGTCGAGCTTCCACGCCGCGTCGTAGACCATCAGGCGCGCGGCGTGGATCTCGACGGCGGAGTCCGCGAGCATCCACTGGATCGCCTGGTTCGCGGCGATGGGCTTCCCGAATTGCTGGCGGCGCTTGCTGTGCTCGATCGCGAGCTCGAGGAGGTGCTGGCTCGAACCGACGGCTCCGGCGGCGAGCGAGACGCGTCCGATGTCGAGGGCTCCGAGCGCCGTGCGGAATCCGGCACCGACCTGGCCGCCGAGGACGTTCGCCTCGGGGACCTCGCAGTCTTCGAAGATGAGCTCGCTGGTATGGGAACCGCGGAGGCCCATCTTGTCGTCGACTCTCCCGACGCGGAACCCCTTGAAACCTTTCTCCACGATGAAGCCGGTGATGCCGCCGCGCGCGCCTTTGGCGCGATCGTTCGCGGCGTACACGACGATGACGTCGGCGATGGGGCCGTTGGTCACCCAGATCTTCGTGCCGTTCAGGATCCAGCAGCCCTTCCGTAGCGTCGCGCTCGTTTGGATCGACGCCGCGTCGGACCCGCTCGACGGTTCGGTGAGCGAGAACGCGGCGATCTTCTTCCCGGTCGTCAGATCGGGAAGATAGCGGCGCTTTTGATCTTCGGTGCCGCCGAGGAAGATCGACATCGACCCGATCGAGGTGTGCGCGCCGATGATGTTCGAGAAAGCCGCCGACGTGCGCCCGAACTGCTCGAGCGCGAGGCAATATCCGAGGTCGCCGGCACCGACGCCGCCGTACTCCTCTGGGAAGGGAAGCCCGAAGAAGCCGAGCTGACCCATTTCCTTGAGGACGTCGCCCGGGATCTGATCCGTCTCTTCGACTTGCTTCTCGAGTGGCTGAAGGCGCGTCTCCACGAAGTCGCGCGCCGCGCGCGCGAGGAGCTGGAGCTCCTCCGGGATGTCGAAGTCCACGCCCTACGCCTCCCCCACGTGGATCGCCGCTATGCCAAAGGTTAGACGCTCGAAGCGCACGCGGGTAAAGCCCGCGTTTCGCAGGAGCATCGCGAGCGCCTCGGGGTCGTAGAAAGCCTCGATCGACCGCGGCAAGTACCGGTAGGCCTCCGGATCGCTGCCGAGCGCGGCCGCGAGACGGGGAGAGATAAAGGAATAGGTGCGGTAGAGGGGGCGGACGGTGGGATTGCGCGGCGTATGCAGATCGAGGATGACCGCGCGGCCGCCGGGTCGCAGCACGCGGCGCATCTCGCGCAGCCCCTGGGGAATATCGCCCACGTTTCGGATTACGAAGCCGGCCATTGCCACATCGAACACGCCGTCCGCGAACGGAAGCGACTCGACGCTCGCGATCAGCCGCTCGTACCGCGGGCCGAGTCCGGCTCTTGCGGCGCGTCGCTCGGCCACCTCGAGCATGCCGGCTGAGATGTCGACGCCGGCGACCGACGCGGAACGGGGCGAGCGCGCGAGAAGCGCGAGCGCGAAGTCACCGGTGCCGGTGCCGACGTCGAGCGCGCGGCCGCTCTCGCTCAGGTGCGCGAGCTCGAGCGCCCGCCGCCTCCACGAGAGGTCGGTACCGAGCGAGAGAAGACGGTTAAGCAGGTCGTACCGCGGAGCGATACGGTCGAACATCGCCGCGATCCGCCGGTCGTGCTCGTTTGAGGGTGGCACCCCGTCACGCTAGCTTGACTCGGAGTGGCGATCGCAACTCTCCCCATCGTGCTTTCGGTCGTGCTCGCCGAGCTCGCCGTCGGCGGGTCATTCCTGATGTGGCTCGTCGACCGCGGTGGCCGAGCGCCGTCGGGTTTTCTGAAGCTCGTCGCTTTTGTCGATGCCGGTGCGATCGCGGCCGCGCTCGCGCTCGTGCCGACCTTTCCCGGGGGTGATCTCGCGGCGAGGGCGCAAATCGACGCTGGAAGGCTCGACTCCTTCGGTCAGGCCCTCATCGTCGTGACGATCCTCGTGATCATCCAGCTCGTGACGACGTTCCTTCCCGCCCGCGGTCTGCGAATGGCGGCGGGGATTCTGACGAGCCTCGCCGGGGCAGCTGCTCTGGGCATCGTCGCGATAGCGCGGCCCGGGGCACTCGAATCCGACCCGATCGGGATGGGGCTCGGTCTCGCGGCCCTTCCGCTCGGCGCTGTGGCGATTGGTGGAACGGACGGCGCGATGTTGCTCGGCCACTGGTATCTGGTCACGCCCAAGCTGTCGCCGGCGCCTCTCAGGCGCGCGTCGCTGATCGTCGTCGCCGCGGTCGCACTCCAGATCGCGCTAGTTGCGATCGTGGTGCTCCGTGGCGACCTCACCGGAACCTGGGAGACCGCGCTGTCGGTCGCGCTCGCCCTGCGCATCGGAGTAGGTCTCTTGGGGACCCTCGTCGTCGCGGTCGCGGCGTGGTGGACCGCCGGAATGAACACGCAGTCGTCAACGGGCTTGCTCTACGTCGCGCTCGGCTGCGCGTTCGCCGGCGAGGTCTCGGCCCGGGTGATCTTCTTCCTCACCGGTCTACCGATCTAAACGGGCTTGCAGCGCCTCTTATCCTCCGTTGCGAAACGAGGGAGGGTGGCATGGAAAGCACTATGGCGGCAACCGACGCGGTGCCTGCGGTCCCGCGTTATGCGAGCTGGGGACGGCGTGTTTGGGCATCGACACTCGACGCGATCTTCAACATCCTTCTGCTTATCCCGGTCGCGATCCTCGTCGGCTTGGTGCGATCAGACCTCTCGAACTTCTCGGGCCTGCTGCTGTCTCTGGTGTATTTCACGCTCGGACACGGCGGCGCCAGCGGCCAGACCTGGGGCAAGAAGTTGGCAGGGATCCGCGTCGTCCACGAATCGGGCGCGCCAATTGGTTACGTTCGCGCGCTCATCCGCTGGGCGGTCGCGATCGGCCTATCGATCCTTCTGATCATTCCGAACCTCATCGACGTTCTGTGGCCATTGTGGGATTCGAAAAAGCAGGCGCTGCGCGACAAGGCGGTGGGAAGCATCGTGGTCTACGCCTAGCGGGCAGCCCCTAGCGATTTCGCTCCGCACGGACGAACAGGAACGTGCCGACAACCATGAACACGACGAACAGCGCGCCGATGATCAGCAGGTTCGTCGTCGCGCTGGAGAGCACGACTCGCGAGGTCGATCCGTAGTACCCATCACGCAGGAGGTCGACGGCGTACCGCATCGGCGCGAGGTGCGACAGGATGTCCAGCGGTAGCGGGAGGTTCTGGATCGGGTTGAAGATCCCTGCGAGAAAGAACTGCGGGAGCAGGACAAACGGAAAGATCTGGTTCGCTGCGCGCTGGCTCGAGAGGTTCGCGAGCACGATCACGCCGAACGCGCCGCCGAAGAGCGCAATGACGACCAGCGCGAGTGCCATCCGTGCGAGTTGATCCGGGCCGATGTGGATCTGCAGGATGAAGCCGAAGACGATGATCCCAAGCGCCTGCGGCAGCGCCACGAGCGATTCGCCCAGGATCTTCCCGAGGATGATCGAGTAGCGCGAGATCGGCGAGACGAAGATCTCCTGGCTGAAATCCTGCTCACGATCGGCGAGAAGCGAGATCAGTCCGAGCGCCGAGGATTGCCACACGGTCTGCGCGAGCACACCGGTGAAGACGTAATCGAGCAGGTTGATGTTGGAGTTGCCGCCGAATCCCGCCTGGAGGCTGGTGCCCAGGATGCCAATGAAGATCAGCGGGAAGGCGAAGTCGGCCACCATCCGCTGACGATCCCGCAGCAGCTTGATGAAGTCGCGGTGGGCAAGCGCCAGGATTGCGGAGGCTTCACTCACTGGTGCGGCTCACGATCTCGAGGTAAGCGTCCTCGAGGCTCGGCGTGTGGGTCTTCACGACGCTGAGCGGTGTCTCGATGCTCCGGAGGATCGAATGGACCGTGTGTCCGTTCAGCTGGACCTTAAAGGGCGCGCCGCCACTCGTCGCGTGACCGAGTCGCGCGAGTTCGTCGCGCAAAGCCGATCTGTCGGTCGCGTCGACGAGCACGTACTCCTCGACGAGATCCCGCTTGATGTCGTCGGGTGTTCCGAACGACACGACCTTGCCTTTGTCGATGATGCAGATGCGGTCGGCCTCTTCGGCCTCCTCGAGATAGTGCGTGGTCAGGAAGACCGTGGTGCCGCTCGCCCGCCGGACCGCGGTGAGGTGCTCCCAGAGGGTGCGCCGCGTTGGGACGTCGAGGCCGGCTGTCGGCTCGTCGAGGAACAGGACCTTCGGGTCATGCAGCAGGCTTCGCATGATCTCGAGCTTCCGTCGCATGCCGCCGGAGAAGGTCTTCACCGGCTTGTGGATGTCGCGCGCAATCCCAAGGAGCTTCGCGAGGTCCTCCACCTTCGCGCGATAACCGCGGGCCATGAGCCCGTAGGTTGGCGCGTACGGGAAGATGCCGTAGAGGACCGCGTGGAAGCGGACGTTCTCCTCGGCCGTGAGGTTCTGGTCGAGGCTTGGCCGCTGGAAGATGATTCCGACCTTGCGGCGCACGGCGCTCGCCTCGCGGCCGATGTCGCTGCCGTCGATCGTCGCGCCGCCGCTGGTGGGGGACAGCGTCGTCGTCAGGATCGAGATCGTGGTCGTCTTTCCCGCCCCGTTCGGGCCGAGCAACACGAAGAACTCACCGGCCTTCACCTGGAAGGAGATGCCGTCGACGGCGTTCGTCTCGGCCTTCTTGTAGCGCTTCACGAGATCTTCGACGCGGATCACGCATGGAGCATATGAGCGAACCGCGCGTCGGGAAGTCGGGCCAGCAGTACGGCGGGCCGACTGTCGCGCACGAGACATCCGACGCGTTCGCCGTTTTCTGGTCGAGACCGCGCCGCGGTGTGAGCGTGGCGCGCATCACCAGCGGAGGTCATCCGATGTACAAGCTCTTTCGCGTGATCGGCGCCGCGACGCGCGATGCCCGGCGGGCTGATGCGCTCATGGCCGACTCGGGGTCGCGCCGCGCGCTTCGCAGCGACCCCGAGGGCGCGCTCTTGGCGTTCGAGCTGCGGGCCGGCGCAGTCGGCGATGAATCTGGCGAGCGCGAAGCGCGAATCGTGCGACGTGACCGCGGCGTCCGAGCCGCGCGGCGGAACGCCGCCCTTAGTTAGCGGCTCACGGCACGTCTTCGCGGACGTCGCTCGCGGATCGGCTCCTCGTCGAGCTCTTCCCACTCGCGTGCGCTGTAGAGGTTCGCGGCGACCGCGGCGTCGACGAACACGACGATGAGACCCGCGATCGCGAGAAGGAACGGCGCGGTGCTCGCCGCGGCCGCGCCGACGTCGAAGCCGCGCAGGAACGCCGAGGCGCCGTAGAGCAGGAACGCGACGAGCCCGGCGACAAGGTCGAGCCTCGCGATCGAACGATCGTCGGCGGGTACGTCGATGTATTCGGCAAGCGCGGCAAGGACCGCGACGCCCAGTACGACGGTCACGGCATGAGCGAGCCAATCGGACACAACAACAAAGCCGCTCGTGTCGCTCTGGCCCCACGCAAACCAGGCCATCAGGTCACTTAGCGTGAGCGAGATACCGATGCCAACCGCGATGTAGACGACCGCCGAGCGCGGCGAGAAGCCGAAACGGCGGCCCTGGAAGAACTCTTTCACCGGCTCACCAATGCTAGCGGCGCGGAGGACCCTCCGGCTTGGCGATCACTCAGCAGCCCGGCTCCCCGTCGTGTCCGCAGCAGCCTTGGCCAAGCGTCGCACGTCGCGCGAAATTGCGCGCCGTGACGACCAGCCGCTTCGGCAGCGGGATCTCGCTCGCACGGAAGTTCGCGAGGAAAGCGGCAACCGAGCCGCGTCGTGAGTCGCGCACGTTCGTACTATCGCAAGGTGAGCGACGAGCCGTTGTCGAAGCCTTCCCCGCCGCTCTCGCTCGAGCAGCTCGCCCAGCTTCTCCCGGGCACCGGCGAGATCATGGCCTCGGTCGGCAATGCGTGGTGGAAGTGCGCGTATGCCGCGCGCGGTGGCAACTGGGAGCTTGCCGCGTACTTCGCCCGGCGGGTGCGCGGGCTTCAACGAAAGCTCGCGCAGATCCGCCCGAAATATGCCGAAGACCTGCTTGAGTTCGAGAACACACAGCTCAACCCTTTGCTCACGGCACTCGGCGCGCACGACGGGCCGTCGTTCGAGCGCACCTACGCGACCGCGACGGCACGGGCGAACGAGTTTCACGTGAAGTGGGCAAAGCCCTACATCCGCTGGGTCCTACCGGACGAGCCTCCGAAGGACCTAGAACTCGACCGCTAAGCCAAGAGGGCCGCGGTGTCGTCCCAGCAGTAGGCGACCTCGACGTGGCATTTCGGGATACCCGGCATGTCGACCGGCTTTTCACGGCGAGGGACCCCGCCGAGGCCCTCGTAGAAAGCACGCCCGATCCGATTCTCGCGGAGCACCCAGATGAGCAGAGAGGTCATCCCTCGTCCGGCGAGCTCTCGCACCGATTCGCGGCTAAGCGCGCGGCCCAGACCCTTGCCCTGATGCGCGGGCAGGACGTAGATCGCGGCGATCTCGCCTTTGTAGACGGGATCTCCGGTGCGCTCGGGACAGCCGATCGCGAAGCCGACAACCTCTCCGGCGACCTCCGCGACGAAGCAGAACTCCGGGTGCGACTCCGAGAGCTCGCGGAGCCGATCCCGGCGCCGCTCGACGTTCGGCCGCATGCCGTCGAGGAGCGCGTCCGGAAAGAGACCGCGATAGGTCGCCTGCCAGGTGCCGATGCGTATCCGCTCGAAAGCTTCGGCGTCATCGACCGTCGCGCGACGGACGCCCATGTCAGGGGTGCGCGTCGAACCAGTCGGCGATACGGCGCGCGTGCTCGACGCGGTGTTTCGGTTTCCCGCCGCGCGTGAGGTCGTGGTTGTCTTCAGGGAACCGGACGAAGACCGCTTCCTTGCCTAGCACCTTCAGCGCGGTGAAGAGCTGCTCCGCTTGCTCGATCGGACAGCGGAGGTCACGCTCAGCGTGGAGGATGAGGAGCGGCGTCTTCACGTTGGTGACATAGGTGAGCGGCGAGCGAAAGATGAGCTTCTCGCTGTCGCGCCACGGCGTGGCATCCCCCATCTCGTGCTCCCAGAAATGCCAGCCGATGTCGCTCGTGCCGAACGCGGAGATGTTGTTCGAGATGCTCCGCTGCGTGACGGCGGCACGAAAGCGATCGTTGTGTCCAACGATCCAGTTCGTCATGAAACCGCCGTAGCTGCCGCCGGTCACGTAGAGACGCTGCGGGTCGACCCAGCCGAGACCAAGCGTGTGATCGACGCCGGCCATGAGGTCTTCGTAATCTTTCCCGCCCCAGTCGCCGACGCACGCTTCGACGAACCGTTGACCGTACGCGTGGCTCCCACGCGGGTTCGTGAGAAGCACCGCGTAACCGCGCCCCGCGAGCACCTGGAACTCGTGAAAGAAGGAGTGCCCGTAAGCGGTGTGCGGCCCGCCGTGGATCTCGAGAACGAGCGGCCACTTCTTCGCCGGATCGAAGCCGAGAGGTTTCATGAGCCAGCCCTCGATCGTCCACCCGTCCGCGCCGGTGAACTCGACCCGCTCCGGTGCCGCGATGTATTTCGATGACAGAAGCTCGTCGTTCAAGCAGCTCGTCTTGCGCATCGGCCCGGCGACCTCGCCGACGAAGAGGTTCCCAGGATCGGTCGCCGTCGCCACGATCGCGGCGAAGCGCCGCCGCGAGTCGTCGAGCGACCAGGAGACAAGCTGATGGCTCCCCACGGTCTCGGCTCGCACATCGCCGCCGCGCGCCGCGCACGAGTAGGCGTTCGCCGTTCCCTGGTCGGAGCCGAGAAAGAGAATGCGGCCGTCGCGGGTCCACGCGGGGGGAAGGGTTTGCGCGTGCGCGCGCATGTCGCTGATCACCGACGAGCCGACGGAGCGGTCCCACCCCTCGAGCAGATCTGTCCCGATGCCCGGGCCGCCCGCTTTGGGGAAGGCCCAGATGTGGATGTTGCGAGCCGAGGAGCCGATGGCGCGGTCGGTGCCGTAGGCGGTGATCGTCGCGCCGTCGGGCGACCAGGACGGGTTTCCGTAGCTGCCCTCGCCGTCGGTGATTCGGCGTGTCTCGCCCGCAAGCGTGACGACGTGGATGTCCGCAACCGTGTTGACGTCGCGCTTGTCGGTTCGGTTCGAGACGAATGCGATCTCGCGCCCGTCCGGTGAGAGCCCCGGCTGCGAGTCGTCCCAATCGCCGTCGGTCAGTCGTCGCGGTGCCGAACCGTCCGCACCGACGATCCAGATGTGCTTGTGGCGGTCGTCGAGGAGCCCGCCCTCATCCGACTTGTATCGCGCGCGGGTATACACGCGGACGCCGTCTTCCTCGTCGCCGGAATCCTTCGGATCGCGGACGACGAATGCGAGCGACCGCCCGTCAGGCGACCACGCGAGGTCGGAGCAGTCGTCGCCGAAGCGCGTGAGCTGCCGCGCCTCGCCTCCGGCGAGGTCGAGGACGAAGATGTTGCGCGGCGGCCGCTTTCGCCCCTTCGGGACGTCGCCGCGATCCGATGTGAACGCCAGTCGCTCCCCGCTGGGCGACCAATGTGGCGTGGAATCCTGCGATGTCCCGGCGGTGATCTGCGCCGGCGGTTTTCTGCCGTCCGACCAGACGAGCCAGATCGCTCCCTGGTAGCCGTCACGCTTCGCGTTCGCGGTCTTAACGGAATACGCGATGCGTCCACCGTCGGGCGAGATCTGCGCATCCGTGAGGAAGCGGAACTCGTACAGGTCTTCAGGAGAAAGGGGAAGGGGCGACGAGGACAACGCGGCGTATCGTGCCATACATGGGCCGGTTCGACCGGCGCGCACGTACCGGGATGCTCGTCGGGGCGCTGGCGATGTTCTTCGCCCTCGACGTCGCGTTCCTTCTCAGCATGGCCGGGATGCCGTTCGTCGCCGACAGCCTCGGCCAGGCGATCATCGACGTGCTCCCGGGATTCATCTCGATCCCCCTCATCGACGCGCTACATCAGTGGGCAAAGATCCTTCTTATCGTCGGCGTCGTCGCGCTCTTTCTCATCGACGGCGCGGCGACCGGTCTGCTCGCGGCGTCCCCGCGACGGCGAACGGCAGTCGTGTTGGGCGTCGGTCTTCTTCCGTGGGTCGCCGCATTCGCACTCGCGCGCCTTTTCGCACCGCTGCGGATCGAGCCGGTCACCAGCCTCATCGACGCCGCCGTTGGGGCGGCGGTATTTCTCGCGGCGCTCGCGTTCATCTTGCCGAGCGCCGTGGATCGATCCACCGACACGGGACCGGCGTCGCCCGCGCGCCGGCGCGCCCTTCTGGGAACCGCGGCGGTGGCCGCGGCCATCGCGATCGTCTCGCTTCCTCTCTCACGGATCGCAGCGGTCGGCGCGAGTGGACTCGGCAACGTCACCACGGCCGCGCGTCGCCTGCGTACCCGTGCGGACATCCCGGCTGCGGATCCCGCGGTCGACGCGCTCCCCGGCATTACGCCGCGAATCACCACGAACGAAGATCACTACGTCGTCGACACGACGCTCGTGAAGCCGCGCGTCCTCATCGACGAGTGGCGGCTCGACATCAAGGGACTGGTCCAATCACCCTTCTCGCTGACATACGACCAGCTCCTCGACCTCGAGGCCGTCGAGCAAATTCACACGCTCGAATGCATCTCTAATTACGTCGGCGGGGATCTGATATCGACCGCGCTCTGGACGGGCGTGCCGCTCCGCGACCTACTGAACCGCGCTCAGGTCCAAGTCGGCGCGTACGACGTGGTCTTCACGTCGGTGGATGGCTACACCGACTCGATCCCGATCGCGAAGGCGATGGAGGACCGAACCCTCGTCGCGTATCTCATGAACGGAAAGACCGTTCCGCAGGATCACGGGTACCCGGCGCGGATGCTCGTCCCAAATATCTACGGCATGAAGAACGTGAAGTGGATCCGCACGATCGAAGTGGTGAACTACGACTTCATTGGGTATTGGCAGCAGCAGGGGTGGTCCGACAGCGCGAACATCAACACCAACGCGCGGATCGACCTCCCCGGGCGAAGCGTGCGGTGGACCGGCGGCACTCTTCCAGTGGCCGGTATCGCCTTCGCGGGGGCGCGCGGGATATCGAAAGTTGAGCTCTCGAGCGATGGCGGGAAGTCATGGGGTCTGGCAACGCTCGAGGTACCGATGGGCCCGCTCTCGTGGCGCCGCTGGAGCTACGACTGGACTCCGAGCGGAGCCGGCCCTGTGAAGCTGATCGTCAGAGCGACAGACGGAACCGGAAATACCGAGACGCCGATCGCGCGCAGCCCGTATCCGGATGGCTCGACCGGGTACGACTCCATCGACGTGACCGTGCAGCGCGGATAGTCCCCTCCCGTCACCGCCCACGAAAGCGGCGAGAACCCATGGTTATCCGAAGATCGGCTCGCGCTTGATGTCGACCAGGTCGGGATTGGCCTTAGCGAGTTCGTCTTCAAACTGACGCCAGCCGCGACGGCGCACGAATTCAGCTTCGCCACGTGAAATCGGGACAAGCCACACGATGGATAGGTCGCGATCCTTTTCTCGGTAGGTCGCGAACTCGTTTGGAAAAATCCACGGGTTCGCCGCGTAGAGAGCCTCCATCTTGGAGTCGTCGTAAAAGAGGGGGCCACGGGGGCCGATGACATTTCCACGCACGACCGCCTGGCCCGTCGCGACGGCTTCCTGCGCGACGTGCTGAAGGGTGTCGGGTACCGGCACCAATCCCAGAGTTTCCGGAACAACGATCACAAGTTCCTGGTAGATGTGCTCGGTATGACTGGGAGAGTGCAGCGGAATCTTGCTGAGGCCCAGCGTCGCGAAGGCGTGCTCATTGAGTCGCGACCCTCCCGCAAAGTCCACGACTGTGAATTCCATGCGGCGTCCGTCAGCCGTCTGGGACCAGCCACCTCGTGCGGTGCCGAGGAACTTTTCCAAGTGCTCGGGGAGGCTCATCGCTGGGAACCCACCATCGCAAATTGGCCGGTGCGCATGAGCAGCCGACCCCCTAGTCGGGCGCTGTCCGAAGCCCGGCTCGGGAACTCTGTCTCCTTCCGATCGTGCGCGGTCGGGGAAATTTCGCGCGCAGATCGGCGACGTTGACTTGCCACAGCGCTTCCGGCTCGGCGACGCCGTGCAGCGAGAACCGTCCCAGGCTTCGGAAGGCGATGCCCTCGGCGAGACGTTCGGTGAATGAGTCGTGCGCCGCGGACGAGAGCAGGATCTGGCCACCGTGGCTCGCCCAGCACACGCGTGCGGCGATGTGGACGGCAATGCCGACATACCCAGTGTCGGTGAGCGTCGGACGCCCGGTGTGCATGCCGATGCGTACGAGCACCTCCGCGTTTTGGGGCCAGCTCTTCTGGCGGAGCGCGCGCTGGATCGCGAGCGCCGCGTCGAGCGCGTGCGCGGGACGCCGGAAGACCGCGAAGAACTCGTCGGCGCGCGCGTCCACCTCGTGTCCGCTCGCCGATCGTACGCTCGTGCGGATGATCGTTCGCACGTCGCGCAGCAGCCCGGCATACCCATCCCCGAGGCGCTCAAGAAGTCGCGTCGAGCCCTCGATGTCGGTTAGCAGGAAAGTCAGGGTCCCGCGCGGGAGCGACCGCACGTTGGCGCCGCGGGCTTTGCGGAGCTGACCGTCGAAGAAGCCGAGCGGGACGATCCCGTGCTTCTTGGCTGCACGGAGGAGCCGCTCGCGGGCGCGCTCACGCGCGGCGTCGTCCTCGAAGTCGACCTGGTCGAACCGCGCGAGGGCATTTCGCACGTGCGAGATGTCGTTGATCGGAAGCCGGCGGCGCCCCTGCGAGTCGATGTAGGCGAACGAGCTGTCGGGGAGGCGCGCGCGGGCGGTGGCGCTAAGCGTTGGCACGGGTCAGGTCTCCTCGGAGAAGAAAATGATAGAGCGCTAGTCTCGCTGTGTGGCGAAGCGCCGATTCACTTTTAGCGCGACCCTCCCACCCTACGCGGCGCCGCGAAATGAGTGGCGCCGGCGGGTACACGCGGCCGTCCTCGAGGCACAGGCGTCGCGGGGCGTGGGGTACAGCGAGAACGACCGTCTCGAGGTGCGCCTCGAGCTCTTCCTCGGTTCACGCCCGCTCGCCATGCTGGACATCGAAGAACGGGTGAACGACGTCCTCGATGCGCTCGGCGGGTACATCGCCGGTCCGCGCAGCACGCGCCGTATCGCGCCGATCGTGCCCAACGCGGACCAGATCCGCCGCATCACGCTCGAGAAATCAACACGCGTACCGCGCGGCCGTCCGCTCGGGCAGATCACGCTCGCGCGGTATCGCCGGCGGCGGAGGTCGTGACCGAGCTCAGCACCGGGGCGCTGATCTGGGCTGGCTTCGATGGGGAGCAGGTGCCGGGTCCGCTCCTGGACGCGATTCGCGCTGGAAAGGTAGGCGGGCTTCTCCTCTTCGCGTTCCGCGGGAACATCCGCTCGAAGGACCAGGTCCGCGCGATGCTCCACGAGGCGCAGGACGCCGCGGCGCGCGGTGGCTTACCCCCGGTCCCGATCGCGGTCGACCAGGAAGGCGGATCGGTCGTGCGCATCGGATACCGCGCCGTGTTTCCGAGCGCGATGGCGATAGGCGCGACCGGCGATCCCCGCAACGCCGAGCGCGCCGCGCGCGCCGTCGCCGAGGGGCTCCTCGCGGACGGGATCAGCGTGAACCACGCGCCGGTCTGCGACGTGAACGTCGAACCGCGCAATCCGGTGATCGGCACGCGGTCGTTTGGCGACGACGCCGAGCGGGTCGCCCAGTTCGCGGCGGCGTGGGTGCGCGGTTCGGAGGGCGCGGGCGTCGCGTCGACGCCGAAGCACTTCCCGGGGCACGGCGACACCTCGCTCGACTCGCACTTCACCCGCCCCGACGTGACCGCCGATCGCGCCACGCTCGAGAGCCGAGAGCTCCTTCCATTCCGGAGCGCGTTCGCGGCCGGCGCGACGACCGTGATGAGCGCGCACATCCGCTACACCGCCCTCGACACTGAAGCGCCCGCGACGATCTCGCGGCCGATCCTGACCGATCTGCTACGCCGCGAGCTGCGCTTCGACGGCCTTTCCATGACGGACTCCCTCGATATGAGCGGCATCGCCGACATCTCGATCGAGGACGTCGTGGTCACCGGCCTAGAGGCGGGCGTCGACGCGATGATGGTGACGAGCGGGATCGAACGGCAGCTCGCCGCCGCGGAGTGGATCGCCGATCGCGTGCGTCCCGAGCGCACGGCCGAAGCGCTCCGCCGCGCGACATGGTTCCGCGAGCGCTTCGGACGGACGGCGCCCGATACCGACTTCGACGATGAGCCGCGGCGTCAGCTCGCACGCGAGATCGCCGAAGCCTCGATCACGCATGTCGGCCCAGCGCTGCCCCGCATCGACGGCGCTCTGCGCGTCCTTTATTTCGAGCCCACGCAGGCATCGCCGGTCGAGGAGCTTTCGACGCCGTCCTCGACTTTTGAGGCCGCCCTGCGTCACCACCTCGGAGACCGAGTGACGTTCTCGACGAATGGACGCGTGCCACGCGGCCCGGGACCGCTCGTGGTGTGCTCGACGAACGCGTGGTTTCAACCCGAGCAGGCCGGGCGCGTGAAAGAGTTACTCGCAAACGTCGGCGTGTTGTGCGCGGTGCGGAGCCCGTATGACGCGGCGCTTGTGCCAAATGTGCCCGCGCTCCTTTCTTATGGTGACGTGCCGGTCTCGCTCGAGGCCCTCGCGGCGGTGCTCGCCGGTAAGCGGCAGGCGGAAGGACGACTGCCCGTCCAGCTTCCATGAAGCGACGCGACTTCCTGCGCGCGGCGGCCGCGAGCGCGCTCGCAGCCTGCGCGCCGACCACGACGACACCGGGGCCGACAGGGGACGTGGTCAGCGGGATGGCGCTGGAACGGAAGGTCGGCCAGCTCATGAGCGTCGCGTTCCACGGCACGAAGATCACGAGCTCGCTCGAGGCGATGATCCGCGACCGCGGCGTCGGCGGCGTGATCCTCTACTCCGAGAACTTCACCGATGCGGCGGGCCTCGCGAGGCTGGTCGCCGATCTCGATCAGATCGCGCGTGACGCCAAGTCGTTGCCTCTCTTTTTCGAGATCGATCAGGAGGGCGGCCCGGTGATCCGCCTCAACAAGGGCGCCACGGTCCTGCCGGGTCAGATGGCGCTCGCGGCGACCGCGGATCCCGAGCGCAGCGTCCGCACGGCCGCGACCATCTCGGCGGCCGAGCTGCGCGCACTCGGTGTGAACTGGAACTTCGCGCCGGTGGCGGACGTCAACGACGAGCCGACGAATCCGATCATCAGCAACCGCTCGTTCTCGAGCGATCCCGCGCGGGTGTCCTCGCTCGTGAACGCCGCGGTGCTGGCATACGGGGCAGCCGGATTCTTCTGCTGCGCGAAGCACTTCCCCGGACACGGCTCTACGACGACGGACTCGCACACCGGGCTGCCAAAGATCGAGGCGGACCGCGCAACGCTCGACCGGGTCGAGCTTCCGCCGTTCCGCGCCGCGATCGCGGCCGGCGTTCCCGCGATCATGAGCGCGCACATCGTCGTCCCGGCTCTCGATGCGACGCCCGAGCTGCCAGTCACCCTCTCGAAGGCGGTGATGACCGACCTCGTTCGCAACACGCTCGGTTTTCAGGGGATCGTCGTGACGGACGACCTCGAGATGGGAGCGCTAAAGAACGTCGGCGAGGCCGCGGCGGGTCTGCGCGCGCTCCAAGCGGGCGCGGACTACCTCCTTTTCCGCTTCGATGAGAGCGCCCAACTCGAAGGGCACCGCCTCATCACCGATGCCGTTCGCACCGGTTCGCTGTCCGCCGCGAGGCTCGACCAGTCGGTGCGGCGGGTGGTGGACGCGAAGCGGCGTTTCGGGATCCTCGACGGGCGTCGCGACCAATCCGGGCCGGATCTTGTCGCGAACGCAAAGACGGCGCTCGAGCTCGCGCGAGGCGCGACGACGCTCCTTCGGAACCGCGGTGTCCTGCCGCTACGCGGTCGGATTCTTGCCGTGTCACCGACGAACGCGGACATCAGCTTCTTCGAGGGACAGGCAACGCTCGGCAGCGTCATGTCGTCAAAGCGGCCCGACGCTGTCGCGCAATCGCTGCCGTTGCATCCGAGCCCGGCTGAGATAGACAGGGTCGTCGCCGCATCGCGCGCGGCGGACATGGTCCTCGTTGGCACGACGAATCTTTTCGCGTATCCGGAGCAGGTCGATCTGGTGAAGGCACTGGCGAAGGACAAACTCGTCGCGGTCGTGGCGCTCCGCGGTCCGTACGACATCCTGAGCGTGCCCGACGTCCCCGCGTACCTCTGCGCCTACGACTCGCGCGAGCCGAGCCTCATCGCGGCCGCGGAGGTCCTGCTCGGCGAGCGCAAGCCGTCGGGTTCGCTTCCCGCGGCCGTCCCCGGTTTCTTCAGCATCGGCGCGGGCATGCGCGACTTCGCGTGACCGACCTCGTCGCGCGCGCGAAACCGATCCTCGATGAAGCGATCGGCTCGCTGTGCACCGCCGCGGTCGTGCGCGTCGAGCGGCGCGGCTCGGTCGACGCGTATGCGGCGGGCACGCTGTGTCCCGATCCGAGCGCCGGACCGGACGCGCCATGCACGCCCGCGTCGCTCTTCGATCTTGCCTCTCTGACAAAGCTTGCGACGACCGCGCTCGTCCTCTCGTTCGTGCGCGAGCGGCAGCTGGAGCTCGACATGCCGTTCCGCGAGCTCGTACCGGACTTCCGCGGCGGCAACAAGGACCGGGTCACGCTGCGGCAGGTCCTCACACATACGGCCGGCCTCGCCTGGTGGAAGTCCTTCTGGAAGGAAGCGTCATCGTCGGACGAGCTGGTGTGGCTCGCCGCGAGAGAGCCGCTCGCGCAGGACATCGGAGAGTTCCGCTACAGCGATCTCGGCTACATCATGCTGACCGCCGGACTCGCGCACGTCGCAGGCGAGCCCTTCCGCGCGCTGATGCACGAGCGCGTTCTCGACATCGTCGAGGCGCGCTCGTGTGAATACGGCCCGCGGCCGGCCGAAGAGTGCGCCGCGACCGAAGAGGACACGGAGTGGCGACGGAAGCGCCTTCGTGGCCAGGTCCACGACGAGAACGCTTACGCGATGGGAGGCGTGTCTGGACACGCCGGCCTATTCGGGACCGCCACCGACGTCGCGGCGATCATCCGCGTCTACGACGAAGGTGCCGTCATCGGAAACGAGCTGCGTGACCTCGCGCGCACCGAGCAATACCGCGGCGACAACGTCCGACGGGGGATCGGACTGGTCCTGCGGCCGCCGGAGGGTCTGCCGTTCTTCAGCGTCGATGCATTCGGCCACACCGGTTTCACCGGGACGAGCGTGTGGGTCGATCCGGCGAAGGACCTCACGCTCGTCGTCCTAACGAACCGCGTGTACTTCGGCCGGGCCAACGACGAGGAGCTCTACCGCTTTCGCGTCGCGGTCTACGAGGCGCTGGCCAGACCCTGACGCGCGACAATTCGCGGATGATCGCGGTCGGGATGATGTCCGGCACGTCCGTGGACGGGATCGATATCGCCGCGATCGAAATCGACGGCGACGATGTGAAAGTGCTGTCCACCGGGCATCGCGACTACGACGACGCGATTCGAACGCGAATCCTCGCCGCGGCCTCGGGCGACGCGCTCGGCGCGGCCGAAATCGCGGCCCTGCATGTCGCGATCGGCGACGTATATGCCCAAGCGGCGGTCGACCTCATTCCGACCCTCGCGAAACATCCGGACGTCATTGCGATGCATGGGCAGACCGTCGCGCATTTGCCAAAGCGCGCGACCCTTCAGCTGGGCGACGCGTCGCGTGTCGCTCTGCGGACGGGCGTCCCGACGATCGCCGACTTCCGGAGCGCGAATATCGCGGCCGGTGGAGAGGGCGCGCCGCTCGTGCCTTTCGCCGATTTCATCCTCTTCGGAAAGCGCGCGCCCGTCGCGCTCCTCAACCTCGGCGGGATCGCGAACCTCACGCTCATCCCCAAGTCGGAAGCGGACCGCGTGACCGCGTTCGACACCGGCCCCGCGAACATCCTGAGCGATCTCATCGCGCAGCAGGCCGGCATGAAGAAACGTTTCGATGAGGACGGCGCCGGTGCGGCCCGCGGACGCGTCGACGAGCGCGCGCTCGGTTGGGCTTTCAGCCACGAGTTTTTCGCGAAGCGCGCTCCGAAGAGCACGGGCCGCGAGGATTTCGGAAAAGCCTTCGCGGACGAGCTCGCGCGGCGGGTGACGCGCAATGGCGGGACGCGCGACGACGCGCTCGCGACCGCGATCGCGCTCACGGCACGCACCGTCGCCGACGCGCTGAAGCGCGAAACCCCGCCCGGAACACAGTGGAGCGAGCTGATCGTCGCCGGCGGTGGCGCGCAGAATCCGACGCTCCTGAAGTCCCTGCACGCGGCGGTCGCGCCGGTCGTGGTGCGCACGAGCGCCGAGCTCGGCATCCCGGTCACATCTCGTGAAGCGGTGGCGTTCGCGATCCTCGGTGCGTATCGGATGCGGGGAGAGCCGAACATCCTGCCCGGCGCGACCGGGGCGTCGCGTGCGGTCTCGGGCGGAGCGATCCACCAACCCTGATGACGCCACCACTGGTCGTAGGCATCGACGCGGGCGGATCAAAGACGCGCGCCTTCGCCGTCGATCGCGATGGCGCCGTCGTTGGTCGGGGCGCGGGCGGTGGCGCGAATCTCCTTTCGTCGCCCGATCCGGCCGGATCGATCGCCGCGGCGCTGGCCGAATCGCTCGGGAGCGCGAAACCTGAGGCGGTCGTCCTCGCCTGCTCGGGTGGCGATCGCCCCGCGGATCGCGAAAAGGGGCGCGCGATCCTGACGCAGCTCGTCGGCCCCACTGTTCGCATCGAAGTGACCCACGACGCGATCGCCGCCCTCTATGCGGGCAACCCGATGGGCTGCGGCGTCGTGCTGATCGCGGGCACTGGTTCCATCGCGTTCGGCCGCAACGACGAAGGCCAGGAACAGCGCGCCGGTGGCTGGGGTTATCTCATCGGCGACGAGGGATCCGGCGTCTGGCTCGGGCTCGAGGGCCTTCGGGCGGCGGCGCATCACACCGACGGACGCGGCGCCGCAACGGCGATCACCGCGCACCTGTTGCGCGACCTCGGCGTCGAGACCTTCATGGACGTGATCCCGCAGCTCTACGGCAGGCCCCACCCGGCTCCCGCGATCGTCGCGGCGGTCTGGGCCGTCGGACGCGCTGCCGCTGAAGCGGACGCGATCGCCGTTTCCATCGTCCAGCGCGGCGCTCACGCGCTCGCGCGCGCCGCGTCGACGGTCGCGACGGGACTTCGCATGACCGAGGGTCCGGTCTATCTCGCCGGCGGCGCGTTCGAATCCGTCCCCTCGCTCGAGCGTGCGGTGCGCGGCGAGCTTCTCAGGATGCTGCCGGGCGCCGCGGTCGAGCCGGTCCGCGAGGAGCCCGCGATGGGCGCTGCGAGGCTCGCCATGCGTCTTGCCTGGGGCGCGTAATGGAACGGGAGACCGAGTCGCGCAACCCGCGCGCGCGAAGCCTGAGCAAGATGTCGACGCGGCAAATACTTGAGCTCATCAACGACGAGGACGCGACCATCGCGGCGGCGGTCCGCGCCGCTATCCCGCAGATTGAGCGCGCCGTCGATCTCATCGTCCCTGCGCTCGCGAGCGGTCATCGTCTGTTCTACGTCGGCGCCGGGACGAGCGGCCGGCTCGGCGTTCTCGACGCGAGCGAGATGCCGCCGACGTTCGGCGTGGAACCGGAGCTCGTCACCGGGATCATCGCGGGCGGGGACCATGCGCTTCGCATGTCGATCGAGGGTGCCGAGGACGCGCCGCTGGGCCTACGGGATCTCGCCGAACGCGCGGCTGCAGGCGACGTCGTCGTGGGGATCTCCGCGAGCGGGCGGGCACCGTATGTCGTCGACGCGATCGAAGGAGCAAAGCGCGATCTCCACGCGGCGGCGGCGATCGCGATCACGTGCACTCCGGACTCCGCGCTCGCCCGCGCCGCGGACGTCGCCATCGTGGTCGAGGTCGGTCCGGAAGTCATCGCCGGATCGAGCCGGATGAAGGCCGGCACTGCAACGAAGCTCGTGCTCAACATGCTGTCGACGACGTCGATGGTGAAGCTCGGGCGCACGCGCGACGACTTGATGGTCGATCTGCGCCCGACGAACGAGAAGCTGCGCCAGCGCGCGATCCGTCTCGTCGAACAGGAAGCACACGTGCCCGCGGAGGAGGCGAAGCGCCGGCTCGAGACGTGGGGCTGGCACGTGCGCGCCGCGATCGAGGACCGTTGGCCCGTCTCCTGATCGTCAACGCGGACGACTTCGGTCGGTCCGCGGGCACCGACAACGGCATCGTGCGCGCGTATCGCGAGGGCATCGTGACCAGCACTACGTTCATGACGAACGCGCCGAGCGCGCGACACGCGGCATCCCTCGCGCGCGCCTCGCCGACCCTCGATGTCGGCGTTCACCTCGTGCTCACGTACGGGCGACCGCTGTCGAATCCCGCACGGATCCGTTCGCTTGTTCGCGAGGATGGATCGTTCTGGCGTCCGTCCGAGCTTCTCGGGCGCCCGATCGATCGTACGGAAGCCCTCGCCGAATACCGCGCGCAATACGGACGCGCTCGCGAGCTCATCGGACGGGAGCCCACCCACGTCGACACGCATCACTGGGTCCATGACCACCCCGCGCTTTCATGGGCGGTGTGCGAGCTGGCGCAGGAGACCGGTGCGGCCGCCCGCACGCATACGCCCACACAGCGCGACGAGTACCGTGCGAAGGGCGTGCGCACGCCGGACCACTTCAGCCGCGAGTTCCAGCATCCGGGCCATATCGGCCTTGACGATCTGCTCGCGCTCATCGCGCGGCTCGAGGAGGGCGTGACCGAGGTCATGTGCCATCCGGGCGAGCCGGATCCCGATCTCGTGGCGACGTCCGCGTACGCGCGCGAGCGTCCGCTCGAGCTCGCGGTGCTGATCGACCCTCGCATCCGCGGCGCTCTCGAACGTGACCACATCACGCTCACCACGTTCGCCGACCTGTGAACTCTTTCGAGCGGGTCACCGCAGCGTTCGGCGGCCACGCGGTCGATCGCGTCCCGTTCGCGGTGTGGCGTCATTTCTATCCGGACGAGAACGAAGGCGCGGCGAAGCTGGCCGAGACCACGATCGCGTTCACGAAGCGCCATCAGCTCGATCTGATCAAGTACAACCCGCGCGCTCACTACCACGCTGAGCCGTGGGGAACTCGCTACCGTTACGGGAGGGACGGCCACCCCGTTCTCGATCGGTACGCAGTGCGCAAGCCCGAGGACTGGGCGCGCATCGACCGCAAGACGCTGCGCGAGCCCGCGTTCCAGGAGCTTCTCTACGGGATGCGCGTGGTGCGCGAGGTCCTTCCCGACACCCCGCTCGTCGCCACGATCTTCACGCCGCTCGGTGTGCTCGAGCGCCTCGCCGGAAAGGAGCGGGTCCTCGCCGACCTGCGCGCGCGGACCGATGACGTTGTCGCGGCCCTCGACGCGGTGACCGAGACGTTCGCCGAGCTCGCCGCCGCCTGTTGCGAATACGCGGACGGGATCTTCCTCGCGACGACGACGTGGGCGGGCCGCGATACGCTCGACGACGGCGAGTACCGGCGTTTCGGAACCGCGTACGACCTGCGCGTGCTCGCCGGCGCGCGCGGCGCGGCGCTCAACCTCCTGCATATCTGCGGACCCCGTGCGCGCGTGGTCGAGCTCGCGCGCTATCCGGTGGCGGCGGTCTCGTGGAATCCGCGGCTCGCGGGAAACCCCGACCTCGCGGCATTCCTCGCCGCGGTGCCATCGCGAGGCGCGATCGGCGGATTCTCGGACGAGGCGTTCGTAACCAGCAGTTCGGCACTTGCGAAACGAGAGGCGCGCGAGGGACTCGCGCAGACCGGGGCCCGGCGCTGGCTCGCCGCCGGTGGCTGCACGATCCCGGTCGATGCGCGGCCGGAAAACATCGACGCGGTGAGAGACGCATTGAGTGGATAAGGCCCTCTGGGTGGTCCGCGACAAGATCACCACCAAAGGGGCGATCGACGACCTCATGGCGGACGCCACGACGAGAGGAATCCCCGACGTCGTGGTCCAGATCCGCGGTCGGGGGGACGCGTACTACGCCTCCAAGCTGGAGCCGCGCGCTGAAACGTTGTCCAGCGACGGGTTCGACCCGCTCGCGCACCTGGTGCGTGCCGGCGCGGCCGTGGGCGTACGCGTGCATGCCTGGGGGAACGTGTTTTTCGTGTGGTCGAGCCCCCAGGGCGCCCTCCCGAAGTCAAGCGAGCACCTCGTGCGGCGGCATCCGGATTGGCTCCTGAGGCCGGCGGGCGTGAAATATCTCGATCCGGTCGGCGGCAGCGACTGGGAGGGGATCTACACCGACCCCAAGAACGTGGCGGCGCGGGAGCACACGCTCGCCGTCTTCGCCGACATCGCGTCGCGCTACCGAATCGAAGGTTTTCACTACGACTACGTGCGCTACCCGCAGGTCACCTACGCGGATTCGCCGGAGGACCACGCCGCAGTGACCGCGCTCGTGTCGGAGGGTGCGAAGCGCCTGCGCGCGGCGCGACCCGGCATCGTCATCTCCGCCGCCGTGTTCCCCGATCCCGACCTCGCGCGCGAGCGCGTCCTTCAGCGATGGCCCGAGTGGGCAGAAGCGGGTCTCGTCGAGCTGCTCTGCCCGATGGCGTACCGACGCGACACCGCGGAGGTCGTGCGCCTCCTGACGAAGGCGCGTGCGGCCGCGCCGAAGACGCGGATGTGGGGTGGACTCATGGCCTATGCGGGCGAGCGCGCGCTGTTACGCGAGCAGGTGCACGCCGCCGAACATGCGGGATGCGAAGGCGCGATCCTCTTCGCATACGACCCGACCGAACGCGATCTGCTCGATGTTTTCGCGGCGGCCTGATCTCTTGAATTTCGGGCGTTTCGCTCACGAGGAAACGCCGTCTTAGGATGTGCGCTCCATGCCCGAACAGCCGACACCAACCCCGGTAGCACCGTCGCCCGAAGAGGCGCAGCGCGTCGACCCGCTCGCTTCGGCAGTCGCCGAGGCCGTCGCCAAGCTGCGCCGTTCGGCGGGTCTCTCCGAGCGCGCCGCGGCCCGTCGGCTCGGCACGTCGCAGACGCAGCTACGCCGTATGGAGGATCCGCGGTATCTGCCCTCGCTCCGTTCGCTGGCGCGCGTGGCCGCCGCGTACGGCTATCGGTTGTCGGTCGAGTTCCAGGCGCAGGACGCCCCCAAGCAAAAGTCGCCGGCGAAGCCAACGAAGCGCGCGCCGGTCACAAGGTCCGTGTCACCTTCGCGAGGCCGGCGGGCCGCTCCGGGTCGCGCCCGTGGCGGCGCGCGAGTGCGACGGCAAGCTGCTGCCCCGCGACGACGAAGCTGATCGGGACGAGCGTTTCGGAGAGCGGCGCTTGTAAGAGAACCGCATCGCGAGCCTTCTCGGCCACACGCTCGTCGTTCGTGATCGCGTAGACCCGCGCGCCGCGCTCGGCGAGCGATGTCCCCAGCGAACGCGCTTCGGCCTCTGTCGCTCCGCGCGACGAGAGCAGCAGGACGGGCGTCTTGGGCCGGAGCAGCGTACGTGGCCCGTGCGCGAAATCGGCAGTCGAATAGGGCTCGGCCCAGACGCGGGCGAGCTCCTTGATCTTGAGCGCCGTCTCGAGGGCAGCCGGGTAGAGATAACCGCGTCCGAGCACGATCACCGTGGGCGCGCGGCCGATCGCGCGCGCCAGGCGCGCCGCGTCCGTCTCCGCGTTCACGGCCTCCTCGACCGCTTCGGCGAGACCGGCGAGGGAGAGAGCGCTCCGGCCGCGGGCCTCCGCGGTCGTCGCGGCGAGAAGCGCGAGACCCACGCACGTGGCGGTGTATGTCTTCGTCGCCGCGACCTCGCGCTCGGGGCCGGCGCGTAGCGCGAAGACGTGCTCGGCCGCGCGGCCAAGCTTCGAGCGCGGCTGATTGGTGAACGCGATCGTCACGGCCCCGGCCCGGCGGCCCTCCGCGACTACGCCCGCGACGTCGGGGGACGCGCCCGACTGAGAGATTCCGATGACCGCCCCGTGCGCGTACGAAGGCGGCGCCTGGTAACGCGTCACGAGCGACGGAGCCGCGAGCGCCGTGACGATGCCGGCGATGCTCTCGAAGAGATACTTCCCGTACGTCGCCGCGTTGTCGGACGAACCGCGCGCGACGAGGGTGATGTGCTCGACCCGGGTCAGCGCGCGTCCGAGCTGGCGCGCCTCGGGCCAGCCCTCATCTAAGAGCCTTTGGACGACGCGCGGCTGCTCGGCGATCTCGGTGCGGAGCGACATCGCTGCGGATGATGCCCGAGGTACTACCCGGCAGGACCATCGGTCCCCTCGACGGCGGTGACCGAGAGAGCGAGCCTCCGCGTGCAGGGTGGGCGTTTTCGGCAGCATTCCTCCGGCCCGGCGGCGTTGGCGCCGCACGCTTCGCGCTGGCCTCTTCTGGATCGCGCTGGGGCTGGGCGCAGCGACCATCTCGTACGCGCTGAGTCTCGAGATCGCCGCTCGTTCGCTCGGCTTCGATCGCCGGTTCGCGGAGCTCTTCTTCTCGCTCATCCCGATCCCGCCACTCGCGCTCGGCGTGCACGGCCTGGCTCTCGCTCTTCGTCTCCGCGCCGCGTCGGCGCTCGCCGATCGAACGGCCGCGTACCTGTCCGACCACTTACCCGAGGGCTACGTCGTGGTCCCCCACTACGGGCCGCGCGACGGGGCCGAGGACGAGGTGCCCATGGTGGTCATCGGCCCGCCCGGCGTGGTCGTCATCGAGCCGCGCGACGAGGGCGGCGAGGTCCTCTGCTACGAGGACCACTGGTACCGCAAGCAAAAGCACGGAGTCGGTCGGCGATTCCAGGGCCAGTCGCCTTCGCAGCGCGCGCGGTGGAACGCGTCGCGCGTGCGAGACGATATTTCCGTCGAGCCGACGCGCACCCGTGTCGAGGCGGTCGTCGTTTTCACGAGCGCGCACATCGCGGCGGTCTCGAGCTCGTCGGTGCCAGTGTTCGAAGGGCTCCCCGCGATCGTCGATCGCCTCGTCGGCACGCCGCGCGAGCCTGTCCGCGTCGCGGTCTAGACGCAGTTCAAGAAAGAACCGATCTTTCACAAGTGCGCTGAGACGCCGCCCCTAGCATTCGTTCCGTGACCGCACGCATCGTGGTGGTCGAGGACGATCCCTCGGTGGCCGAGCTGGTCACGCTCTATCTGCGGAACGCCGACTTCATCGTCGCGCACGCGCGGACCGCTGCGGAAGCGCGCGTGAAGTTCGACGAGGAGAAGCCCGCGCTCGTTGTCCTCGATCTCGGTCTCCCCGACGCGAACGGGCTCGACCTGCTGCGCGAGATACGCAAGCACGCGGACACCCCAGTGCTCGCGCTGACTGCCCGCGCGGAGGACGTCCAGAAGATCGAGGCACTCGAATCGGGCATGGACGACTACATGACGAAACCGTTCAATCCCAAGGAGCTTGTCGCCCGCGTTCGCGCGATCCTGCGGCGCACCGCGGGCATGCCGGGGAGCGGACGGACGATCGTTGTGGGGAACGTGCGTATCGACCCGGCCCGCCACGAGGTGCACGTGAGCGAACGGCCGGTGTCGCTCCGCGCGAAGGAGTTCGAGCTTCTCGAAGCGTTCTGCAGACAGCCCGGGATCGTCCTCACCCGAGACCGGCTCCTCGAGGACGTCTGGGGCTTCGCCTATCCGGGCGAGACGCGGACCGTCGACGTCCACGTGAAGCAGCTGCGCGACAAGCTCGCCGGCGCGGACGCGAAGATCGAGACGGTCTGGGGCGTGGGATATAAGTTGGTGGTGCAGGGGCAGGGGCCCCTGATGGGGTAGGGCCCCAGCTAGCCATGCCACGCAGCATCGCGACCCGGCTCTTTCTCTCCTACCTTGCGGTGGTCGTCGTCGGCCTCGCGGTCGCCGCCATCACGATCTCGGGTCTCATCCTGCGCTACGAGAACGACCAGACCCGCGTTCACCTCGAGGAGCTCTCCGCGCCGTTCCTCACGGCGATCCAGACCGGGGTTCGAGCGGGACAGCAGCCGCGCGAGATCGTGGATGCGCTCGCCGAGCAGGCCAACGCGGCCGACGCGCGGCTTCTCATCGTCACCGCGCAGCGGCGGGTGGTAATCGACAGCGCGGGACGGCTCGTCGGCACGATTCTTCCGGCGCCCTCGCCGGCGAACATCGGTGAGTTCACCGAGGGCTCCGAGCAGTGGATCTTCGTTCGCCAGCAGCTGCGACAGGCCGCCGCCGGGGGCGTCGGCCTCGGGTTCATCGTCGTCGCGCGGCCGCGCGCGGTCTTCACCGACACGTTGCGCACGCTCCTGCCGTCGCTCGCGCTCAGCGGTCTCGTCGCGCTCGGGTTCGCGGTCCTGATCGCGGCGCTGCTCGCGCGCACGATCACGCGCCCGCTTCGCGATCTCGTCGGCGGAGTCCGGCGATTCGCCGGCGGCGACTACGGCACGCGCGTCCCGCTCGCGGGTCCGAGCGAGGTCGCCGAGCTGGGCACGGCATTCAACGAGATGGCGGGCGAGATCCAGCGCGCTCGCGGGAGCGAGCAGGCCTTCCTCGCCGACATCTCGCACGAGCTGCGCACGCCGCTCACGTCGATCCAGGGGTTCGCGCAGGCGATCGTCGAGGGCGAGGCGCGCGGCGACGCTGTCTCGCACGTGGCGGAGATCATCCACCGCGAGGCGCGCCGGCTCGTGCGCATGGTCGAGGGACTGCTTCAGGTCGCGCGCCTGGAGTCGGGCGCGCAGTCGATGGCCCGCGAGGACGTCGCGCCCGCGCGTCTGCTCGAAAGCGCGGTCGCCGCGCTCGAGGTGCAGGCGAAGGATGCGGGCGTGAGCTTCGATCTCGCCGGGACGGACGCGCTGCCGAGTCTGCGCGGCGATCCGGACAAGCTCGCGCAGCTTTTCCTCAACGTGCTCGACAACGCAGTGAAGCACTCGCCTCGCGGCACGACCGTCCACGTCCGCGGCAACCGCGACGATGGAGCGATCGTGGTCCGGGTGCGCGACGCGGGCTCAGGTCTGCCGCAGGGCGCGCAGACACGGCTTTTCCAGCGGTTCTATCGCGGCGAGAACGCGCAGCGCGACGGAGCGGGCCTCGGCCTCGCGATCGCGCAGGCGATCGCGCAAGCTCACGGCGGTTCGATCCGAGCGTCGAATGTCGATGGTGGCGGCGCCGAGTTCGCGGTGCGGCTACCCGTCGCACAGTGAATTCCTAGACTCATTCGATGGCACTTGGCGGGACGATCCGCGGAAAGAAAACGACGCTGCGTCTTCCCGCCGAAGCGGATCTGGGGACGTACAACCGGTGGATGGCCGATATGCGCGTGAGGCGCGCGCACAGCGTCTGGCAGGAGCCGGCGATGCCGGCGACGTGGAAAGAGCGCTTCAAGGAGACGGCCAAGGAAAAGATGGACGTGCTCTGGTCGATCGACGCTGAGGGTGGGCTCATCGGATTAGCTGCTGGCAGTTTCTGGTCGGTGACCGAGTCAGGCTTCACGCTGCGGCAGTTCGTGATCGACCCGGAAGAGTGGCGCAAGGGCTACGGTTGGGATGCGGCGCTGGCACTGCATCGCTATCTCTTCGACTACCTCGACCTGCGCCGGTCCGGCGTGGAGGTTCGGGCTGACAACGCGGCCGGCCTTCGGATCGCCGATCGGCTGGGCTACGCGGAATACGCGCGGGGACACGAGGTGCATTACCGCGACGGCGGATATGTCGATGAGGTCCAGTTCTTCATGCTGAAAGAGACGTGGCACGAACGCTGGGGCGCGACCGAGCGGGAGTACGGCCCGGTCGCGGCGGACGCCACGCGCTGATGTTCGGGCCACGCCTCGAAGGCAGGAACGGCGTTTCGCTCGTCCCGTCAACTCTCGAGCACTTCAAGCTCCACGGGCCGTGGAGCATGCAGCCGGAAGTCGGCCGCTTCTGGGGCCCGCGATTCGGAGAACTGACCGACGAGAATGCGGAGACGCGCTTCAAGGAGTTCGCCGGCAGTCAGACTTCGGTGAACTGGAGCATCGCGTACCAGGACGAGCCCGTGGGCTTCACCGGGATCTTCGGCATCGATTGGGTTCGCCGGGATGGCGAAAGTGCGATCTTCATCGGTCGACACGATCTCTTCGGCCGAGGCATCGCGAGTGAAGCAGTGCGTCTTCGGACCGATTTCGCCTGGAGAGAATTGCGGCTGCACCGCGTCCACAACTGGATCGGCCTCGCGAACCGCGGATCGCGCCGCGCGAACGAGAAGTCCGGATACAAGCAAATGGGTCTGTATCGCAAATTCTGGTTCCGATCGGGCGAGTGGTACGACGAATGGCTGGGCGAAGCTTATCCACATACCTTCCCCGATCAGCGTTGAACTGTTAGGCTTGAGATGCCCCAAAGGGGCAGCGGCGACAAGAGTCACCACGCGGGTCAAGTGAGGCACTTCCTCCCAAGTCCTGGCGAGGCTCAAGGCGGCGCGAACAACAAAGGGAGGAAGCTTCAAATTGAGCTTCTCTGACAAAACTCTGACCTGCAAAGATTGCGGTCAGGAATTCACATGGACGGCCGGCGAGCAAGAGTTCTACTCCTCGCGCGGTCTGATGAACGAGCCGGGACGTTGTCCCACCTGCCGTGCGGCGCGTCGCGCCTCCGGTGGCATGGGCGGCGGCGGTGCATACGGCGGAAGCCGTGGCATGGGTGGTCCCCGTGAGTTCTTCACGGCTACCTGCAGCAACTGCGGTGGTGAGGCACGCGTGCCGTTCCAGCCCCGCGGCGACAAGCCCGTTTACTGCAGCTCCTGCTTCGAGCAGGTGCGTCCGTCGGCTTCGCGCAGCCGGTACGCCTAACAAGCGCTCCAAACGCGGATCGAAAGAGGCCCCGTCGAAAGACGGGGCCTCTTTCTTTTAGAACTCCTCGGAAGCGATTCGCCGGACCGGCAGGCGGTAGGTGATCCGGTGCTGCTTGCTGAAGTTGTTCTTGACCGCTTCTTCCACCCTGCGCTCGTCCTCGTAATAGCGAGCTGCCAGTCGGCGAATGTCAGCCTGCGCGATCGCCTGGTCGTGCTCGATCCTTGCGCGGCCGTCGATGCGGATCCAGCGATATCCATCTTCGACCAGCACGCTCATACGCGGATCAGCCGCGAGGTTCCGATCTTTGATTCGTCCCTGGGCGCTGTTCACGACGACGTCGTCTCCATCGAGGAGGTACCACATGACCGCGAGGTGCGGCGATCCATCCGGATTGCGCGAGCCGACGATTGCGAAACGCTTCTCTTCGAGGAATGCGCGCTGCGCCTGGGTCAGCCCCGAGCGGGCCATCAGCGCTTGGCGACGTGCGCGAGGACGTTGATCACCGCGCCGTTCGGATCGCGAACGAAGAAGCGACGTACTCCCCACGGCTCGATGGTCGGCGGGTGGACGATCTCGGCGCCGCTCGCGACCGCGCGGGCGTGCACCGCGTCGAGGTCGTCCACCTCGATCGACACATCGGGATGCGTCGGAGCGGTCGCATCCTTTGTCAGGACGCTGAGCTGCGCCGTGGGGTTGTCTTTGGAGGAAAAGCTCATGATCCAGCCCAAATCCATGGCGAGCTCGAGGCCGATCACGTCCACGTAGAAGGCGCGGCTTTCGGGCATCCTCGTGCCCCTGAGGTTGGGAACGACTCGTCTGATCTTCATGGCGTGCTCCTTAGCGGAACATGTCGCGCGCGGCCGGGCGCACGTATTCGTGCGCGGTCTCGTCCGAGTCTTCGAAGGTCAGCCCGCGCACGATCGCCACAGGGCAGCGATCCAGCTTCCCCATGACGAGCTCGGCGGCACCCGCGATCTCGTCGGCCACGGCGATCTCGGTGACCCGCAGCTCGTACCCCTCGGGGTCACGCTGTCCGATGTACCGCTTGAGCGCGGGCAGACCGGCGATGCCGATCGCGACGTTCGTGTGACCTTCGCGCCACGCGCGACCGAACGTGTCCGTGATGACGACTGCGACGGTCGCGCGTGCTCGCTCGGCGATCTCGTCGCGAATGCGCGAGGCGGAGGCGTCGGGGTCGAGAGGCAGAAGGACGACCGTGTCGGGCGCGCCCGCGTTGGACCGATCGACCCCCGCGTTCGCGCACACGAAGCCGTGGCGCGTCTCCACGATCAGAACGCCGCGCTCCCACCGCACGATCTGCTTCGACTCGCCGAGCACGACCTCGAGCTGGCGCGGATCTTTGCCGGACTCTTGAGCCATCTCGAGCGCGCGTTTTCCTGGCGTGACGTCCGCCAGGCGAACGAGGCGGCCCTCACTCTTGGAGACGACCTTTTGCGCCACCACCAGGACGTCTCCGTCGATGAGCTCGTCGCCCGCGGCGGCAACAGCGGTGAGGAGAAGGCCTACCAGATCGTCACGCGGCCGCACCTCGGGGATCCCGTGGACCGGGATGATCGAGAGGGTCATGCCGACAGCGCGCAGACGAGTGTCTTCAGGAAGCAGCCACGGTGGTCGTAACTGATGGAGGGCGCGCTGCATTCCCCAGGCGCGCCGTAGTCTTCATAGAGGTAAGTGTTAACGCTCGGGTGGAAAGCGTCCGCGGAACAGTTCGACCCCAAGCGGCTCCTCGACTACGCCGTGCTCGCGGAGGAGCTTGGCTACGACAGCATCGCCATAAGCGACCACTTCCATCCGTGGCGGAATACCGGCGGCCATGCGCCGTTCGCGTTCGCGTGGCTTGGCGCCGCGGCCGCAAGAACGTCGCGGGCCCGTCTGGGCACGAGCGTGGTGACCCCTTCCTTCCGCTACCACCCGGCAATCGTCGCGCAGGCGATGGCGACGATCGCGCTCCTCGCACCCGGTCGCGTGTTCCTCGGCCTCGGGAGCGGCGAGTCGATGAACGAGACGCCGCTCACGACGACCGACTGGCCTGAGCCCGGCGAGCGCTTGCGCCGCCTCCGGGAGGCGGTGAAGCTCATCAAGCAGCTCTGGTCCGAGGAATACGTGACCTTCGAAGGCAAGTACTTCCACACTCGGGCGGCCAACCTCTTCGACAAGCCGTCGCATCCGATCCCTCTCCTCATCGCGGCGGGCGGGCCGCAAGCGGCCACCTTCGCCGGGCGCGAGGGCGACGGGATCATCGTGACGAGCGGCAAGGGCGCGGAGCTCTACAAGGACACCCTCCTCCCAGCGCTGGACAAGGGCGCGCGCGAGGCCGGCAAGGACCCCGCGAAGCTCGAGCGGATGATCGAGATGAAGGTGAGCTTCGATCACGACCGCGCGCACGCCATGGAGGACACGAAGGAGTGGGCGGCGCTCGCCCTTCCGGCCGAGGACAAGGCGGGTGTCGAAGATCCGCGCGAAATGGAGCGGCGCGCTAAGGCCGCGGAGAGCAAGGCGCACACGCGATTCATCGTGTCGACCGATCCCGACGAGCACGTCGCGGAGATCAAGCCGTACCTCGAGTGGGGCTTCGACCACCTCGTCTTCCACTTTCCCGGACAGGATCAGGAGCGCGCCATGCGGCTCTACGCGAAGGAGGTCCTCCCACGGCTGCGGGAATGAGCGAGAAGCTCAGCACGCGTTCCCTCGAGCTCCTCACGCTGGAACGCGTGGCGCACCTTGCGACCGCGGACCAGTACGCGCGGCCGCATCTCGTGCCGATCGTGTTCGTGTATGAGCCTCCATTCGTTTTCACACCAATCGATGCGAAACCGAAGTCGGTCGAGGACTGGCACGACCTGCGCCGCATCAAGAACGTCGAGACGAACGGGCGCGCGAGCGTGCTGGTGGACGTCTATCACGAGAACTGGTCCAAGACCGCGTGGGTGCGGATCGACGGTGTTGCCGACATCCTGACCGAGGGCGACGAGCACCGTCGGGCGCTCAACCTTCTCGCCGGCAAGTACAAGCAGTACGAGGGCATGCCGCTTGGCGACGCGCCTGTCATCCGCATCCACATCGAGCACGTCGCGCAGTGGCACGGCGGACCTCGCTAGCATTCCGGCCCTCATGGACTTCGGTTTCACCCTCAAACCGGACCACTCGCTCGAGCGGATCGCGTCGCTCACGCGGCTCGCCGAATCCGCCGGCTTCAGGTACGGATGGCTTTTCGACAGTCACGTGCTCTGGAAGGAGCCATACGTACTCCTCACCTTGATGGCGCAGAACACCAAACGGATGCGGCTCGGGACATGCGTGACGAACCCGGCGACCCGCGAGCCCACCGTCACGGCGAGCGTGCTCGCGGTGCTTCAGGAGCTCTCCGGCGGTCGGATGGATCTCGGCATCGGCCGGGGCGACTCGGCGCGGCGCGTCCTCGGGAAGAAGCCGACGGACCTCGCGATGCTCGAGGAGGCAACGAACGTCATCCGCGATCTCTGCGAGGGCCGCGAGGTCACGTACGAAGGCACGACGCTGCGCTTCGACTGGACTGGAAAGCAGCGCCTCCCGGTGTGGATCGCGGGCTACGGGCCGAAGGCGCTCGAGCTGACCGGGCGTATCGCCGACGGGGCGATCATCCAGCTCGCGGACCCGAGCCTTGTCGGGTGGTGCATCGGGCTGCTCCGCGAGGGCGCGCGCAAAGCCGGCCGCGATCCGAGCGCGGTCTCGGTGATGGTCGCGGCGCCCGCCCACGTCGGACCGCGGGACAAGGTGCGCGACCGGGTCCGCTGGTTTCCCGCGCTCGTGTCGAACCACGTCGTCGATCTGGTGAAGCGCTACGGCGAGAAAGGACTCCCGGCGGACCTCACGGCATACGTGAGGAACCGCCCGGGGTACGACTACCAGCATCACGCCGAGTCGGGATCGTCGAACGCCGCGTTCGTCGACGACGAGTCGGTGGACCGCTTCTGCGTCACCGGGGAGATCGATGAGCATATCGAGAAGCTGCGGCAGCTCGCCGCGATCGGCGTCCGTCAGTTCAACATCTATCTGATGAGCGGCGAAGAGGAGCGGATCGTCGAGCTCTACGGCGAGCGCATCATCCCCGCGCTCTCTCGCGCGACCGCCTCCGCCTAGACGCGGACGGCGTGCTTCTTCGCTTGGAAGCGGCGCGCCTTCGCGCGGTTGCCGCAGTCGCTCATGTCGCACCACCGCCGCGATCTATTGCGGCTTCGATCGAGGAAGACCCACTCGCAGGTGGTTGAGGCGCACTCCTTGATCCGCTCGTGTTCTCCCGAGGTCAGTAGATCCGCGGCGGAGCGAGCGATCTCCCAGAGCGGTCGCTCCAGCTCGTCGGAATCCGAACCGAGGGACCAGACAACACCAGCTTTGTCCTGCACAAGACGCGACCGCGCGGCGCCGGCGGCGGCGGCATCGCCGATCAGTTGCAGATCGGCGTCGCGTGGGCTCTCGCCCGACGCGAGCGCCGAGAACACAGCCCAGATCGATTCGCGAAGCGCGATCCCAAGCGCGTACACCGCCTGGGCGCGGGTGGGGTCGCGTTCCGCGCGCTGCTCCAGACGGCGCGAGACGCTCGGCGGCAGGCTGCCCGCGAGCACCGCGAAGCGAGCGACGTCCGTGTAATTCCGCAGGTGATCGTGAGTCGGACGGACGTGCGTACCACCGACGGTGTTGGCGAAATCGAGAGCCAGCGCTCCACCCGAAAGCTCGATGTCGTGGTCTGGGACCGGAGGAATGTCGCGCATTTGACTGAGTTTCACCACCTAATCGTTATTGACCGGTTAGAGACTAAAGCGCAGGATCGCTTCAACGGCCTTACTAACCAGCATGCACCCCGTTGGGTGGCAGAAGGAGCCCCGGCGATGGAAATCCTGATCTTTCTGGCGGCACTCATAGGGCTCGCGGTCGCGGCGCCGGTCTACGGGGCGGACAGCCGCCCGACGGAGGCGGAGCGCAAAAGGTCCTAGATCTTCCCCGTTGCGGCGTACCGGTCGGCGATCTCCAGCGCCTCGTCGACCGCGCGAACCCCGATCGCAAGCTCGTCGTCGGTCACCGAGAGCGGCGGCGCGACGAAGAGCATGTTCCAGCGGCAGAAGACGTAGACGTCGCGCTGGAGCAGAGCGGCCTTGAGCGCGTTCGCGAGCGGGCTCGACGGACCGTTCCAGCGCTCGAGCATCTCCTTCGAACGGCGATCCTTCACGAGCTCGATACCGGCGAAGAGCCCGCGCCCGCGGACGTCGCCGACGGAGGGGTGGCGATCCGCAACTCTGTTGAGCTCCGCCAGGAGCTTCTCCCCCATCCGCGCCGAGCGATCGATGAGCCCGTCCTCGCGGTACGCCTCGATCGAGGCAACACCGGCCGCGCACGCGAGGGGATGCCCGCTGTACGTAGAGCCGACCCAGAGCACATTGGCGTCGAAGTGATGGGCGATCTTGTCACTCACGATCGCGCCGCCCAGTGGCACGTAGCCCGAGGTCACGCCCTTCGCGAACGTCATGACGTCCGGGACGACGCCTTCGTGGTCGGCTCCGAACCACTTCCCGGTCCGGCCGAATCCGGTCATGACCTCGTCGAACATGAGGAGGATCCCGTACTTGTCGCAGAGAGCGCGCAGGCCCCGCAGGTAACCGTCGGGGGGGACGAGGACGCCGGACGTTCCGGGGATCGGCTCGACGAGGATCGCGGCGATGTACTCCGGGCCCTCGTACCAGATCACCTCTTCGACATGAGCGAGCGCCTTCTGCACGTCGTCGCCGAAGACCGAGCGGTATGGATCCGGATTGAGGAAGTGCACGACGCCGGGGATGCCGGGTTCGGCGGCCCAGCGGCGGTTGTCGCCGCCGAGGGTCATCGAGCCCTGCGACTGGCCGTGGAAGGAGCGCCACTGTGTCAGGATCTTGTGCCGCTTGGTGAAGAGACGCGCGATCTTGATCGCGTGCTCGTTCGCCTCGCTGCCGCCGGTCGTGAAGATCGTCTTCGAGAGGTCGCCGGGCGTGATCTCCGCGAGAAGTCGGGCGAGCGTTGCGCGGCTTTCCTCGCCAAAGGAGGGCGTCACGTAGCAGGCGCGCTCGGCCTGCTCCTGGATCGCGCGAACGACCTTCGGATGCCCGTGCCCAAGGTTCACGTTGATGAGTCCCGACGAGAAGTCGAGGATGCGGCGCTCGCTGGCGTAGAGCCAGGAGCCCTCGGCACGCGTGATGACGACCTGCTTGATACCGCCCTGCGCGGACCACGCCACGAGGACGTGGTCGGCGGTGTCCTTGGCGACCGAGGACGGGTCCGCGGGTCGTTTCGTGGCGACGGCCATCGCCGCCGAGTCTAGACCGCGAAAAAGAACGACCGCCGGGACGCGCCCGGCGGTCGTTCGGCGCGCGTGAGCGCGGTTAATTCCCGCCGGCTGTGACCTGCACGGTGGCCTTCTTGAAGCCCGTGCCGTTGACGTCGGCACCCGCCGCTTTGAGCGCGTCCGACGCCTTCTTCGCGAGGTCCGTCCGGAACGCGGCGTCAGCGGGTTTGCTCTTCAGCACCTGGTAGGTGGTCGAGATGTTCACAGTCTGGTCCCACGCCGCCTTGTCCAAGGCGCCGATGCCGTTCGGGGAGGGCCAGATCAGCGCGTTGATCTCGTTGAGCTGCCACGTCATGTGACCCTTACCAAGCGTGGTGCCGGCCTTGAGCACGGTGTCGACGCACTGGCTCTGGTTGTCGCGGCAGAAGATCCAGCCTTTGAACGAGGCCTGTAGGAACTTCGCGGCGATGTCCTCGTTGCCGGACTTCGAGAGCCAGGACTGCCGCACGAAGATGTGGTCCTGGAGCATCCCGGTGCCGACCTGGTTGAAGTCGATGACGTTGAGGTCGGCCGGCGTGTAGAGCTGACCGGTCTTGGGATTCTTCTGCTCGAGCACCTGCGCGTACTCGTTGTAGATCATGGCCTGCGCCGCATCGACCTGGCCGTTCAGAAGTAGGGACATGTCGAACGGCTGGGCCACGATCGTGACGTCGCTCGCCTTGGTCGGATCGATGCCGACCTTGCGCATGGCGGCGTACAGCTCGGGCTCGTTCCCGAAGCCCCACGTCCCGACCTTCTTGCCCTTCCAGTCTTCGGGCTTGGTGATGTTCTTGTCCTTGAACGAGACCTCGAGTGTTCCCGAGCGCTGGAAGACCTGGGCGATGTTCACGAGATCCGCGCCGGCCTCACGTGACGCGAGCATCTTCGGCACCCACGCGATGCCGAACTCCGCGCCGTCCGAGGCGACGACCTGCTGGGGCACGATGTCGGGGCCACCGAGCTTGATCTCGACATCGAGGCCAAGATCCTTGAAGTACCCCTTGTCCAGCGCCGCGTAGTAACCGGCGAACTGCGACTGGGCGACCCACTGGAGCTGTAGGCGCACCTTGGTGAGCGTTCCGCCGCCTCCACCACCGGTGCCGGCACCGCACGAGACCGCGAGCATGACCGCGATGATCGCGAACGACAGAGAACGACCTGCACGTCGCATGGCAACCTCCCTCACGCGTGACCGCGCGCGCTACGACGAGTCGGCGATGCGGGCCGATGAGTGCCACGGGATCGCGACGCGCTCGATCGCGAGGATGATAAGGAAGAACGCAATGCTCACGAGGGAGGCGACCACGATCGCCGCCCAGGCGTTCGCGAACCGAAAGAACGCCGCCTCTGTGATGATGAACTGCCCCAGGGCCGATCGCGATCCCCCGAAATACTCCGCGACGATCGCGCCGATCAGCGAGAGCGTCGCGCTCACCTTGAAAGCGGTGAAGATGTACGGGAGCGCGTTGGGGACGCGGACCTTGGCGAAGATGGCCAGCTCGCTCGCGGCGTAGGAGCGCATGAGCTCGAGCGACGCTTGATCCACAAGTGTGAGCCCCCGAAGCGTGTTGATCATGATCGGGAAGAACACGAGGACCGCGACGACCATCATCTTCGAGAGCGGATTCAGGATCCCGAACCAGTTGTTCATGATCGGCGCGAAGGCGATGATCGGCACCGAATTCGCGGCGATCGCGAACGGAAGCAGCGCGCGACTCGCGGTCGCCCAGCGTGCGGTCGCGAATGCGACGACGAGTGCGGCCACACCGCCGATGAGAAGGCCGCCGACCGCCTCGACGAACGTGTTGCGTCCGACCGTGAGCAGCTCGTCGAAATGCTCGACGAACGCCGCCGCGATCGAGCTCGGGGGCGGCAGAAGGAACTGTTGGATGCCGAGCGCGCGTACGGCGAGCTCCCAGAGCCCGAGCACGCCGACGAACACAGCGACCGCGGGAAAGTAATAGGCGATGCGCCTGGTCAACTCGCGGCGACCTCGGCCGCGCCGGGGCGGCCAACCTCACGGCCCCGCAGCCGCTCGCGGACGCGGGTGATGAAGCCGAAGTAGCGCTCGTCCTCGCGCGTCAGGTCATTACGGGGCTGCGGGAGGTCGACCGGGATGAGCTCTACGATCCGGCCCGGCCGTGCCGACATCACTGCGACGTGTGTCGAGAGAAAGACCGCCTCGGGAACGCTGTGCGTGACGAACACGATCGTCGTGCCGGTCTGCTTCCAGATCCGCAGGAGCTCGAGGTTCAGCCGCTCGCGGGTCATCTCGTCGAGCGCGCCGAAGGGCTCGTCCATCAAGAGGATCGCGGGCTCGAATGACAGGGCGCGCGCGATCGCGACGCGCTGCTGCATCCCGCCCGAAAGCTGCCACGGGTAGCGCCGCTCAAAACCGGTCAGCTCGACGAGCGCGAGCATGGCTTTGGCTCGATCCGCGCGTGCGCCCTTGTCCTTCGCGCTCACCTCGAGGGGAAGCTCGACGTTGCCCTGGACCGTTCTCCAGTCGAAAAGGACGGGGGCCTGGAACACCATTCCGTAGTCGCGGTCGAGACGAGCGCGGTGCGCCGTCTTCCCGTTCACCTCGATCGTTCCGGCGGTGGGCTGGGTGAGGTCGCCGATGAGCCGCAGGAGTGTCGACTTGCCGCATCCCGATGGCCCGATGAGCGATACGAAGGCGCCCTTCGGAATTTCGAGGTCGATCCTTTGGAGGGCTGGCGTCTTGTCCGCGCCCGCGCCGAATACCTTGTCGACGCCCCGAACGCGTACGACCGCGTCGGTCATGCGTCCGAGGGCG
>WNGL01004138.1_pt1 | contig 49774 bp, 48 predicted proteins | sample 5400591 | NCBI WGS metagenome assembly WNGL01 (sample SAMN13153377, study PRJNA577476) | soil metagenome | isolation source: 80 cm soil or saprolite under Garry oak tree replicate 1 | place: USA:California | collected 2016-06-15 | reverse complement strand
GCGGCAGGTCGATCGCCGCCAGGATCTTGGTAAGCAGCTCCCCGGCGGGGCCCACGAACGGCCGGCCCGTTTCGTCTTCCACGCGCCCCGGGCCCTCCCCCACCACCACCAGGCGCGCGTCGGCCGCGCCTTCGCCCGGCACGGCGTGCCGCCGGCCTTCGCACAGCCGGCACTTGGTGCAGTTCGCCACGAGCTGCGCGATGGCGGCGAGCGAGGGCGCCTGCGGGACCGGATCGGTGCTGAACAGGTCGCTGGTGGGCGGATCGTAGGAAAGACCGGCCGGAGGCAGTCCTTCGGGCTTCCCCGGGCTGGCGCCCGGGGTCAGTACTGCGGGGCTTTCGGAAGGGGAAACTGACCCCGGGCGCCAGCCCGGGGAAGGGCCATCCGGCAGGATAACAATTCGCGCGCCAGTGCCCGCCCGTCGCTCACGTCAGCGCTTGCTCCACCGCGTCGAGGATTCGTTCCGCCACGTCGCGTTTGTCGAGCAGCGGCAGCTCGATCGGCGTGCCGCTCTTCCCGATGATCGTGACGCGATTCGTGGAGACTTCAAACCCCGCGCCGGGCTCGAGCGCGTTGTTCAGGATGATGTAGTCGAGATGCTTCTCGCGCAACTTCGCCTGGGCTTGCGCAACGCCGTTCCCCCCCTCCGCCCCCGGCGCCTCCAAGGCAAACCCGACCACCAGGCACCCCGGCGGCCGCTTGAGCGAGGCGAGGATGTCGGGCGTCGCTTCGAGCTCGAGTGTGAGCGTGCCGCTCGCGCGTGGGCGCTTGGCGGCCGCGGTCTGGAGGGGGCGATAGTCGGCGGGGGCCGCGGCCATGACCAACAGGTCCGCGTGTTTCGCGAGGCCGTCGACGGCGCGCTGCATCTCCGCCGTCGTCTCGACGCGGTGCGTGGTCACCCCGAACGGGAGCGGCAGGTCGGAGGGTCCCGACACGAGCACCACCGCGGCGCCGCGCGTGTGGGCGGCCTCGGCGATAGCGTAGCCCATGCGCCCGCTCGACGGGTTCGTCACGACGCGCACCGGATCGAGGTGCTCCCGCGTCGGGCCGGCGGTGACCACGACCTGCTTCCCCAGCCACGGCGCGCGCTGCTCGAGCAACCGCGCTGCGGCGGCGAGCAGCGCCTCGGGTTCGCTCATCCGGCCGGGCCGCTCGCTCGGCCCCTCCGCCAGCGGCCCGGTCTCGGGTCCGATGAAGTGCCACCCGCGCGCCGCGAGGGTCTTCAGGTTGGCGCGGGTGGCCGCATGGGCGTACATGGCGTCGTTCATGGCCGGCGCCGCGAGCACCGGCCCGGTCCGCGCCAGGAGCAGGGCGGTGAGCACATCGTCGGCGAGCCCCAGCGCGGCGCGGGCCAAGAGGTGCGCCGTGGCGGGAGCGGACGCGGTCAGCACCACGTCCACCGCCGCCCCACCCTCGGTGAGCCGCCGGGCGAGCGTGCAGCTCTTGTAGCACGCGATTCCGCCCGACACGCCGAGGAGGACGTGCCGGCCGGCGAACGACATCAGCCTTCCTGCCGCCGCCGCCGGACGAGCTTGTAGGTGAGCCGGCCGCGCACCAGCTCGTCGAACGCGCGGGTGGTGAGCTTCTCCTCGAAATCCACCGAGCGATCGCGCGGGAACTCGTTCACGAAACGGGCGAACTTGGCGGCCACGAGGACGCCCAGGTACTTGTTCTGCGTCTGCGCGGCCACTTCGCTCGGGGTTACGATCCGCATCACCTGCTCCTTCCGGTAGACTGACTCAGTTGGGCTGCCTCGGTCCTCAGCTGCTGCACGAAGGTCGACAGCAAACTCGCCATGTCGCGCGGCGGGTTTGGCGCGACGTCGCGTCCCTGCACCAGCTCGACCACCTCCCGCACCGCCGTGTCGAGGTCGTCGTTCACGAGCACGCGGTCGTACACCTCTCCGATGTCGCGCCGCGCCGTCTCCACCTCGCGCATCGCGATGTCGATGCGCTGCGAGAGCTCCGCTTCCGTCTCGGTGCGCCGCTTGCGGAGCCGCTCGACCAGGACGCGGGGCGACGGCGGAATCACGAAGCTGACCACGGATCCCGGTCGCGGGTACGCCTTCCGCACCTGGCGCGCCCCCTGCACTTCCACGTCCAGCACCACGTGCCTCCCGCTCGCCAGCACACGCTCGACCTCGCTCCGCAGCGTGCCGTACAGCTCGCCCGCGTAGGGCGCCCACTCGAGGAACGCGCCCGCGTCCCGGCGCCCCAGGAACTCGTCCCGCGTCAGGAAGTGGTACGCTGCGCCGTCCTGCTCCCCGGCTCGCGCCTTCCGCGTGGTCGCCGACACCGAGTACCCGAACAGGTCGGGGTGCCGGGTCACGAGCTCCCGCGCGATGGTCGTTTTCCCGCCGCCGGAGGGGGCGGCGAGGACGACGACGCGCGGCGCTGGCGTCACTCCAGGTTCTCGAGCTGCTCCCGGAACTTCTCGAGCTCGCCTTTCATCGCGATGACCGTCTGGGCGATCACCGCGTCGTTCGCCTTGGACCCGATCGTGTTCACCTCGCGCAGCACCTCCTGCGCCAGGAACCCGAGCTGCTTCCCCACCGCCCCGTCGCCCGCCAGCGCCTCGCGGCAGGCCGCGAGGTGACTGCGCAGCCGCACCAGCTCTTCGGTGATGTCGACGCGGTCGGCGAGCAGCGCGACCTCGACCGCGAGGCGCTGCTCGTCCACCGGCACCCCGGCCGCCAGTTCCCCTACGGCTTTCTTCAGGCGGGCGAGCTCGGCGCCGAGCCGCTCGGGCGCCCGGTGCTCGACCGCGAGGGCGCCCTCGGCGAGCGCGTCGAGCCGGCCCACGAGCTCCGTTGCCAGGGCCGCGCCCTCGCGCGCCCGCATAGCGACCAGCTGCTGTACCGCGCGCTCGACGATCGGCTCCACCTCGCTCCACTCGGCCGCCGCGCCGTCGCGCTCCAGCGCCAGGACGTCCGGATGCCGCGCCACGAAGGCCAGATCGACCTCGCCCCTGAGCTTGAGCTGCTTCTTGAGCTCCCGCGCCGCCGCCAGCACCTGGCGCGCTCGGGCCAAATCGAGCGTGACCGCGGACTCGGTCGCCGGCGGCTCGCTCCAGCGCGCCGAGAGCGTCACGTGCCCGCGCTCGAGCAGGCGGCGCAGCCGCTCGCGCAGCTGGCTTTCCGTGCCCGCCAGCTCGAACGGCAGCTTCAGCTGCGGGTTGAAGTAGCGGTGGTTCACCGAGCGGATCTCGATCGAGAGCCGCCCGCCGAGGACGCTGCCTTCAGCCGAGCCGTAACCCGTCATGCTCCGCGGCACAGACTCTAAAGCTAGCCGGTCAATTCGTGAACAGCCATCGCACCCCGTAAAACTGGTAGTGACGCGGGTAGTCGAGCCCGGGCACGTAGCTCCCGGTCGCAAGCGTCACGTTGCGCTCGATCCAGAAGATCGTCACGCCCGCGATGCGGATCTCGACGTTCAGCTCGCCGAACGTCTTGCCGGGCAGCGCCAGCGGCGCGCCGCTCGAGTCGAGCCCCGCCACACCCCGGCTCCACGACTCCGACGCGGCCTCCACGCGGAGCGCGAAGATGCCGCTCCGGTACACGCGCCAGAACCGCGAGTAGAACGTGAGCGACACGCGCGTGTGATACGGCGGCTCGAAGTCGTCGCCACCCCGCACGATCGGGTCGAAGTACCACCCGGCGAGCTCGAGTCCGGGCAGCAGGCGCACCACCCCGTGGGTCGTGAAATAGCGGGCGCGCGGGGCGGGCCCGAATCGGGCGACCGACCCCAGGCTCACCGGAACGCCGATCGGCGCGAACGCGTCGCGTCGCGTCTGGCCGACCTCCCACGTGATCCAATCACGATCCCAACGCAGCGCGCCGGAGACGTCGACGGTGCGTTGCAGCGTGTCGGCGGTATCGACGGCGGCCTGGAGGTCCTTGGCCCACGCGAAATCGCCGTGCACGGAAAACCCGGCGGGGAGCGTGAGCCCCGCCGCGAGGTGGGCGCGGTCGCCGGTACGCCCCAGGCTGTAGCGGGCGCGGCGGACGTCACCCCACAGGGTGAGCTGCGGGAGCGGACTCCAGCCGGCGCTCCCCTCGAGCTGCCACGGCCGCGCCTCGTCCTCGGTCCGGAAGACGAGGCCCAGGTGCGCGCGCGGCCAGTCGCTCGACAGCTCGAGGCTTCCCTGCGACACGTGGCGGTCGAGCACGGCCGTGTCCTTGCTGGTGCTCGCCGTCGCGAAGCTCGCCTGCGCGGAGAGCCCCAGCCCGTCGTCGCGCGTCGCGGCAAACAGGCGCACGATCCCGTCGCGCCGCTGGCTGTGCCAGTCGGCAATGGCGGTCCCGGCGCTGCGGTGCCAGGTCGAGCTCTGGACCTGGTACTGCGCCCCCAGGTGGGGGTTGGGCAGATACTCCGCCTTGAGCCACAGGTCGACCGAGTTGAACGGTGTGTTGGAAGAACCGGAGATGCCGTCGTTGTTGTTGTAGTCGGCGAGCAGGGAAAGGCCCAACCCCGAGCGCCAGCGGCGCAGGTAGGCGCCGCGGTAGTTCGCCGTACTGACCTCGCCGCTCGCGACGCCGACCTGGGACGTGATCGCCGTGGAGCGCTGGCGCAGCGTGACGAGGTACACGCGCAGCGCGGCCGGGAGCACGACGACGTCCACGCGCTCGAGCGGCGCGAGCGAGATGCGGGCCGGGTCGAGGTACAGCGAATCGCGCCCCAGTGGGAGAAAGGGGACGCCGTCCCAATAGAGCTCGAGCCCCGCCGGCCCGCGTCCGCCGTACAGCACCGGCTCCGCCGCGCCGTAGATCCCACCCCGCGCCACGTACACGCCGGGAATGTGGGCCAGCAGATCGGACAGCGTCTGGATGTTCGAGAGGGCGAACGAGTCGGCGGTGAAGCTGTAGCGCGTGCCGCGGGGGGCGGGGCCGGCAGGAATCCGCGCGGGGAACACCGGGAGGTAGCGGGCGACGGTGTCGGCCCTCGTGCTGTCGCGACGCGCGGTCGAATCGCGGGCGGTGGAATCGCGGACGGTGGTGTCGCGCCGTGCCGTAGTGTCGACTTGCGCCGCCGCCGCGGCCGCGAGCGAGAGCAGAACGGCCGCGCAGCCCAGGCCGCGCGTCACGCCCCCGCGCGCTTGAGGATGAACTCGGTGAAGAGCCGCACACCGACCGCGGTGGGACCCTTGACCTGGTGCGGCCCCTCGCCTTCGGTGTAGGCCGTTCCGGCGATGTCGAGGTGCACCCAGGGGAAGCCCTCCGCGAATTCGCGCAGGAACCAGCCACCCGCGATGGACCCGGCTCCCCGGCCTCCGGAGTTCTTCATGTCCGCGATGTCCGACTTGAGCAGGTCGCGATACTCCTCCCACAACGGCAGCGGCCAGCAGCGCTCGCCCGCGCGCTCGCCCGCCTCGCGGACTTCGGCGAGCAAGGCCTCGTCGTTGCCCATCATGCCGATCGCGACCTGCCCCAGCGCGACGACGACCGCGCCCGTGAGCGTGGCGATGTCGATCACGGCCACCGGCTTGAAGCGCTTCACGTACGACAGGGCGTCGCACAGGATCAGCCGTCCCTCGGCGTCGGTGTTGATGATCTCGATCGTCTTTCCCAGATGACTCTTCACCACGTCGCCCGGCTTGACCGCCGTTCCGGAAGGGAGGTTCTCCGTCGACGGGATGACGCCGACGACGTTGAGCCGCGGCTTGAGCCGACCCAGCGCTTCGAACGTCCCCAGCACGGCCGCCGCGCCGGACATATCGAACTTCATGTCTTCCATGTTCTGCGCCGGCTTGATCGAGATGCCGCCCGAATCGAACGTGACGCCCTTCCCCACCAGCGCTACCGGTGGGTCGGCCGCTCCCGCGCCGCGGTACTCGAGCACGATGAAGCGCGGCTCCTGTTGGCTGCCCTGCGCCACCGCCAGCAGCGCGCCCATGTTCTCCTGCCGCATCTGGGCCCGGTCGAGCACGCTGCAGGTGAAGCCGTGCAGGTCGGCGAGCTGCTTGGCCCGGTCGGCCAGGTAGGCCGGCGTGCACACGTTGCCGGGCAGCATCTGGAGGTAGCGGGTCAGGAAATGGCCGGCGGCAATCGCTTCGCCCAGCCGCTCCCCGGCGCCGACGGCCTTGGCTTCCTTCGCGTCGCACGCGACGGCGACCGCCTCGACCTCGGCCTTCGGCTCGTCGGGGGCGGCCTTGAGCTCGGTGAAGGCCCAGGCCCCCTGGGCCGATCCTTCGACCACGACCTGCCCCACGTCGGCGGCGGCGATGCCGTTGCGGGCTTCGGCGGCGAGCGCGAACGTGAATTGCGTCGCGCCCAGGGCACGGGCGCGCTTCGCGGCGACGGCGGCAGCCCGTCGAATGGCAGCGCGTGTCACTTCCCCCGTCTTTCCCAACCCCACCAGCAGCAGGCGCTGCGGCTTGGCGCCGCTCGGGTAGAGCAGCGCCGTTTCATCACGCTTGCCCTTGAAGTCGCCGCTCGTGATCGCGCGTGCCACGACCCCGCCCGCCGCGCGGTCCAGCTCCGCGAGCGACACGGGGACCGCGCCACCCTGCGCCAGCGCCACGGCGAGCAGCGGCGTCTCGATTTGGGCGAGCGGTGCCGTGAGGGTCGTGCCGGTCATCTTAGACATGCTCGATTATGCCTTCGGCGAATCGCGAGGTCGAGACCTCCGTCGCGCCGGGCATCTGCCGGGCGAGGTCGTACGTGACGCGGCGCGACCGGATCGCGCCGCCGAGCCCCCGCACGATCGCCTCCGCCACGTCGGTCCAGCCGAGCTCCTCGAACATCATGGCGCCCGACAGGATCACGCTCCCGGGGTTGACCTTGTCGAGCCCCGCGTACTTGGGCGCGGTGCCGTGCGTCGCCTCGAACACGGCGAAGCCGTCGCCCACGTTGCCGCCGGGCGCCAGCCCCAGGCCGCCCACCTGCGCCGCCGCCGCGTCGGACAACAGGTCGCCGTTCAGGTTGGGGGCCGCGATCACCGAGTACTCGTCGGGGCGCAGCACCAGCTGGGCAAACATGGCGTCGGTGATGCGGTCTTTGATCACTACCCGTCCCCCGTCCCCCGTCTCCCCTCCCGCGTCCGCCTCTGGTACCGTCCGGTCGCCGAACTTTTCTTTCGCGACCTCGTATCCCCACTCCCGGAACCCGCCCTCGGTGAACTTCATGATGTTGCCCTTGTGCACCAGCGTCACCGAGCGGCGGCCGGTACGGAGCGCGTACTGGATCGCCTTCACCACCAGGCGCTGCGAGCCGAACTGCGACATCGGCTTGATGCCGATCGCGCTGCCGGGCCGGATCTTGGCGCCAAACCGCTCCGTCAGAAAGCCGATCACGGCATCGGCTTCCCCGCTGCCGGCGCGGTATTCCACGCCGGAGTACACGTCCTCGATGTTCTCTCGAAAGATCACGACGTCGAGGCGCTGCGGCTCGCGCATCGGGCTCGGCACGCCCTCGAAGTAGTGCACCGGGCGGATGCAGGCATACAAGTCGAGCAGCTGGCGCAGGGTGACGTTGAGCGACCGGATCCCGCCGCCCACCGGGGTCGTGAGCGGGCCCTTGATGGCGACGCGGTGCGCCCGGATCGCGTCGAGGGTCGCGTCGGGGAGCCAGTTGCCCACCTGCTTGAAGGCCTTCTCGCCGGCGAGCACTTCGAGCCACTCGACGCGCCGCTTGCCGCGGCCGACCTTGTCGACCGCCGCGTCGAACACCCGGCGCGCCGCGCGCCAGATGTCGGGTCCCGTCCCGTCTCCTTCAATAAAAGGAATGACCGGGCGGTCTGGCACCACCCATTGGCCGTCCCGGTATTGGATGCGCTCGCCCATCGTAGGACGCTCCTGCGGGGAATATCCGGTTTCTGTAGCGGTAAGGTGGGTGGAGTCTACACGACCCAGACAGGGTTGCGCCAGGCGAAACGCTCACCGTACACTTGAGACGATGCGCAGCGCTCCGAGATCGATACTCTTCACGCTGGCGGCCGCCTGCTGGCTCGCCGCGGGTCCGGGCGGGCTGACCGTCCGGGAGGTGCTCGTGTGCCGCCATCACGCCGCGCACCACACGGCGGGTCACCATCCCGCGTCTCCGGCGGACGGCCCGTGCTTCTGCGACCAGATGGCGGGCGCGCTCGATCTCGCGGTCTCGACGGCCGTTCCCACGCCGCTGGCGCCCCCGTTGAGCATCCTGCCGCCGGTTGCCGCACCATCGCCCCTGTCCCGAGTCCCCAGTCCTCAGTCCCCAGCTTTTCCCCCGGTTCCCCCGCCTCCGAACGCGCTCGGCTGACCTGAACCGTTAGCCACCTACAACCCGGAGAGATACGTATGCGCAGAGCGCCGTGGTGCGCCCTGCTGTGCTGCGTCGCGGCACCCGTCGCGGCGCAGGAGCGCGCGGTGACGTTCGAAGAGCCTCAGCCCGTCGCCGTGACGGGATTCGCCGTCGGGCGCGCCGATTACGACCGAGTGGCACGCAGCAACAGCTTCACGGCCGGCAAGATCGGGGTCAGTCTCTTCAAGCCCGTGGGGGACGTGTATCTGTTCGCCCAGCTGACGACGGCACTGGAGGGCACGGAAACGTCGACCGAGATCGACAATCTGCTGGTCAGCTGGACTCCGCACCGGGCGAACCAGTGGACCCTGGCGTTCGGGCGGTTCGACGCCCCCATCGGCTTCGAGCGGGACGACGAGCCCCTCAACTTGATCGCCACCAATTCGTTCAACTTCGAGTTCGCTCGACCAGGCAAGCTGACCGGCGTGCAGCTGCACTACACCGCGTCTCCGCGGGCGGAGGTCTGGGCGGTGGCGGCCAATGGTTGGGACGCGGCGGTGGACAACAATCGGGGCAAGACCGCGCTGCTGCGGGCACAGGTCATCCCGATCCCCTGGGTCACGGTCGGGGTCACGGGCGTGTACGGCCCCGAGCGCGACTCCACCGACGCGAACCAGCGCTCGCTGCTCTCGGGCGACGTCACGATCGACCGCGGCCGCCTGATCGTCGGCGCCGAGGTGAACCTGGGTCGCGAGCAGGAGGGCGGCACTAATCCGACGTGGCGCGGCGCGGCTGTCACCGGATTCCTGCGGCTCGGCCGAAACCTCGGCTTCACGGCGCGCTACGACCAGATGGAAGACACGGACGGCCTGCTCACCGGCACGCCGCAGATCCTGCGGTCCGTGACGGTGGGACCGATGTGGTACTCGAGCAGCGCGCGCGAAGGGATCTTCAGCAATATCGAGCACACCCGCTTTCACGTGCCGCAGATCGCCCTGCGAGCGGCCGTCCGGGCGGATTGGTCTCCGCAGCCGTTCTTTCCCGACGCCGCAGGGGCGCTCCAAGGCTCGGATACGAAGGGCGTGCTCGAGCTGGTGTACGTCTTCTAGCGGAGGAAGCGTCATGCTCTACGACGTCGGACGCGCCGACCTTCGCATCAAGTGGCTGGTCACGTGTCTGCTCGCGACGCTCGGCGTCTCATACGTGTTCGGGGCACTGATGGTCTCGCTGTACGCGGGCTTCACGCCCGAGCGCGTGGCGGCCACGTACGCCGGACGCGAGATGTCGATGCCGATGCCGCCCGAGACGACCATGGTCATGGAGCACGCCATGTCCATGGCCGATTTCGCGAAACCCGAGGTGCACGAGGTCGACACCGACCTGCTGATACAGGACACGCACGTTCACGTCCCGATGTACGGCGTGATCGCCGCCGCCCTGTCGCTCGTGGTAGCGGGGCTGTCGCTCCCCCAGCGGTGGGCGCTCGCCCTCATCACGCTGCTGTTTTCCGCCCCGTGGCTGGACTTCGCGGGGATGTGGCTCACCAAGTTCGTCTCGGCCCGCTTCGCGGCCGTCACTCTGATCGGAGGATGGGCTATGGGCGTGGGCTACCTCGCCGTCACCGCACTGGCTATCCACCAAATGTGGCTTCGCACGAGAGGAGTCGACCGATGAATCTGCTGCTCCGCGGGGCGGCGATCGCCGCCGTCCTCCATATCACCCCCGCTGTGGTCCTCGTGAAGCGGCCCGACGCCGTGCAGGCACTCCTCCCCGGCGCCGACACCTACCTCGCGCGCGATGTCCATTTGAGCGACCCGGACGCGCACCGGCTGCACGAGCTCGTGGACTGGAGTCCGGAGGACGGCGTGCTGACGTTCTACAGCGGAAAAGCGGGCACCACCGGCGTGGGCGCCCTGACGTTCGTCCGAGTCGATACGCCCCATGGCCCGATCGAAGTGGCCGTCGGTTTCACGCCCCAGGGCGCCGTGCGCGGTGTGATCGTCACGAAGGCCACCGTCGAGATGAAGCCGTGGGTGCTCGAAGCAGTGGGCGCCGGTCTGGTCGAGCGTTATCGCGCGCTCAAGCCGGGCGACGTGCCGGCAGGGGCCGCCGCGCTGGTGGGGCACGTCGGCAACCTCGCCGTGTACATTGCAGGAGAGGTGGACAAAGGAGTGGCCCGGGCGCTGGCGGCGTACGGGACATTCTATGCGGTCCGCAACATGGGAGCGTGACAATGCGTCTCCTGAATATGCACTTGGATTGGCGTCGCACACCGTGGTCGTTGCTGCTGCCGCTCGCCTGCGTGCTGAGTGCCTGCGAGGTGGGCCCGGGTGGACCCCTGGGCCTCGGCGGGGACAACGGCGGGATCGCGATCTCGGGCACCGGCGGCGGTACCGGCGCGGACACCCTCAGCTTCGCGGTGCACCCGAGCAACGCGACGGCGGGCAACATCATCACGCCGCCCGTTCAGGTCATCGTGCGCGACTCGCTCGGCAACGTCGACACCAGCTTCACGGCAGCCATCACGATCACGATCGCCGTCAATCCCGTGGGCGGGACCTTGTCCGGCACTACCAGTGCGGCGCCCGTGAACGGCATCGCCCAGTTCGGGGACTTAAGCATCAACACGCCCGGCACGGGCTATGTGTTGCGGGCCAGCGCGTCCGGGGCGGTCGGCGTCTCCTCGAATCCCTTCGACATCCTCGCGCCCTAGCGGTCCGCCCGCTTCAGCCGGCGGCGCGGCCCCGGTCGCTCCAGGCGATCTCGAAAAAGCCGTTGCAGCGGTGGCACCGCATGCCCGCCGGCTCGCCCTCGAGGCGAGCCCGGTCGCGACAGTTCGGGCAGACGGCATAGCGTGGTCCCCACGAGCTGGGGAAGCGCGGCGAGTTTTTGGGGCTCGTCACGACCGACCAGCGCAGCGCGGGCGTGGGTGACAGCTGCAGATCGCCGCGGCGCACGCTCACCGGCTTGCCACGCACGTCCAGGATGGCATCGGCGGGGGTGAGCTTGAGGATGCGGTACCAGGCGCCCCGGCGCAGCGGAGACTTCACGTCCGCCTTGAGACGGGCCCACTGGAATGCCGTCGGCATCCTCGACCTCCCGCCAAAGACGAGTGTACGCTGGTACGTGGGGGGCTCGCCGTCAACCAGTCAGTGGCACGTGCCCGAGCCCTGGTCGTGGAACGTCTCTCCGGGCAGAGGCACGAATTCCCAGGTGTAGCGGTCCGCGTACAACGTGAGCTTGAGGACGCCGAACGCGTCCGAGATCACCTCGCTGTTCGGATGAATGGCGACGGGCAGGGCGGTGCTCTCGCCTCCCGTGCCTACGTCGATGGACCGCAGCCCGCGCACTGAGTCCAGCGCGCCATCGGGCGTCATGGACGCCAAGCGCTCGTACTGGTGCTGCTGTCCGTTGAGGACCAGGTCCGCGCCGGCGGCGTACAGCCGGTTCCACAGGTTCGTCACCGACTCGTCCGACGTCCACCCGGGCGTGTTGGACGAGAAGAAGCGCGGCTGGTGGAACGCGGCGAGCGTGCACTTTTTCGGATTGGCCGCGAGATCGTTCTGGAGCCACACGTCCTGCGCCGACCCGACGCCACCGGGGACGTGCGTCGTATTCGAGTTGAGCACGATGATGTGCCACGCGCCGAGGTCGAAGCTGTAGTAGCCCTGGCCGCGCGGTCCGGCGCGATCCCCGAAGTAATCGAACGCGCCGTCCGCCGTGCCGCTCTGATACTCGTGATTGCCGAGCGTCGCCCAAGTGCGGGCCTTGTGGCGGCCCCAGGTGGGGTCATAGCAGCTCTGATAGTAGGTTGCATCGGGGAAGACGTTGTCGCCGAGCGTCAACACCGTTCCGGGAATGCCGGCGACGAGGTCGGCCGTGGACTCGGCGCGCTCTTCCGTGCCGCAGCTCGCGATGTTGCCCGCCACGATCAGCACGACGCCGCTGTCCACCCCGCCCCCGCCCCCGCCCCCGCCGCTGACGCTCGCCGTGGTCGTGGCCGGCTGACTCGCGAGTGCGGCCGCGTCCGTGACCGTCAAGGTTACAGTGTAGCTGCCCGCGGTCCCGTACACGTGCAGCGGCGTCGCCCCGGTGTCCGTCTGACCGTCTCCAAAGCTCCACAGGTACGCGAGCGGCAGGTTGCCGTCCGGATCGGACGAGCCGCTGCCGTCGAACCGGATCGTGTCCAGTCCGGAATAAGGACCGCCCGGGACGGCGACCGGGGGCTGGTTGGCCGGCGGCGGCGGGGGCGGCGGGGGCGGCGGCGCCCGATGGCAAGCTGTGGTCCCCGTGTCGGTCGCGGTCTGGCCCGCGACCGGAACGAACCGCCACGTATACGAGCCGTCGGCCAGCGTGAGTTGGAGCACGCCGTACACCTGACTGATGTTGACCTCGCTGTTGGCGATGCGATTCGTGTTCGGCTCGTCGAGCCCCTCCCCACCCGTCCCGATGATGATCTCGCGGATCCCGCGTGCCGAGTCCGCGGCCCCGTCCGGTGTCTGCGGCGCGAAGCGCTCGTAGTCACGGGAGTGGGCGTTGAGAATCAGGTCCGCTCCGGCGGCGTACAGGTCGTTCCAGAGCGGCTTGACGGCGTCGGTCGCGTAGAAGACGGTGTCGGTGTTGGAGTAGAACCGCGGCCGGTGCCACATGGCCAGCAGGCAATGTTGCGTCGTGGCGGCGAGGTCGGCCTTGAGCCATTGCTCCTGCGGCGAGCCCGCGCTCGTGGCGACGTAGGCGCTGTTGCTGTTCAGCACGACGATGTGCCAGGCGCCCAGATCGTAGCTGTAGTAGCCCTTGGTGGGGTCGCCCGCCGCGGCGCCGAAATAGCCGAAGTAGCCGTCCGCCGTGGGGCTCGACATGTAGTCCTGGTGCCCGGGCACCGGAGCGGTGCGGGCGAGCTGCCGGCCCCAGCCCGGCCCATAGCAGTTCTGGTAGTTCGCGAGCGTACCGCCCGGCACCGCGTTGTCGCCCAGCGCGAACACCGTGCCCGGAATGGAGTCGAGCAGCGCGGCGGTCGCCTCGTCGTTGGTGCCATCGCAGCGCGCGATGTTGCCCGCGCCCACGAGCGTGACCGTCGCTACGGGGGTCGCGGCGCCCTGCGCCGCTGGCCCGAGCGGGGAGGCGGGGGCGCGATGGTCGTCTTCGACGCAGGCGACCGAGATGCACACAACAACAGCGGCTCGAGTGAGCCTCAGTGACATGTCCCCGAGCCCTGATCGGTGAAGCTCTGGCCCTGCATTGGGACGAACTGCCACGTGTAATGGTCCGCGTACAGTGTCAGCTTGAGGACACCGAACGCGTCCGAGATCACCTCGCTATTGGGATGAATCGCCACGGGCAGCGCCGTGCTCTCGCCGCCCGTCCCCACGTCGATGGAGCGGATCCCTTGCACGTTGTCCACGACGCCGTCGGGCGTCATCGGCGTGAGACGCTCGTACTGGTGTTGCTGGCCGTTCAGGACGAGATCGACGCCCGCGGCATAGAGGCGGGTCCAGAAATTCTTCACCCCGTCGTCGCTGGTCCAGCCAGGCGTATCCGACGAGAAGAACCGCGGCTGGTGGAACGTGGCGAGCGTGCACTTCTTGCTGTTGGCCGCGAGGTCGTTCTGGAGCCACACGTCCTGCGCCGAGCCGGCGCCGTCGGGCACGAAGCTCCCGTTCGAGTTGAGCACGATGATGTGCCACGCGCCGACGTCGAAACTGTAATAGCCGAGGTTACGCGGGCCGGCGCGGTCGCCCCAGTAATCCCACACGCCACTTACGTGGCCGTTGTAGTAATCGTGATTGCCCAGCGTGTTGTACGTGCGTGCCTTGTGCCTGCCCCAGGACGGGTCATAGCAGGTCGTGTAGGCGCTCGCGTCCGGGACGACGGCGTCTCCCAACGTCAGCACCGTTCCCGGGAGCGTGTCCAGCAGCTGCGCCGTGAGCTCATCGCGCGTGGAGCTGCAGCTCGCGATGTTGCCCGCGACGATCAGGGTGACCGCCGAGTCGGTCGGCGGCGGAGGCGGAGCCGTCGCGATCGTGGCCGACGTAGTGCCCGGCGCACTCGACGCGCCGCGACTGTCGGTCACCACCAGGGTCACAGAGTACGTCCCGGCGGCCGCGTAGCTGTGGGCCGGCGTCGCGCCGGTGCCGCTCGCGCCGTCGCCGAACGTCCAGGCGTAGGTGAGCGGCGTGTTGCCGTCGGGATCGGACGAGGCGCTGCCATCGAATTGCACCGTGCTCCCCGCCACGCCGGCGTACGGCCCGCCGGGCCGGGCCACCGGCGGCTGGTTGGGCGTCGAGCCGATGGTCGCAGTTGTTGTCGATGGGCTGCTCGCGGCACCGCGGCTGTCGGTCACGACGAGGGTCAACGTGTAGGTCCCGGTGGCCGCGTAGACGTGGGTGGGCGTCGCGCCGCTGCCGCTCGCGCCATCGCCGTAGGTCCAGGCGTAGGTGAGCGGCGTGTCGCCGTCGGGGTCCGACGACGCACTGCCGTTGAAATGAATCGTGTCGCCCACGGCGCCCGCGTACGGCCCGCCCGGGCGCGCGGTCGGCGCCTGGTTCGGGGGCGGCGGGGTGGGCGCGCCGTGACCGGCGTGGCACGGGGCCGTGCCGGCATCCGTAAAGGTCTTGCCGGCGACGGGCACGAACTTCCACGAGTACGACGCGGAGTCGAGCGTGAGCTGCAGCACGCCGAACGTCGTGTTGTTGCGGACTTCGCTGTTCGCCGCCGGTGTCCCGAACGAATAGCCGGATTCGCTCCCGCCCGTGCCCACCACGAACTCGCGAATGCCGAGCTGCGGGTCTGCTGCGCCCGTGGGCGTCTGCGGGGCGAAGCGTTCGTAATTATGCTCGTGCCCGTTCAGCACCAGCTCCGCATGGGCGTCGTACAACACTTGCCACGCGGCCTGTACGGCGGTGGTGCCGCCGTGGGTCGTGCCCGAGCTGAAGCGCGGCAGATAGAAGTAGGCGACCATGCAGCGCCCCGACGCCGCGGCGAGGTCGTTCTTCAGCCACTGGAGCTGCGTCGATGTGGCGCTGATATCGATCTGCGAATTGAGCGCCACCACATGCCAGGCACCGAAGTCGTAGCTGTAGTACCCCTTCCCCGCCGTCCCCGCAGCGCTCCCGAAATAGCTGAAGTAGGCGGAGGCGCCGGAGGTGTTGTAGTCGTGAATCCCCGGCGTGGGACGGGTACGCGCCTTGTGGCGACCCCAGGTCGGGTTGTAGCAGTTCGTGAAGTCGCTCGAGGTGCCGTCGGGATACACGTTGTCGCCCGACGTGAACACGGTCCCCGAGATCGCGTCGAGCAGTGCGGCGGTCTGCTCGTCGCCCGTCGAGCTGCAGTTGGCGATGTCGCCGGCGCCCACGAGCACAACGCCGCCCGGTGGGGGTGGCGGCGGAGGCGGTGGGGGCGGCGGAGGCGGAGCCGGATCGTGGCAGCTCCCCGACCCGGAATCGGTGAAGCTCGAGCCCGCGATGGGGATGAATTCCCACGTGTATGCATTGGAGCCGTCGGCACTGAGCGTGAGCTTGATCACGCCGTACGTCGAGCCGTTGCGGACCTCGCTGTTGGGGGCGACCGATCCGAAGGAAGTGTGGCCGGCTCCGCCCGTGCCGACGACGAATTCCCGGATCCCCAACGCCGTGTCCGCCGTGCCGTCCGGGGTCTGGGGCGCGAACCGCTCGTAGTTCTGGAAGTGCGCGTTGATCACGATCTCCGCGCCGGCCGCGTAGAGGTCGTCCCACAACGGCCGGACGGCCGTGTTTCCGCCGGCGGAGCTGCCCGAGAAAAAGCGGGGGCTGTGCCAGTAGGCCAGGGTGCAGCGTCGGGAACTGGCTGCGAGATCGGCACGGAGCCACTGCTCCTGGGCTGAACCGGCGCTCGTCCCCCTCTCGCTGTTCAGCACCACGACGTGCCAATCGCCCAGGTCGTAACTGTAGTAGCCCTGCCCCGCCGTCCCCGCAGCGCTCCCGAAATAATTGAAATACCCGGACGCGCCGCTCGTCTTGTACTCGATCTCACCCGGCGTCGGGCGCGTGCGCCCCTGGTGGCGGCCCCACGTAGGGCCATAGCACTTGCTGAACTGGTCTTTCGACCCGTTGTCGTAGGCCAAGTCCCCGACCGCGAACACCGTTCCGGGAGTTGCGTCGAGCAGCTTCGCCGTAGCTTCGTCGGCGTTGCTACTGCAGCGGGCGATATCGCCCGCTCCGACGAGCACCTGCCCGTTGGTGATAGTGGCGAAGCTGGGAGCGCCGGGCGTGGGGGGCGCGAGCGGTTCCGTCAGACGATTGTCCTCGCGACAGGTGGCGAGGAGCAGGGCGCTCGCGACGCTGATCAGGGCGCCACGGGCGATGGTACAGCATGCGGGCATGGGCAAGGCCTCGGGACGGGCTCGGGTCGAGCCTGGCCTTCGCACGAGTCGTGCGGCCGGAGTTCATTGTGTAACTGCTTATCCGGCGCGACGTTGCCGGAAGGCTGAGGAGCCCCCGGTGCTGCGACGATCCAACATGAATCAGGAGTTGTGGTGCGCGGAGAGAAGCGTGGACGCGACAGTCACTCCACCGGCCAGGGCGCGGTCATGAGGACGCATCCTCAGGATACGCCCTGGTCGGTCCGGCTGACAGGCTGGGATCAGGAGATGACGGGGCGTTGGCGGCGCTGCGCCAGGTCCCGCGCGATCTCGGAGAGCCACGCGGCCGCGCTGCCGGCGCCGGGATTGAAGTGCCGGGCGGCACTCCAGGCGCGCTCCAGCGTCTCGGCCAGCACCTCATCGGTCGCCGCGGCATCGGCGAGCAGCGCGTACACGCGGGCGTACAGGGAGAGCCGGTGGCGCTCGCCGAGCTGTTCGTGAGCGCGGCGGTCACCAGCGGCCATGCGTTCGACGAGTTGAGCGTCCGACGCGGGCAGGTCAGTCATGGGCAGCCCTCGGAAGTGGGTTGTCGTTTCCGGCTCGGGCGACTACTGCACAAACTGCACAACTCTCTAAGAGTCGCAAGAGCGACACCCGGTAACGACTCGCGTGTGGCGTCGACGCCACATTTCCGGCCTATGATTGCTCGCGATCGCCTGAGAGGCTGAGGCGGGTGCCGTCGGCGAAGACCACGTCCGTGGTCTCCCAAACGAGTTTCATCTTTTCGAGGGGTGTGTCGCGCAGTCGCTGGTGCGCCACGCGGAACGGGTTGAAGCGGACGATGCGGGCGGGCTCGCGCCGCGTCTGCCCCGGCGCGAGCGCCAGGTCGACCTTCAGGTGCGCGCTGTAGATCGAGTCGCCGAAGGTGTCGAGGAAGGTGGCGTCGCCCTGGAACGCGCGCATCGCCTTGGTGCCTTTGTTCTGGTACGCGAAGGCGAGCGAGATGTAGTCCTCGTACTGCTCGGAGGCGGGGTCCTTGGGCAGGTACATCTTCTTCACGATCGTGACGACGAGGAGGGGCGCGAGCAGCTGTTTGACGCTGTCCTGGCGCGCGCGCTCGGCCGCCGACGCGGCCGCGTCGGCCTGCCGCTTACGAGCCTGCTCCTCGCGGGCCCACGTGACGATCTCGGCGACCGTCATGGTGTCGTGCGGGGCGCGCGCGGCGAACCCGGACTCGGCCACGACGCCGAGCAGCAAGCGCGCGGCGGTGAGCGGCAGGCGGACGCTGTCGGCGGTTTTGAGGACGGAATCGAGCCGCGCTACCGGGACCCGCCGCGCGAGGAACGCGCGCTCCGGGCCGCGCGAGCCGCAGGCGGTCGCGAATGCGACGAGCAGGCCGGCGGCGAGGCTGCGAGTCGACCAACGGGGGGATGCTGTCACCTCAGGTCAGGACCTCTTGGCGTTGTCCTTCGGTGCCGTGCATGGGCCAGATTGTACTGCCACAGCACTCTGCGCGCCGCTTACTTCGGTCATCAACACGCCGTTGGCACCGAGAGCCGCCGCTCTCTCCCGCAAACTTGCAGTGCCTTCATCAGGCGCGGCCACCAGAATCCCGTTGACTACAAGGATCGGGCCGACCGAAGGCGACGGGGTGAGTGTCGCGACGGAGTGCCACGCAGTCTTGAGGTCGTTCAACGGAACGCCGTCGACGACGAAGAGCGCGACGGCAGCATGCCCCTGAGTCCCCGCGAGATTATCCAACTCCGACTGGCTTGTGAAAATCCGCACCTGGTCAGGGGAGATAGCCGGGCAGCGTTGTGCAGCGGGATTCAACTGCACCGCTTGCGAGGTCGCGCAAGCGACGATCAGGGCCAACAAAAACACTATTCCGAGCGATTTCATGGTCCAGCGCCTCTGTCGCATGCCGATAACAATGATGCGCATGACGATGCGAAGATGGAAGCACCAGAGCCCTCACACCAGACAGCCACGGGCGGTTCTCGTTAGGATTCTCGATGCGGTTCTGAACAACAGTCCTCGATCCCCGTTTGGAGGAGACATGAAAGCACCTGCATGCTGTCTCGTTGCCGCCTCATTGGTCCTCCCCAGCCTCCTCGTCGCCAGGAACTCTTACGTGTGCTCTCAGGGACCTGGCACTTCGAGCTGTATTCACAGGCTTCTACAAGTCCGCTCGCCTCTGGTCAACGGGAGATGCGCCTGTTGGCTGATTCCACAAAACTTGCTTGGACGGAGACGGTTGGCCGATCTGACGCCGGAACCGGCATTCTTGGCTATAACTCGGCGACGGGTGCGTACTATGTGTTGGCCGCGCTCGATCACGAGCCGAGTCCGATGGTTCTGATTGGGCGTGCCGACCACTCCGGCCGTACGGTGGTTTTCGACGTGGCGTCCACCGACCTCCAGCTAGCTAAGCCAGGGGTCTACGTCACCTCGAAGCTGCGAATCGTTGACGCCGACCACTTCGAGTGGGTCACGTCGGATGGTCGCGGGCGGGGGATCTTCCGTCGCATCGGTCACTCGTGAGGCAGGCCCCCTTTCATGGCGATCACGTCCAAAGTCAGCAGACGCGGAAAGGTGAAGAGCCGCATGTGAGGTTAGAGAGCCGCTGCCACCTACCTGCCGTCTGCACTCCTCACTCAGCGGGCTCGCACGGCAATTGCGATCGCACCGATAGCCATCACAACAGCCAAGGTAGTGGCCAACAAGACCCAGATCATCCCGATCCTGCCGACGAACGCTATCATAGCAATGAAGAGGAAAAAGCCCGCGCCATAGACAAGAGGATGCCGAGGCCTGACGGGAGTTGGCTTGAGCTCGGGTAGGCGTTGCATCGGTGGTCGTGTCCGCGCCCGCCTAGTGTTTAGTGTGCAAGTCCTTGTCCCGTCTAGTGCCCGAGGAGAGAGTCGAACTCTCACGGGGTTGCCCCCGGGGGATTTTGAGTCGTCGCCGTACACGTCCCCATCGACAGCAAACTACACCTACGAGCGCTAAAACGGGCGCCCGCGTCAAGCCAGGCGCCCGTCCGCGACCCCGCGCGTCGCGCCGGTTTCTACACTTCTTCTACAGCGCCGTATCGCGACTCTAAGCCAGAAGCGGTACAGCGCGCAGCCCGGCTTGCTCGAAGTCGTGATCGTATGTCATCACCTCAGTGACACTGTAATCCTCCATCACTAGCATGCCCATGCAATCCGTCAAGCTCCAAGTCTTGTCATCGCGCTCCGCATGCAGTACGAGCCCCCGATTCAGGAGAGTAGCAGAGCATGGGATGATGGTGACGAACGCGCCGGCCCGAAGCGTCGTGATCAACTGCCGAGCGACGGCACGCTGCCCGTAACTCGAAACGAAGTCCACGAGCTCGAGGAGGCAGAACTCGGTTGTGAGGAGGGGTATCTGCGCGCCCTCGAGAATCTCCATCCACGCGAGCGCGCTCTCGCGGTTTTCGTCGCCCGTGTGAACGAGGGCGATCAGAAATGCCGAGTCAAGGAATACCAAGCTCGGCGGCGACGGCTAGTGACCGCGCCGCTTCCGGAATGTAGTGGAGAGGTCGGCCGGACCGAGGTCCACCGCCATCGCTGCGATGGCCGAGAGCGGCCGCGCCAACTGACCTTGCATGGGGGCGAAGTCTACTTCAGCCGTGTTCCACGCTCCGACGGTCGCTGCGGGTTCCGTCGGCGACACGTTCACGGCGACATCGCGTGCCGTCGTTCCTGAGCTGCTTGCCTGCTGCATGATCTTAAGCATATCGAGACCCCCTCACCTCAAATCGCCGCTCTGTGACCCACTGAAATCCCTCGTGCTTCCGAATGACCGCGATCCGCACGTTGCCGCCACACGTCGGCGCACCGATCACGAACCGGTGCTGGAGGATCATGATGTCCAGCAAGAACGCGGTGTAGTCGATTCCCTCCTGCAACGGCATCGCGGCGAACGGCACCTGGTACTCGAACGGCGCGAGCGCGGTTTGCACCAGCGTGCTTACGCGGTTCAGATGCTCCGGGTTATCCGGGTCCACGACCTTGTACTCGGAAAGCAGCGCGTTGAGTAACGCCTGGATGGCCTGCGGGTCGTAGCCCATGTGGAACCGCTGGACGCCGCCGAACTGGCCGCCCCAATTCGAACCAAACTCGCCCGGTGCCCGTACTCTCTTGACTCCGTCCTGCTTCTCCTCGAAGTGGACGTTGACCTCCCACGCCTCGGGCAACGACTCCTGCGGCGAGAACCCGCCCACGAACAGACCGAGGACGCGACTCTCGGCGGGAATGTCCTCCAACTTCTTCCCTTGTGCAGCCAGCGCCTTGCCAACGAGCTCGACGTACCGTTTCCGTAAGAACCCGTGGACCTCGGTGCACAGCTCTTCCATCGTGTACTTCTTAAGCGTCGCCGCCGGATACTCTAACTCGAACTCTCGAACGAAGCTTTCAATAGTGCGGTTTCCCAGTGTGGCGAGACCGAATGTCACGAGCCCCACCGGTAATCGCAGGTCCTTCTGCACGTCCACGTGAAAGCCGAAAACTTTCTCCGCGTCGTTGTACACCTTCAGCACGCCGGGCAACACGCCTTGCGGTGTCTTCACCTGCCCCGTGACAGTGATTGCACTATCCGTGCCGATCACGACCCCGTCGGCGAGGGTGCAGCACACCGCGATGGTCACCTGAGGCACGCTCCGTGTGTCAGTACGACCCGGAGCTCTGTCACCGAGTCACCGGGCGGTGGACGCTGGGGGACGTCAGGCACCCTGTCAAGGTGCTGGGTTCGCGCACCCGTCCATGCTCCAACCTAACGGATACGCGAAGGGCCGGCCCGTCCAGGCGCCGGACCCGTCCCTTCCCTCCCTTCCGTCGCTGCTCGTCGGGCGAGCGCGCGAGTCGGCGCTCCGGCGCGAGGGCTGTTCGGTCAAGCGGGCCCTCTGCCGTGACCCCGACGACAGGAGCGAGACGTACGTGCTGAGCCTGATCGTGAAGATGGAGCGGGTAAGTCTTCCGGATCGCGAACGCCCCCGCGGAAGGCTCTCGCGGGGGCGTCGTGCGTCCGGCTTGTCCCGGGCGACGAGCGTGGTTAGCGTACACTTACGCGCTCGAGCCCGGCGCGGGATGCGTGGCCCCTTGATCCCCGGTTGGCGGCGGGGACAGGCCTGCATTCCGTACTTTGCGTCGGCGGGGGCTGGTGCTCGATTTTCTGCGCGATCCCATCTGGGGCTTCGTTCAAGTCCTCCTCGTGGTCGCCCCATTCGTCTACATGCACGTCCGACGGTGGACCAAGCGCCGTCGCGGCCGTAAGGCTCGGTCGCGGCATCGTCTCCACGCGTCGCCGACCCGGCAACCGGGCGGCGAGCGATGACCGGGAAGTTCCACGAGCGGTTCGATATCGAGGTCGGCGGCGCCGAGGCGCGACAGCGGTTCATGAACCGCGTGTATGACCTCGTCTCGGAGGGTTTTGCGCGGACGTACATCCCGTGGGACGAATACGAAAGCGCCCAGAAATACGTGGCGGCCAGGCTCGGGGACCTGTACTCGGGGAACTACCTCGTCGCGCTCCACCGAAGTGGAGACTTCTACAAGCACCTGCATGCCCTCGAGGCGCTCGGCGATTTTATTGTAGAGATCAAAAAGAGCTTCCCTCTCAACCATGCTCTGCAAGGCCAAGTCCAGAGCATCTTGGACATGTCGGAGGCCGATCTCGGGGTCACGTACCAGGAGGGGCGGTTCCTGCGGAAGGGCGCGGCTCTGCTCGACGAACGGCTCGTGAACGATCCGCTGCACTGGCTGACTGCGAAGGGCCACGAGAGCGTGCTCGCGCCGTTCCGAAAGGGGCTCGATCACCTCCTGCGGTCGTCCCAGCAGCCGCAACTCCGGGCGGACGTGGTGACCGACATGTACGAGGCCGTCGAGGCCCTCGCGAAGATCGTGGTCGGGAACGGCGCCGACCTGTCGAAGAACCGCGAGCGCTTCATCGCGGCTGTCAAGGCGTCGGACCCGTACAAGAAGCTCCTGAAGGATTACATCGAGTACGCGAACGACTTCCGCCACGCCGCCGAGGAGGGCAAGCCGAAGCCCAAGCTCTCAGAGCGCGAGGCCGAGTCCTTCGTCTACCTCACGGGCGTCTTCATCCGCCTGGCGATGCCGGAGACGGCGCCGCGCCAATGAGCAAGCGCCAACCCCCAGCGAGCCAGCCGCCACGGCAACCGACCCTCCAGGTCTCACGGGGCGAGGCCGAACGGCGAATCCGTGAGCGCCTCCCCATCGGGCGGGAGCTCGCGAACCGCGAGATCCAGGACCAAGCGGGCGTCGACACGCTGAAGGCTGACTTTCAGAAGTGGGACAGGTACAACTACGAGCTCATGCGCCGGCTCGTTGACACCGACGATTTCGAACGGGACTACGCCTTCACGCCGACGTCACAGGTGGTCGTGGTCGAGAGCTGGTGGACGTACGTCGAGGTCACGCGGCAGAACGCGCGAGCGCGCGTCACGGCGCTCGAGACGATCCTGGGCAAGCTCGAGCTCATTCCCGAATCCTCGACGGCCCGCTCAGAGGCCGCCGGCGAGCGGCCGAGGGGAAACCGCGTATTCCTGGCGCACGGCCACGACGAGGAGATGAAGCAGGCCGTCGCGCGATTCCTAGAGAAGCTGGGCTGCAGGCCGGTCATACTGCACGAGCAGCCGGACCGCGGCCGCACCGTGATCGAGAAGGTCGTGGCCTACGCCGACGTCGCGTTCGCGGTCGTGCTACTGACGCCCGACGATGTCGGCGCTCCGGCGGCGAACCCGGCGGCGCTGAAGCCCCGCGCCAGGCAGAACGTGATGTTCGAGCTCGGCTTCTTCATCGGCTCCCTGGGGCGCGAGAACGTGTGCGCCCTCCATCGCGGCGGGGTTGAGATTCCGACCGACTACGTTGGCGTCCTCTGGACGCCGTATGACGACGCGGGCGCGTGGCGGATGAAGCTCGCGAAGGAGCTCCGCGCAGCAGGCATCGAGATCAACGCGGACGCGCTTATCGCCTAATATAGAAGGGACGAAGTGTCGGGCGGGTGGGACAGCGCGTCCGCGACGGCGCGCTGCGCGAGCGACTCGCCGCGCCTGACTCGAAGGAGGGGCCGGCCCGCCGGGGACGTCCCCGGGCGCGATCGCGTCGAGCGCCGCGAGCGGGTCAGCGGCCGGCATGCGCCCGCTCCCGCGCGACCGCGGACACCTTCACGTACCAGTGCCCGCCCCGCTTCGCGCCCGCGAGCCGCTTCGTCTGCACCCAGCGTACGCCACCCCGAGCGCGAGCGCCGCGTCCGCGGCCGTCAGCTCGTCCCCCCTCGCCCGTATCATGGGCCCCCACGAACGGAACGGCCCGGACTCGCGCCGATCGCTCTCGGTCGAAAGTCCGGGCTGGGTTGCCTGTCGTCGTGGTCGTCGCGGCAGGGGCGCACCCGAAGTGTCGCCGCGGTCCCCGTTCTTCAAGGGACACAAGAAATAGTTAGGCGAGGGGCGATTCGACATCAGCCCCCCCGCGCTACCCTTTCCCGCGAACGCGAAGGCGATCGTACGCACCCCTGAACGTCGCGTGGTACGTCTCGGTGGCCTGTTCGCGCGAGCCCGTCCGGGCCAGTTCCGCCCCGTAGGCCTTCTCGGCCTCCTTACGCGCTCCCTTCAGCGCCTCGTCGAACCCCACCGGCCATTGCGCGGGGTTCAGGTCGCCCGCCAGCTGGCGCAGGGTCTCCTTGTAGAGGTCGTTGAGCTCCTGTAGAGGTCGTTGAGCTCCTCCTTCGGCACGGCCGATCTCCTTGTCCGAAGTTAGTGCCCGGGCCGAGAATCGAACTCGGATGGGGTCGCCCCCACCGGATTTTGAGTCCGGCGCGTCTGCCAGTTCCGCCACCCGGGCGAGCCGCGACTTGATTCCAGTTGGATGACACGATGCTCAGATAACCCGCCTCCCGCCGTGGTTGTCGGGAGATTTTGACTCCCCTGCGTCCGCCATTCCGCCACTCGGGCCGCGCAGCAATATAGCCGGCCCCTCGCGTCGTCGAATCGCGCTCCCTACATAGGCAAACCTTAAAAGACGCTCCCGCGCGACGTGTGGTAACGCACCGTCTGTGACCAACTTATCTGCCGTCGCCGAGGCGCAACACGGGCCTGTTGCATGCACGCAGCAATCACGTATTCCGCCTTCGCATTTGCGTGCGTGCACAACGTGCATTTTGACCCGGCCGTTACAGGTACACGCCTTGCCCTCCACCGAGCTCGCCCGGCGCACGGCCTTCGAACCAGCGGCCCGCCTTCCGTGCACCTCGCAGAGGACTCACCGATGGTCTTGGTTGCAATCCTTTCTTGGAGAAGGAGGCAAGCATGCGTGCCAGAGCAGCACTCGCGAAGTCGCTGGTCCTGCTGGGTGCAGTCGTCCTGGCCGGCGCGTGTACCGAGCGGTCGTCGAATCTCGCGACCGCCCCGTCGTTCGCCGCGTCCGCCTCGTCGTTGCCTCACATCAATAACACCGCCCTTCCCATCCCGGTCGCCATCGCCGCCGACTTCTCGGCGTACGATTGCAGCAACAATCCGGGCCCGCAGATCACGTTCTCGGGGGGCTCCGTGCTCGGCGGCTATGGCGTCGAGATGACCTTCACCAACAACATGAAGGGCACCCACACCTTCACCGATGGCAACACCGTCGACCTGACGGTCATGCCCGCCGACGAACAGATCGTGATTCCGAAGCAGCCCGTGCTGGGTGGCGTGGGCGGGAACCCCTTCATCTGGGTGCAGTTCATCGGCGCGGACGGCGCCGCGTTGAGCAGTGAGATCTTCGTCGGGCGCTGCGTCCAGGGGGCGGGCTGGCACGTGACGCAGTCGGCCGTGACCACCGCCTCGGCGGTCGCGACCTTCACCGTGGAATCTTGCGAGAACAGCCCCGGGCCCTTCATCAGCTTTACGAGCGGCGTGACCATGGCCGGTCTGTCCGCACGCATCATCTTCCGCAACAACGACAACCCGGTGGGCGGGCCACACGAAGCCGACGTGACGCGTGATGTCGCGGTCATCCCGGCCGGCTTGAGCCTCACGTTCCCGAAACAGCCGGTGCTGGGTGGCGTCGGCGGCAATCCCTGGATCTTCGCCGCCTTCACCGGTGCCGACGGGAAGGCGCTGGGCGGCCCGACGCTGCTGGGTCGCTGCGTGCAGCTGAACAGCGCGCTGAGCTGAGCGGGGAGCCGCAGGAGGCGGAGCCGGGTCGGAAGGCGACCGGCTCCGCCTTCCCGGCGCCGCTGTGTCGGATGTCACAGTCCGAACCGGTCGCTCTCCGCCATGTTAGGGAGTTCACCACTCGATTGTCGCTCGGAGCGCGGATGCCGCACGTACAATACTGGGCCCGGGTGCGGGCCGATCAGGACTGCCCGCTGCGCCGCGGCGCTTGGTACCGCGTCGTGGAACTCACGCCCGTCGAAGCCATCGTCGACGTCAACCACCGCCTGCTCCATATCCCCCGCGCCTTCGTGCAGGTGCTGCCGCTGCGGCCCCCGGCGTGGACCGTTGTGCCCGGGCCGGACGCGGGTGGCGCCGCCGGCGCGGGCCGCAAGTACGGCGTGTGCCCCAGCTGCTGCGCCCGGGCGCGCCTGGACGGCCCCGCGCCCGCGATGCGCTGCCCGCGCTGCGGCGCCCTGGCCGCCGTCGGGTGGTCGGACGCGGATTGGCGCGCGTTCGAGGTACGCACCGGCCGGCCGGCAGCGGGCACGCTCGCGCGGGCGCGCGCCCGTGCATTGAAGGCGCTCGCCGCGGCGTTCGGACTGCGGGCTTAGGGGGCTGATTACCGCGGCGGACGCCGCCGCGGCCGCGCCCGCGGAGCCGGCATGCGCTGCCGCCGCTCGCGTTGTTGTCGCAGCGCGTCGAGCAGACGCGCCTGGAACCGGCGCCGCTCCTCCTGATAACGGGCCCGCTGCACCGGGGTCAGGTACCCCTGCATTTCCCGATCTTCGTCCCGATTGACCTGCTGCAGCGCGCCCTGATTCTGCTCCCGCTCGCTCATGAGTTGCTTCACCCGATCCTCGTTCGGGGTTTGCGCGGCCAGCTCGGTGTCGAGCGCCTGGTTGATCTGGCGCTGGCGCGCGCGGATCGGCTGGCGCTGCTCCTCGAACCGCTGCTCGGTCTCGTCCAGTTTGGCCGCCTGAGCGTCGCTCAATCCCAGCGTCGTACGCACGTGTTCGGTCCAGCGCTGGCGGATCTCTTTGCGCAGCTGCCGTGCTTCGGCCTGATCCGCCGGCGGCGTGGCGCCGGAGTCGTCGGGCACCTGCGCCCCCAGGGCCGGCGCCACGGCGAGCACGAGGATCCAGGCGAGCCGTTGCATCAGGCCTCCAAGGACGCGAGCAGCGTCCGGAGCTGCTGGGGAGTGAGATCCTCAAGACCGACGTCCTGCGCGGAGACCGGCTCCTGGGCCCCGGGCTCATCGACCGCGTCGAGCAGCTCGCGCAGCTGATCCGGGGACAAGTCTCCCAGGTCGATCGCCTCGACTTGCGGGGCGCCGCCGGGCCCGCGCAGCGCGCGCGCCACGAGCCCCGCTCCGGCGAGCAGGACCAGCGCCGCCGCGATCCGCAGCCAGCTCGCGGGGAGGCGCGCCCAGCGCTGGCGCGGTGCCTGCCGCTCCTCGCGCAGCCGCGCTACCACGGCCTGGGCGGCGCGCTCGACGTCCAATCGCTCGGCCGCCCCGGCGCCAAGCCGGCGCGCCGCGTCCTGTAACATGGCGTCGTGCAACGTGCCGTCTTCTTTCATTTCATATGCTCCTTCAATCGCTTGACCGCGTGGTGATAATGCACGCGCGCGGCGCCGGGCGTCGTTCCTAACGCCGCGGCGATCTCTTCGTACTCGAGCCCCTGCTGCGCCCGGAGCAGGAACACCTCCCGCTGCAACCGCGGCAGCGCGCGCAGCCCATCACGCAGGCGCCCTTCGGCCTCGCCAGCCACCGCATGCTCGTGCGGGTCGCCCGCGGTCGAGCGCAGTTCGTCCTCGAGCGGCACGACGCGGGCTCGCTTCGCCCGCCGATGCGCGTCTTTCAGCACGTTCCCGCCGATCGTGAGCAGCCACGTGCGAAAGCGGCATTGGCCGCGGAACATGCCCACCGCTCGGAACGCCCGGATGAACGTCTCCTGCACCACGTCATCGAGATCCGCCTCCGGTGCCCCGGCGCCCGCGAGGAAGCGCGCCAACGCGCGCGCATGACGCCGGACCAGTTCGGCCGCCGCCTGCTCGTCACCGCCCTGCCAGGCGGCGATCAGCGCCGCGTCGGTCGGGCTCGGGACGGCGGCGACGGGCTCCGCGGGAGTCATGCGTATCGGGACGGTAGACGTGGGAGATCAGCACAAATTAAGGCGTTGGGGAGGTTGCAACCTCCCCAACCTTGACCGCGTCCCGCCGCCCGCCTAGCTTCCAAATTCGAACGATCGTTCGAACTATGCGCCCCTACGACGAGCGGCTGGACCACTTCCTCTCCCGGGCGGCGAAGGTGTTCGCCGACCAGGGGTACCACTCCACCACGATGCGCGACCTCGCCGCGGCCACGGGGATGTCGCTCGCCGGGATGTACTACTACGTCCGCGGCAAGGAAGAGCTGCTGCACCGCATCCAGGAGCGCTGCTTCACGCGCGTGCTGGCGGGCGCCGAGCGCGCGCTCGCGACTCTGGGGCGCGGGCACGCCGACCCGGTCGAGCGGCTGCACGCCTTCATCCGGCACCACGTGACGTTTTTCGCGGCCAATCTCGCCGAAATGAAGGTGCTGTCACACGAGGCGAATTCGCTGACCGGCGAGCGCCAGCGCAAGGTCAACGCCATCAAGCGTCGCTACGTCGATCTGCTCGAAGGGCTGCTGCGCGATGTGGCGCCCGACGAGCCGGCCGTGGAGCGCAGCGCCGCCGCGTACGCGCTGTTCGGCATGATGAACTGGATCTACAACTGGTACGACCCGGCGGGCGAGATCGATCCCGAGCGCCTGGCCGGGCTCATCGCGCGCGTCTTCATCGGCGGCTTCGCCGACGCGCGCTCCCCCTCCCCGGTACACGGAGGCTGACGTCCCATTCGAGCTGGACGACCCGCCGGCCAACACCTACACCTACGAAATGATGCGCCAGCTCGACGAGGCGATCCTCAGGGCCCGCTTCGACGACAGCGCGCACGTGATCGTGCTGCGCGGCCACGGTGACAAGTTCTTCTCCGCGGGCGCGAACATCGGGATGCTCAATACGGTCACGCCCCGCTTCAAGTTCTTCTTCTGTCTGCACGCCAACGAGACTCTCAACCGCCTCGAGCAAACGCCCAAGCTGACGATCGCCGCTCTGAATGGCCATACCGTCGGCGGCGGCCTGGAGATCGCCATGGCGTGCGACATCCGGCTCGCCAAGGAGAACGCGGGCAAGATTGGACTCCCCGAGGTGAATCTCGGAGTACTCCCGGGCACTGGGGGAACGCAGCGGCTGGCGCGGCTCGTCGGCAAGGCCCGCGCGATCGAGCTGATGGCGAAGGGGGAGCTGTTCTCGTTCGACCGCGCCAAGGAGCTCGACATCGTCCACGAGATCCTGCCCGCCAAGGAATTCTGGGAACAGGTGATGCTCTACGCGAAGCAGTTCTGCCCTCCCCACAAGGCGTCGAAGGCGGTCGGCCTGATCAAGCGGGCGGTGCAGACCGGCGCCGAGATTCCCTTCGAGTCGGCGCTCGCCCTCGAGCGGGAGTTGCAGCAGCAATTGTTCCAGAGCGAGGACGCCAAAGAAGGAATCGCGGCCAACGTGGAGAAGCGCATGGCGGAGTTCAAGGGCCGGTGAAAACCGAGCTCCTGATCGGCAACGAGTGGCGGAGCGCCGCCAAGCGCTACTGCCTCACGAACCCCGCCACCGAGGAGCCGCTCGCTGAAGTCGCCGAGGCAGGCGAGGCGGAAGTCGACGCGGCGGTCCGGGCGGCCCGCGCCTGCCTCGAGTCGAAAGAGTGGAGCGAGCTGCCGGCCCGGAGGCGCGGCCAGCTGCTGTATCGCGTGGCCGAGCTGCTGGAACAGCGCTCGCAGGAGATCGCCGAGGTCGAGACCAGGAACAACGGCAAGCCGCTGTTCGAGTCGAAGATCGACATCGCCATGGCGATCGAGACCTTCCGCTACTACGCCGGCTGGGCCGACAAGCTCACCGGCGACACGCTGCCCGTGAACGGCAATTTCTTCACGTACACGCTGCGCGAGCCGGTGGGCGTGGTGGGTGCGATCGTGCCGTGGAACTTCCCGCTCAACCTGGCGACCTGGAAGGTCGCGCCCGCGCTCGCCGCGGGGTGCACGGTGGTGCTCAAGCCCGCTCACGAGACGCCCCTCACCGCCCTGCTGCTCGGGGAGATCGCGATCGCAGCGGGCCTGCCGCCCGGGGCCCTGAACGTCGTGCCCGGCCCGGGCGCGACCGCCGGGGCCGCGCTCGTCCACCACCCGCTGGTGGATAAGATCGCCTTCACCGGGTCCACCGAGGTCGGCCAGTGGATCCAGCGAGAGGCCGCCGGCACCGTGAAACGGGTCACCCTCGAGCTCGGCGGCAAGAGTCCGAACATCATTTTCGCGGATGCGGACCTGCCCGCCGCGATCCGCGGTGCGCAGAGCGGGATTTTCTACGGGAAGGGAGAAGTCTGCGCCGCCGGATCCCGTCTCCTGGTCGAGCGCGCCGTGCACGACCAGGTGGTCGAGCAGCTCGCCGAGCGGGCGAAGAAGCTCACGCCCGGCGACCCGTTCGACAAGAACACACGGCTCGGCGCGATCGTCTCCAAGCGGCAGCAGGAATCGGTGCTCTCCTACATCGCCGCGGGCACGAAGGATGGCGCCCGGCTCGTGGCCGGCGGCAAGGCGGCCAAGGTCAACGGCAAGGGCTTTTACGTCGAGGCGACCGTGTTCGACGGCGCCGCGCCCGGTATGAAAATCGTGGACGAAGAAATCTTCGGCCCGGTATTGGCGGTGCTCACGTTCGAGAACGAGGCGCAGGGCATCGAGCTCGCCAACCGCTCGCGCTACGGTCTCGCGGCGGGCATCTGGACCAAGGACGTGCAGAAGGCGCACCGCGTGGCGCGCGCGATCAAGGCGGGCACCGTGTGGGTGAACACGTACAACTTCTACGATCCCGCCGCACCGTTCGGCGGCTATAAGTTCTCGGGGTTCGGCCGAGACCTCGGCAAAGAGGCGCTGGACAACTATACGGAGCTCAAGACGGTATGGGTGGCGTTGTGAACGCGGAAGTCGGAACGCGGAATGCGGAACAGAGCACCCGACCGTCGAGAAGCCGGCCCGTCTGTTCCCCGTTCCGCGTTCCGCGTCCCGCGTTGGACTGCCCGTGAGGGACGCGTACATCTGCTCCGCACTCCGTACGCCCGTCGGCAAGCACGGGGGAAGTCTGGCGAGTGTGCGGGCCGACGACCTGGCCGCTATCCCGATCAAGGCGGTCGTCGAGCGCAGCGGGATCGATCCCCTCGCCATCGACGACGTGATTCTCGGCTGCACGAATCAGGCGGGCGAGGACAACCGCAACGTGGCGCGCATGGCCGTGCTGTTGGCCGGACTGCCCGTGGAAGTGCCGGGACAGACCGTGAACCGGCTGTGCGGGTCGGGACTGCAGGCGGCGGCGAGCGCGGCGCAGGCGATCAAGGCGGGTGAAGGCGACGTGTTCATCGCCGGCGGCGTCGAGAACATGACCCGCGCTCCCTACGTGATGCTGAAATCGGGCGAGGCGTGGAGCCGCAAGGCGCCGGAGACGGCGGACACGACCGTGGGATGGCGCTTCACCAACCCCCGCTTCAAACAGGAATGGACCATCGCGCTCGGCGCGACCGCCGAGGTGGTGGCCCAGCGCTACAACATCACGCGCGCCGAGCAGGACGCATTCGCCGTCGAGAGCCAGCGTCGCGCCGAAGCAGCGCTCAAGGCGTGCGTGTTTACGGACGAGCTGGTGCCGGTGCCCCTGCCCGACGGCACGACGTTCGCAAAGGACGAGTATCCGCGGTCGGGCACGACGCTCGAGAGTGTGGCGAAGCTGAAACCCGCGTTCAAGAAGGACGGGACCGTGACGGCGGCAAGCTCGAGTGGCATCAACGACGGCGCCGCAGCGCTGCTCGTGACATCTGAGCAAACCAAGCCACTCGCACGCATCGTAGCGACGGCCGTGGCGGGCGTCGATCCCAGCTGCATGGGTCTCGGTCCCATTCCCGCAACACAGAAGGTCTTGAAGCGCGCCAAGATGACCATCGACCAGATCGACCTGATCGAGCTCAACGAGGCGTTCGCCGCCCAGGCGATCGCCTGCATCCGCGAGCTCGAGCTCGACCCGGCGAAGGTAAACATCTACGGCGGTGCCATCGCGCTGGGGCACCCGCTGGGCGCGACAGGCGCGCGCCTGTTGACGACACTGGTCCACGCGCTCGGTCGCACGCACGGGCGCTACGGTCTCGCGACCATGTGCATCGGCGTCGGTCAGGGCATCGCGATGATCGTGGAGCGGGCGTGATGGCCGCCTACGAGCGCGTGCTGGTGGAGATCGCGGGCGGGATCGGGAGCGTGACGCTCAACCGCCCGGAGAAGTTGAACGCGTTCGATCGCGCCATGTGCGACGAGCTGCTCGAGGCGCTGCGGCTCTTGAGCGGCAGCGAGGCCGTGCGCGTCATCACCATCACGGGCGCGGGCCGGGCGTTCTGCGCCGGGGCCGACTTGGGAGTGCTGGGGAGCGAGGGACCCGCCCTCGTCGCCGCTGGCAAGGACGTAGCGCTCGCGCTGCGCGCCGCACCGCAGCCCGTGCTGGCCGTCGTGAACGGCGCCGCGGCGGGCGGCGGCGCCAACCTGGCGCTCGCCTGCGACTACCGCATCGCGTCGGACCAGGCGTCGATCGGGCAGGTGTTCCACAAGCTCGGGCTGGTGCCCGATTGGGGTGGGACCTTCTTCCTGCCCCGCCTCGTGGGCACGTCCAAGGCGCTGGAGCTGGTGTGGAGCGCGCGCATGGTCCCCGCCGCCGAAGCGCTCGAGTTGGGCCTGTTCGACCGGGTGGTGCCCCACGCCCGGGTCGCGTCCGAGGCCCGTGCGCTCGCCGACGCCTGGGCGGCCCAACCCGCGAGCGCGGTGCGCCGGGCCAAGGCGGCGCTGTACCGCAGCGACGAAGGCGCGCTGGAATCGATGCTCGATCTCGAGATCACCCAACAGAATGAACTATTCGCCACCCCCGACGTGCGGGCGCGCATTGCGGGCGGGGCGTCAATCGCGAAGAGGAGCGGCTGATGGTACGCAAGCTGAACAACTTCGACGAGTGGATCGATTATTTCCGCTACTGGCAGGACGGGATCGGTCTACCCCAGGGCGACCTGCGCAGCTTCAAGTTCGAGGCGAAGTTCGGCGAGCAGGACGTGCCCCACATCGAGTTCGGCCACTATAAAGGCCAGCGCAAGTGGCCCAGTGTGATGCACATCCCCGACCAGCGCATCCGCGACGCGCTCTTGAATCTGATCGTGTACCAGGGCGACACTGAGTTCGCCTCGGTGGAGCAGCAGCGCAATCTGCTCACCCACGCCCCGTCCGACTACGATCTGCTGGCGCTGATGCGGGTGATGACCGAGGAGATGCGGCACGGGTGGCAGATGTCGTACCTCTTGTGCAGCCACTTCGGTGACGAAGGCAAGCGCGAGGCGGCGAAGCTCTTGGAGCGGCGCGCCGACGAAGGCGAGCGGCTGCTGGGATCGTTCAACGAGCTGGTGGACAACTGGCTCGACTTCTTCACGTACACGCAGTTCATCGACCGGGACGGCAAGTTCCAGCTCACGATGCTCTCCACCTCGGCGTTCGACCCGCTGTCGCGCTCCATGAACCCGATGCTCAAGGAAGAGTCGTTCCACCTGGGCACGGGCAACAACGGCCTGATCCGCATCGTCAAGGCGGGCAAGATGCCGCCCGAGGTAATGCAGCGATTCTTCTATAAGTGGATCCCCACGGCGTTCGACCTGTTCGGCACCGATAATTCGTCGTCGGCCCACTGGGCCTATGTGTGGGGGCTGAAGGGCCGTTACGACGAGCGCGACAACCAGGTCGAGCCGGACAAGGCGAAGCTCAATGAGTACAGCCGCGACCTGTACCGGCAGGAGATCACAAAACTGATCGAACGCCTCAACATGTTCATCCCGGAGCGCGAGCGCTGGCTGCGCGTCCCGGACACGAAGTTCAACCGCAAGATCGGCGTGTACGCCCACCAGCGCTACACGGTGGACGGCGAGCCGATCGACGATGCCGCGAAGTACCAGGAGTACCTGAAGACGGTGCTGCCCCAGCCCGAGCACTACCAGATCGTGCACGATATCGAAAGGGAGCCGGACTGGATCGAGCCGAAAAAGGCGGACAGCCTGCTCAAGTGAGTTCGCCTCGGGCGCTGGTCATCGGGCACCGCGGAGCCTCGGCGTACGAATACGAGAATTCGCGAGCGGCGTTCCGGGCGGCCCGCGCGCGCGGCGCGGACGCCGTGGAGCTGGACATCCACGCGTCCGCCGACGGCGCGTTCTTCGTCCATCACGATGAGGTCGTGAGCGGCGTCCACATCACGCGCGCGGGCAGTGCGCAGGTGCGCGCGCTGCGCCTCCCCAACGGCGAGTCGGTGCCGACCCTGGAAGATGCGCTGGCGGCGATCGATCCGGCGCTGCGGGTGTTCGTGGAGGTAAAGTCGCTCCCTCCCACGCTCGACGACCGGCTGCTCGCCACCCTTGACGCGAGCGGCGGCCGCTGTGCAGTGCACGGATTCGACCACCGCATCGTTCGGCGGCTCGGGCTCGCGCGGCCGGAGCTACCGCGAGGTGTGTTGCTCGCCTCCTATCCGCTGCGGCCCCTCGACGCGCTCCAGGATACGGGGGCGAGCGTGCTGTGGGAGGATCAGGGCCTCATCGACGGCGCGCTCGTCGAGACGCTGCACAAGGCCGGGTACCAGATCTACGCCTGGACCGTGAACGCGCCCGACGACGTGCGGCGCCTCGTTTCCCTCGGCGTCGACGGTCTCTGCACCAATGCTCCCGACGTGGCCCGGCAGGCCATGGACGCCGCGTGAGCGCGGGAACGGTCGCGGTCGTCGGCGCGGGAACGATGGGGCACGGCATCGCGTACGCCGCGGCGGTCGCCGGGTTCGAGGTCCGCCTCACCGACAGCCGGACCGAGGCGATTCCCCAGGCGATCCGGAAGATCGGCGATTTGCTCCAGGGCGGCGTGCAGCGCGGCAAGCTGAGCCAGGCGGACCTGACCGCCGTCGCGGCGAGACTGCGGCCCGCTCCGGAGCTTGCCGCCGCAGTGCGCGAGGCCGACGTCGTGATCGAGGCGGTGGTCGAGGAGCTGGCCGTAAAACAACGGCTGTTCGCGGAGCTCGAGCGGGCGGCGCCGGCGGGGGCGCTGCTCGCCACCAACACCTCGTCGCTCTCCGTCGCGAGCGTTGCCGGCGCGGTGCGCGACCCGAGTCGCGTGGTGGGGCTGCATTTCTTCAATCCGGTGCACGCGATGAAGCTGGTCGAGATCGTGCGGCACCCGCGCGCCGCGGCGGCGAGCGTGGAGCGCGCCGTTGCGTTCGCGCGGACGCTCGGCAAGGAGCCCATCGTTGTGAACGATTCACCGGGGTTCGCGTCCAGCCGGCTGGGAGTTGCGCTCGGCCTCGAGGCGATGCGCATGCTCGAGCAGGGCGTGGCCTCGGCCGAGGACATCGACAAAGCCATGGAGCTCGGCTACAACCATCCGATGGGACCGCTCAAGCTCACCGACCTGGTCGGGCTCGACGTCCGGCTGGCGATCGCGGATTACCTGTACCGCACGCTGCAAGCGCCGCAATTCGAGCCGCCCGTGATCCTGCGCGACAAGGTGGCGAAAGGGGAGCTGGGAAAGAAAGCGGGGGAAGGGTTCTACCGCTGGAGCGACTGAGGCGGCCGGATGCGAGACTCCGGTCGCCTCAGCGCGCCCGGCCAGGTCAGGGGCCCGCGCAGATCGTGGGACCTGCCGTCTGGGTCGCGATCGCGGTGTGGTCATCGGACCCGGTGTTCCCCGGCTGATCGTCGCTGTAGGTGATGGACGCCTGGCCCGTGGTCGGAGAGACGGCGATCCCGAAGTCGTCGAACAGGTCCCGGTTGCCGGTGCACGAGATCCCTCCCTCGCACACGCCCCCGAGGTGGATCACCGGCGTGGCCGCCACCTGTGTGAACGTGCTGCCGACGGCCGCCGCGTTGACGTTCTGGGCGAAGAACACGTACCACGCCGCCGACGGTGGATAGTTGTCCGGCGCCGTCGCCCCGTCGAAGAACGACGTTCCGTACCACACGACGTTGAGCTGACCGGGAGCGCAGGCCACGCTCCACGGCATGATCGCCGTGGCGGAAGGCGACTGGTTGATCTGGATCGGCCCGGTCCACGTCTGTCCGCCGTCCGTCGAGAAGCTGTAGAAAAGATTGTGGTCGTCGGTGTAGACGACGTACACGGTGCCGGCTCGGTCGATGCTCACGTTGACGAACTGGTGCCCGTACGAGACCGAGGTGTTCGGGTTCACGTACACGGCATGGTCGCTGAAGCTCTGGCCGCCGTCGCGCGAGACGCCGATCCAGACGGCGTGGAAGGACGTGGGCAACGCGGCCTCGGCAATGTTGGCGATGCCGCTGAATACCTGATAGATGGCGTGACTGTTGGGATCGATCGCCAGGTTGCCGATCTCGTTGTCGTCGAGCAGGAACGCGTGCGCGACGTCGATCGCCGTGCCGAGCTGGGTGAAGCTGGCGCCGGCGTCGAAGCTGCAGTTGACGTCGATGTTGAACGTCGCGATGTCGTGGTAGGAGACGCACACCTTGGTCGCTTGGTCGGCCGCGATCCACTCGCGGTCGTCGCCCGGAATGGTGGCACTGAGGACGTTCTTGCTCCAGCTTTTTCCGCCGTCCGTGCTGGTCGAGACCGTGACATTCGCCAAGCTGAGGCTCGCCACGTAGACGTTGGGGATGCCGTTGGCGTTCGCCTGCGGCGCGGTGCTCAGGTCCGTGTCGCCACCTCCCGGCGCCACTCCCCCAGCCGACTGGGAGACCTGGTTCGGCGACTGAAGCGCCGTATAGTGCAGCCCGCCGTCGGTGGACTTCCAGGCGAGCGTGCCGGCGGACAGGCCGAGCTCCGAAGACACGTAGAACGTCCCCGTCGCGTCGGCCCGAATCATGGGCTCCGCGGCGCCGTTGCTGCAGCCGGTCGAGCCCGGGCAGACGGTGCCGGGCGCGGCCCCCAGCTCGAAGTTCTCGAACGCGAAGGCTCCGCCGCTCACCGTGACGGGCGCGACGTCGTGCCGCCGAGCAGGTGACGAGGGCGCGATGCCGCTGTCGCAGGATGTCAGGAGCAGGATCGAGCCTGCCACGATGGGGATTCGCATGAGCCGGCCTCCGTCGCTGTGGAAGGGTGTGGTCGACGTGCATCGGGGCAGCGGCAAAATCCGCACCTGGCTGCTGCGGCCCGGCAACCGACTCGCCGGAACGCGGACGGCGGTGGAGTGTGGCGGTCGCGCAACCTCACGTGTCGCGGCGCCTCAGCGGTGCGAGTGCACGCGATCCGGTGCGGTTGAGGGTCCACCGACTGTGCGATAGTTTCTGCGCCCCATGAGTCACGCTCAATGGACAGGCCCGCGTTGGCCCGGTCGTATCACCGATGTCCACGTCCACATCCAGCCGTGGCGCGAGCTCAAGCCCGCGGCGCTCGCGGTCATGTGGCGCGGCCCGAACGTGGATCGCGACCGCATGATTCAGGTCATGGAGGATCCCAAGGCGTTGCTCGAGGTGATGGATCGCGCCGGCGTGTGGCGCGTCGGGCTCGTCAACTACCCTTCCCCTGACGTCATGGGCTTTACCGACGCGGTGAACGGCTTTTCCGCCAAGTATGCCTCGGCCAACGCCGAGCGACTGCTGCCCTACGGCGGCGTGCACCCGCGCTTCACGCGCGATCCCGCGGGCGACGTGGATCGCCTGGTCGACCTGGGGATCCGACTCCTCAAGCTCCATCCCCCGCACCAGCTGTTTCCGGCGAACGCCTACAGCGACGGCCTCACGGCGCTGGGGGACATCTACCGACGCTGCGAGCAGCGCGGCCTGCCCGTGATGATCCACACCGGCACGAGCATATTTCCCGGGGCGCGCTCCAAGTACGGCAATCCGCTCGAGCTCGACGACGTCGCGATCGACTTTCCCGACCTGACGATCGTGATGGCCCATGGCGGGCGGCCGCTCTATATGGAGGAAGCGTTCTTCGTGCTGCGGCGTCATCCCCGTGTCTGGCTCGACGTCTCCGGGATACCGCCCGCGCGCCTGTTGGAGTACTTTCCGCGTCTCTCGGAGCTGGCGGACCGGGTCGTGTGGGGCACGGACTGGCCGAGCCCGGGGGTGAAGGACATGCGCGTAAACATCGATCAGTTTCTGGCGCTGTCCCTGAGCGACCCGCACAAGAAGGCCATTCTCGAGACCAATGCGCTGGCTTTGTTTCCTGTCGCTCGCTAGTCCGGCGTTGGCCGCCGCGCAAGGCTCCGGTTCCCCATCGCTCCATTTCGATTTCGCCGCCGTTCCGGCGACACGGGATTCGTTCGTGTTCCACTTCCGGGGCGCGGAGCGCGGCTGGGCCGTGTGGCAGTTCGAGATCCGGCCGCTCGAAACGACGCAGCAGCTCGTGTACACCGCGCGCTCGGAATTCCGGCCGGTCGAAGAAGAGCGGGAGCGCGTGGTGCTCGACCGGCTCACGGGCGCCCCCCTCTCGACATTCCACCGCATCGACCTGTTCTCGCCGACGAGCGACACCGTGATGATGGAGCACGACCTCGAAGTGCGGCACGGTGAGATCTCGGGCCGGCGCCGCATCGGCACGAAAAGCGGCGAGGTGAAGATCATTCCCGTGAGCCGGCCGTTCGCGCCGGGAACGGTGCTCGGCGACTACGTGTTCATCGCGGGGGCGGTGACCAACGTCGCCCCCGGGGACTCGATCGGCGTCCCGGCGTACAAGGAGTTCACCGACTCGGTCACCATCCTGAGCTTCGTGGCCGAGGCGCCGACCACGATCCGAGTGCCGGCAGGCCGATTCGACGTCCAACCCTTGAAGAGCGGCAACTTTCGCATCTTTGCGACCCGCTCCACACCGCGGCGCGTCGTGAAGGGCGAGACGCTGGACGGCGTGTTCGCGTTCGAGCTGGTGCACTCGGGGCCGGTGGTTCCCGCGCCCGAGTCCGAGTGAGGGGATTGATCCATGCGTAACGGCCCAATGGGTGATGTATGCGTCTTGGGCGCATGGCTCGCGTGCGGCGCGTGCCTCGCTCCCCCGGCGGCGGCCCAGGCCGGCCGGATCCCCTACGAGGCGTTCACGCTGCCCAACGGCCTGCACGTGCTCTACTCCGAGGATCATTCGACGCCGATCGTGTCGGTCGACGTGTGGTACAACGCCGGCTCGCGCAACGAGCGGGCCGGTCGCTCGGGATTCGCGCACCTGTTCGAACACATGATGTTCGAGGGCTCCGCCCACGTGAAGAAGGGCGAGCACTTCCAGCTGATTTCGCGCGCCGGCGGCACGGAGAACGGCAGCACCGCGGAAGACCGCACGAACTACTATGAAACGATTCCCTCGAACCGCCTCAACCTGGCGCTGTGGCTCGAGGCGGACCGCATGCGCTCGCTCGCCATCACCGACGAGAACTTCCACAACCAGCGCGAGACCGTGAAGGAGGAGCGCCGGCTGCGGGTCGACAACCAGCCGTACGCGCCGGCGTTCATCGACGGCATGACCTGGCCGTTCGACAGCGCCGGGTGCTTCGCGTACGCCCACACCGTCATCGGATCGATCGACGACCTGAACGCCGCTCAGCTGTCCGACGTCAAGGCCTTCTTCGACACGTACTACGCCCCCAACAACGCCACCCTCGTCGTGGTCGGCGACTTCCGTCCGCTCGAGCTGCGCCGCTTCGTCAACCAGTACTTCGGCGAGATTCCGCGGCACCCGGACCCGCCCCCCGTGAGCTGCGTCAGCCGGCTGGGGCCGGGCACCGCGCAGCGCGCGGTCACCGACGCGCACGCCAATCTGCCGGCCGTGATCCATATCTACCGCGTGCCGCCGCACGCCGATCCCGACACGCCGGCGCTCGAGCTGCTGAACGTGGTCCTCGGAGAGGGCGAGAGCTCGCGCCTCAACGTGGCCGTCGTACGACGCGAGAAGGCGGCGCTCGGCACGCAGGTGGCCATGAACCCGTTCGATTCGCGCCGCGGGCCCGGCGTGCTGCTGGCGCTGGCCATCGCCAACCAGGGCGTGGATCCGCTCAGGCTCGATACGCTGCTCACGGCGCAGCTCGACAGCCTGCGGGCCACCGGCGTCACGAGCGAGGAGCTCACCAAGGCGAAGAACACGTTCCGCGCGGGGTTCATTCACGGCCGCGAGACGACGCTTGGCAGGGCCGAAGAGCTGCATCACTACGACATGTTCCACACGTCCCTGGCCGAGATCAACAGCGACCTGGACCGCTTCCTCGCGGTCACCGCCGACGACATCCGGCGGGTGGCGGGCAAGTATCTCGATCCGGCGAACGCGCTCGTGATCATCGTGAAGCCCGCCACGGGGAGCGTGGCGCAGTGAGCCGACGGACGGGCGGACGGGCGGATGGGCGGACCGTGCTCGCCGTGGCGGCCGTGGTTCTTCTGAACGCCAGTCCGACCGTCCGCCTGTCCGGCCAAGCGTTTCCCACCACGCCCCCCAAGCCCACGCGGCTCGCCCCCGTTCGGTTTCCGCCGTTCAAGGAGACGACGCTTCCCAACGGGCTCGCGCTCGTCGTGATCGAGCACCATGAGCAGCCCGTCGTTTCTGTCAGTCTCGCATTCCGGGCGGGGGGCATCGTCGACCCGGCCGGCAAGGAGGGACTCTCCGAGCTCGCCGCCGAGCTCCTCTCCAAGGGCACCGCGACACGCTCCGCGGAGCGGATCGCCTCGACCATCGAGGGCGTGGGGGGGCACCTGTCGGCGAGCTCGTCCGAGGATTTCCTCACGATCTCAGCCGACGCTCTGAGCGACCAGCTCGAGCTCGTGTTCGACCTCCTGGGGGACGTGACGCTGCACTCGTCGTTCCCGACGAGCGAGCTCGAGCTGGCCCGCACGCGCTCGCTCTCGGCGCTCGCGCTCCAGCTGTCGCACCCCGGCGCGGTGGCGCAGCGGTTCTTCGAGCAGGAGATCTATGGCCGCAACCCGTATGGGCGCAGCCCGACGCGCGACAGCTACCGCGCCGTGACGCCCGAAGACGTGACGCAGTTCGCCCGCGAGCGCCTGCGGCCGGGCGGTGCGCTGCTCGTGGTCGCCGGGGACGTGACGGACACGCAGGTTCGGGACCTGGTCGACAAGACGTTCGCCGGCTGGCGTGGAGCGCCGCCCCCCGTCCCTGCCCTGCCCGCCCCCGTCACGCGCCTCGCGCCCGACATCCTGCTGGTGCACAGGCCGGGTTCGGCGCAGGCCAATATCGTGGCCGGCAACCCCACGATCCCGCCCACCGACCCCGTCTATTACGCCGGGCGCGTCGCCGCGCAGGTGCTCGGCGGCGGAGCGGACTCACGGCTGTTCCTCATCCTGCGCGAGCAGAAGAGCTGGACGTACGGCGCCTACGCCTCGCTGCGCCGGCACCGCGGGCTGGGCTACTGGCAGGCGACCGCCGAGGTCCGCACCGACGTCGCGGACAGCGCGCTGGCCGAGCTGCTGCATCAGATCGACAGGGTACGGATCGAGCTGATTCCCGATTCGGAGCTCACGGCGGCGAAGGGCTTTCTCGTCGGCTCGTTCCCGCTCACCATCGAGACGCCGAGCCAGATCGCGAGCCAGGTGGCGAACGCGAAGCTCCTCGGGTTAGGGGATGACTACCTGCGCCTGTACCGGGAGCGTCTCAGCGCCGTCACGGCCCTCCAGGCCCGAGCGGCGGCCGCGCGGCTGTTCCAGCGCCATGCGCTGACCATCGTTATCGTGGGGGACGGAGCCAGGCTGTACGACCGGCTCAAGGCCATCGCCCCCGTGCGCCTCGTGGACGTGGACGGCAAGCCGCTCACGCTCAACGATCTCAATCCAGCGGCGGCGAACGTCACCCTCGACCCACGCCAGCTCGAGTCCCGCACCGACAGCTCGCAGGTGGTTGTCCAGGGGAAGGCGCTGGGGTTCGCGGTCGCGGACATCACGCGCGCCGGCGACTCGGTGGTCTACTCCGAGCACGCGGGGATGGGGAACGGACTGTTCGACCAGCGGACGACCGTGGTGTTTTCCGCGGCGGATGCCGCCGCGCGTCGGCTCGACCAGGTCATGATTCGCCAGGGGACGAAGTTCGAAGCCCACCTGGTCTATGCCGGCGGTCGGGTGAAAGGCAACAACCTCGTGCCGCAGCCCGACGGGAGCGTGCAGCAATTCCCGGTGGACACGGTCGTGCCTCCGGGGATCGTGGACGAGAACGTCGCGTCGCTCGTCGGATCGTCCCTGGTGCTCGCCCCGGGCCAGACACTCCGCCTCGCCGTGTTCACGCCCAGCGAAGTCGCGACGAAGGTCCTCACGTTCAAGGTGGGGCAGCCGGAAACGGTCGTGGTACCCGCCGGCACGTTCCAGGCGTACCGGGTCGACGTCACCGGGCCGAGGGTGCCGCTCGTGCTCTACGTCAGTGTCGACTCGCCGCACAGGGTCGTGAAGCAGGAATTCGTCGGGCAACCGGCGGTCATCGAGCTCGTGAAGTAGCCCAACGGAGAGGACATCCAGCATGCGACCATCGTTGCTTCTGCTCTTCGCCCGAGCAGCGTCGATCGGCAGCAGTACCCCTCGACCTACCAGCGTCATCCCAATCCGCCCGTGTTGATCCGCAATGCGACGATCATGACCGCGGCCGGCCAGGAGATTCCCAATGGGTCGATCGTCCTCAAAGACGGCCGCATCGTCGCGGTGGGTGCGAAGGTCGACGCTCCCGCCGGCGCGGTCGTGGTGGACGGCACGGGAAAATACGTGACGCCCGGCCTGATCGACGAGCATTCGCACCTGGGCGTATACGCCGCTCCCGGCACCGACGCCGAGTCCGACGGCAACGAGGCGACGAATCCCGTAACGGCCGAGGTGTGGGCCGAGCACTCGTTCTGGCCGCAGGATCCGCAAATCCCGCTGGCGATCGCGGGGGGCATCACGACGATTCAGGCGCTCCCCGGCTCGGCCAATCTGATCGGCGGCCGGAGCGCGATCCTGAAGCTCATCCCGGCGCGCACGGTGCAGGAGATGAAGTTCCCCGGAGCCCGCTACGGGTTGAAGATGGCGTGCGGTGAAAACCCCAAGCGCACGTACGGGCAGAAGGGCGGACCGTCGACGCGCATGGGCAACATGGCGGGCTACCGCGGGGCGTACATCCAAGCCGAGGGGTATCGCCGCAAGTGGGACAAGTGGAACAAGGATCACCAGGGCGATCCCCCCGAGCGCAACCTCAAGCTCGAAACGCTGGCGGAGGTGCTGCGCGGCGACATCTACGTGCAGAACCACTGCTACCGGTCGGACGAGATGGCACAGATGCTCGACCTCGGCCGGGAGTTCGGGTTTCCGATCCGCTCGTTCCACCACGCGGTGGAGGCGTACAAGATCCGCGATCTGCTGGCGGCCGCCGGTACGGGGGCGGCGGTATGGGCGGACTGGTGGGGCTTCAAAGAAGAAGCGATGGATGGGATCAAGGAGAACGCCGCGCTGCTCCAGCAGGCGGGCGTGCGCGTCAACATTCACTCGGACGATCCGAGCGGGATCCAGCGCCTCAATCAGGAAGCAGCCAAGGCGATGTACGCCGGCGTGCGCGCCGGCATCCCGGTCACGCGCGACCAGGCGATCCGCTGGGTGACGGCGAATACCGCCTGGGCCATCGGGCTCGATTCGCTGATCGGGACGCTCGAGCCGGGCAAGATCGCCGACGTGGTCGTGTGGTCGGGCGACCCCTTCTCCGTCTACTCACGGGCGATCCAGGTCTACAACGACGGCTGGCTCGTGTACGACCGGAACGACCCCGCGCACCAGCCCCGCACCGACTTCCAGCTCGGCCAAACGCCGGCCGCCGGGGGGAGGAACGACCGATGATCGCGTTCCTGCTCGCCCAGACGATCGCCATCACCGGGGGCACCGTATATCCGGTCTCCGGGCCCAAGCTCGCCAACGCGACGGTCCTGATCCGCGACGGCAAGATCGCGGCGGTCGGTACGAGCGTCGCCGTGCCGTCCGACGCCACCCGCATCGACGCGACCGGAAAGTGGGTGACGCCGGGCCTCATCGACGGCGCCGGACAGATGGGCCTCGTCGAGATCGGCGCCGTGGCGGGAACCCGCGAGGCCCTGCTCAAGGGCGATACCATCGCCGCTTCCTTCAACGTGGCGGAAGGGATCAATCCTGCATCCGTCGTCATCCCCGTGACCCGAATCGAGGGCGTCACCACGGTGCTCGCCGTGCCGGCGGGGAACCTCGTGAGCGGCCAGGCGGTGCTAATCGATCTCGCCGGCAACACGATCGAGGAGATGCTCGTCAAGTCGCCGGTCGGCGTCGTCCTGAACGACTCTGAGACGGGGAAGGATTTCGCGGGCGGCTCACGCGCGGCGCTGGTGGAGCGCGTGCGGCGGGTATTCCGCGACGCACTGGAGTACGAGCGCCGCCGCGTCGACTTCGGGCGCGCGCAGCTGCGACCCCTGTCGGCCGCCGCGGTGGATCTCGAAGCTCTGCTGCCGCTGCTGCACGGCCAGGAGCCGCTGATCGCGTACGCCAACCGGCGCAGCGACATCGAGAGCGCACTGCGGCTCGCGCGGGAGTTCAAGCTCAAGCTGGTGCTGGCGGGCGCCCAGGAGGGCTGGCAGATCGCGGGCGAAATCGCGCAGGCGGGCGTGCCGGTGCTCGTGGAGCCGCTCGACAACATCCCGTCCTACGACGCGCTGGGAATTCGCTACGAGAACGCTGGCTTGCTCACGAAGGCCGGCGTCAAAGTGGCCCTGATGGAGACCGATACCCACAACTCGCGCAACCTGCGCCAGCAGGCCGGCAACGCGGTGGCGTATGGGATGACCTGGGACCAGGTGCTGCGCGCCGTGACGCTCTCGCCGGCGGAGATATTCGGGGTGGCGGATCACTACGGGTCGCTCGAGCCGGGGAAGGTCGCCAACGTGGTCGTGTGGTCGGGGGACCCGTTCGAGTTCGCGACCGGTGTGGAGCACGTGCTGATCCGCGGGAAGGAGATTCCCCTGAAGAGCCGGCAGACGGAGCTGTTGGAGCGGTACCGGAAGTTGCCGCCCAAGTACTAGACGGGTAGACGGCGAGCGGTAAGTGGGAACGGAAGTGGCCAGGAAGAGCTGTTCCTGGCCACTTCCGCTAGCAGCCACTACCCGTCTGTCCGTCTACCCGTCTGCCGGTCTAGCCTTTCGGGTACACACTCACCTGATACCGCTTCTTGTTCTTGTGCTCGAAGCGCACCTGGCCGTCGACGACGGTGAACAGCGTGTCGACGCCGAGATACTTCGGTCCGGAGTCACGGCCGTTGCGGGAGGAGCCGACACCTTTCTTGTGAGCCATCTGCGCCTCAGTCGCCCTTGAGCTTCACGTCGGCGATCTTGATCTCGGTGAACTGCTGGCGATGCCCGCCGTGGCGCCGGTAGCCGGTGCGGCGCGCGAACCGGTAGATCTTGATCTTCTCGCCCTTGCCGTGCCGCACGATCTCCGCGGTCACCTTCGCGCCCTTCAGCACCGGTTTCCCCGCCTGCACGTGCTTGCCGTCGCTCGCGAGCAGGACCTGGTCGAACGTCACCTTGCTCCCGGGCTCGGCCGCGAGCAGCGGGACCTTGATGGTGACCCCGGGCTCGGCGCGGAACTGCGCGCCGCCGGTGGCGAAAATGGCGTAGGTCATGGGTGGCGGATCTTAAAGAGGGGCATACGGATAGTCAAGGTTGGAGGAGGTTGGGGAGGTTAGGGGAGGTTGCGCCGGCGACCGCGTACTGCTCCGTCACGTCGCGCCCCGCCGGCTTCGCCATCATGCGGAACTCGTCGAGCCGCATCATCGGGTCGTCGCGCACCTCGAGCTCGAGGCCGGTTTGCTTTTCGAGCTGGCGCAGGAAGTTGGGCTCCTGCTCGACCAGGTACAGCGCCACATCGGGATGCAGCCGCACCGCGAGCTGGCGCTCCTTGTGCTCCGCCCCGGCGCGCTTGAGCGAGCGCTCCATGCGGCGCACCACGACTTCGGGTCGGAACACGCGTCCGGTGCCGTTACAGGTCGGGCACTCCGCGGTCATGGAGTGCCACAGCGAGGGCCGAACGCGCTGGCGGGTCATCTCGATCAGCCCCAGCTCCGAGACGGCGAACGCCTTGGTGCGCGCCCGGTCGCGACTCAGGTGGGTGCGCAGCTCCTGCAGCACCTTGTCGCGATTGCCGCGCGATTCCATGTCGATGAAGTCGACGACGATGATGCCGCCGATGTCGCGCAGCCGCAGCTGGCGCGCCACCTCGCGGGCGGCCTCGAGGTTGGTCTTCACGATCGTGCTCTCGGGGTCCTTCTTGCCCGTGTAGCGGCCGGTGTTCACGTCGATCGAGATGAGCGCCTCGGTCGGCTGGATGATCAGGTAGCCGCCGGTGGGGAGCTCGACGCGCGCCTTGAAGAGCGCCCGAATCTCCGCTTCGACGTCGTACTCGTCGAACAGCGCCGTTTCGGCCTCGTACAGCTTCACCCGCGCGATCAGGTCGGGATCGATCTGCTTCAGGTACTGGACGATTTCGTTGTGCAGCATCTTGGAGTCGACGAGCAGCGAGTCGACCTTGTCGGAAAACAGATCGCGGATGATGCCCCGGGTGAGCGATGTCTCGCGCTGCAGCAGCGCCGGGGCGCGCACCGACCCCGACTTGCGCTTGATCTTCTTCCACAGCCCGTACAGGTGATCGATCTCGCGCTTGCAGCTCTGCTCGGTCAGGTCCTCGGCAACGGTACGGATGATCCAACCGCCTGAGTCCTTCGGGACGAGCTTCGAGACCAGCTCGCGCAGCTTGGCGCGCTGATCCCGATTCTCGATCTTGCGCGAGACACCGACCTTGGACGCGAACGGCATGTAGACCAGGAAGCGGCCGGCGAGCGAAACCTGCGCGGTAACGCGCGGTCCCTTGGTCCCGATCGGCTCTTTGATGACCTGAACGAGCTTCGCTTCGCCGCGCTTCAGCTCGTCGCTGACGTTGGGCAGGCGACGACGGGAGGAGCGCCCCCCCCCACCCCCACCCCCGTTCCCGGCCCCGTTGCCGTCGTCTTCGTCGTCGTGATCGGAGGGCTCGTCGTCCTCCTCCGCCTCGATCAGGTCGGAGGCGTGGAGAAAGGCGCTCTTTTCGGCCCCGATGTTGACGAACGCGGCTTGGATTCCCGGAAGCACGGCCTCGACCGTGCCCAGGTAGATATCGCCCACCATGCGGCGGGCGTCCGGACGATCCACCAGGAGCTCAACAAGGCGGTCGTCCTCCAGGATCGCCACGCGAGTCTCGCGCGCGGTCCCGCTGATGAGTATTTCTCGTTTCAAAGCAAGTGCCCTCGACCCCGGTTGGCCAACAGCCGGTCGGGATCCTGCGATTGGTCCAGCAGAAACTCATGCCGCTGAGATCAGTCTCGGATGAGTCGAACCGATTGGACGAGCGTCGCTCCGGCGACGTTGGGACGGCGCCCGGGAGCGACAGCGACGCACGAGTCCAATGCATAGTCTAAATATAAGCGGCCTTGCAACTTACGTCAACCGGGGAGAGATTATCGATATGAGGCCACAGTTCGCTTCTTTCCTCAGGGGGGTGCTCCTGACCGTCCTCGCCAACGGTGCCGCGCTCACGCCCGCTGCCGCCCAATCCATCCAATATCCGCCCGCGCCCAAGGGTAACGTGGTGGACGACTATCACGGCACCAAGGTCCCCGATCCGTATCGCGGGCTCGAGGATCCCGACGCGCCGGCGACGCGCGCCTGGATCGAGGCGGAGAACCGCCTGACGGAGGCGTACCTGGCGGGAATCCCCGCGCGCGAGCGCATCCGCGAGCGGTTGCGCCGGCTGTGGGACTATCCCAAGTACGGCGCGCCGTTCCACAAGGCCGGCCGCTACTTCTATTTCAAGAACGACGGTTTGCAGAACCAGTCCGTGCTCTACACCCAGGCGGCGCTGACGGGCGATCCGGCGGTGTTGCTGGACCCGAATCTCCTGGCAGCGGATGGGACGGTAGCGCTCTCGACGCTGGCGGTGTCCGAAGACGGCCGGCTGGTCGCGTACGGGATCTCGGCGAGCGGCTCCGACTGGGAGGAGTTCCGAGTGCGCGATGTGGCCACCGGGCGCGACCTGCCGGATCACCTACGCTGGATCAAGTTTTCCGGGGCGTCCTGGACCAAGGACGGCGCCGGCTTTTTCTACAGCCGCTACCCCGAGCCGGGAGACAAGGCGCTCAGCGACGTCAACCGGTTCCAGAAGGTCTACTACCACCGGCTCGGCGCGGATCAGACACAGGACGTGCTCGTCTACGAGCGACCCGACCAGCCCGACTGGGGCATGAACGCGGAAGTCACCGACGATGGTCGCTACGCGGTGTTGCACGTGTGGCTCGGCACCGACCGGCGCAACCGGGTCTACTATTTCGATCTCAAGGATCCGAAGCACCCGCGGGTCACGGGCGAGGTGATACGGCTGCTCGACGACTTCGACGCGAGCTATTCCTTCGTGGGCAACGACGGGCCGGTGTTCTACTTCCTCACCGATCTGAGCGCACCCCGCAAGCGGGTCATCGCGGTCGACACGCGCCGTCCCGAGCGTGCCCGCTGGCGCGAGGTCATTCCTCAGGGTCCGGACGTGCTGGAAGAGGTGCATATCATCCACGACGTGTTCGTGACGAGCGCCATGCACGACGCGGCGTCCCGGCTCCGGCTGTACGGCCTCGATGGCCGGCCCATCTCGGAGCTCGCGCTGCCCGCGCTGGGCACCGTGGGCTCGATCACGGGCGAGCGGCGCGACGCCGAGATGTTCTACGCCTTCACGTCGTTTCTGTATCCCACCACCATCTTCCGCTACGATTTCAAGAGCGGGGCGACGAGCGTCTTCAAGGCGCCGCAGATCGACTTCGATCCGTCGGGCTACGAAACGAAGCAGGTGTTCTACACGAGCAAGGACGGCACCCGCGTGCCGATGTTCATCACTCATCGGAAGGGACTGGCGCTCGACGGGTCGAACCCGACGTACCTGTACGGCTACGGCGGGTTCAACATCAGCCTCACGCCGAGCTTCTCGGTGGCCACGCTCGTGTGGCTCGAGATGGGCGGTGTCTACGCTGTGCCGAACCTGCGGGGCGGCGGCGAGTACGGCGAGGAGTGGCATCAGGCGGGGATGCTCGACAAGAAGCAGAACGTGTTCGACGACTTTATCGCAGCGGCCGAGTACCTGATCGCGCAGCGGTACACGTCCACGCCCAAGCTGGCCATCGCGGGCGGGTCGAACGGCGGGCTGCTGGTGGGGGCGGCGATCACGCAGCGGCCCGAGCTGTTTGGCGCGGCGCTGCCCGCGGTGGGCGTGATGGATATGCTCCGCTTCCACAAGTTCACGATCGGCTGGGCCTGGGTGACCGACTACGGCTCCGCCGACAGCGCGGCCCAGTTCCCCTATCTCTATCGTCACCACCGCGGACCACGACGACCGCGTCGTGCCGGGTCACTCGTTCAAGTTCACGGCGACGCTCCAGGCCGCGCAGGCGGGCTCGCAGCCGGTGCTGATCGAGATCGAGACGAAGGCGGGACACGGGGCCGGCAAACCGACGAGCAAGGTGATCGAGGAGCAGGCGGACCGCTTTGCGTTCCTGGTCCGGAATCTGGGAATACAGTGACGAAAGGTTGTGGAGGTTGGGGAGGTTGGAGGAGGTTTAGTCGACTAGATCGCCGAGCAGTTGTCGCGCGATTACGATGCGCTGAATCTCACTGGTCCCCTCCCCGATCTCGCAGATCTTCGCGTCCCGCATCATACGCTCCACCGGGTAGTCCGTGGTGTAGCCGTAGCCGCCGTGCAGCTGGACGGCTTTGGTGGTCGCCCGCATGGCGAGCTCGGACGCGAACAGCTTCGCCATCGCCGCCTCGCGCTTGAACGGCTGGCCGTGCTGCTTGAGCCAGGCGGCGTGGTACACCAGGTGTTTCGCGGCCTCGATCTCCGTGGCCATGTCCGCCAGCGCGAAATGCACCCCCTGGAAGCTCGC
>WNGL01000417.1_pt1 | contig 49843 bp, 37 predicted proteins | sample 5400591 | NCBI WGS metagenome assembly WNGL01 (sample SAMN13153377, study PRJNA577476) | soil metagenome | isolation source: 80 cm soil or saprolite under Garry oak tree replicate 1 | place: USA:California | collected 2016-06-15 | reverse complement strand
ATCGGAAAACCACCCCGGCCTCGCGATAAGCGGATGCTTCGCGATATTTTCTGAATCGCTCGGCCACCCCTCCTTGCAGTGATGCAAGGAGGGGAATAGCGCTTGATTCCAATTTTTTCACAGCTTCCCCGTCTGCGCCTGCTTCCCCAGGAGACGAAATTCGTCTCTATTGTGATCTGACGTTGCTGTTGAGTTGGACCAAAGCTACGCGATTTCGGCCGCTGCAGGCCATCACGAGATTGCCGTCCGGCGTTGCCATCATGTTACGTACGACTCCTCCGCCTGACGGAATCACCCAGGTCTGGAACTTCTCGGTCTTGGGATCAAAACGCACCAGCGTGTTCTGACTCACGGCCGATTCGCTATACCACACGATGTCCTTCAGAGTGGTAATTCCGTAAGGTTGGGATCTTGGCCCGCCGGGAGATGGCCACTCGCGGACCGCTCCGGTCTTGGGGTCGAACCGGCCCAGATAGCCGCGCGAATAGTCGCCGTACCACAGCACGTCGTCGCTCGAGATCGCGACGCGCCGGGGACGCGTTTCCGGATTGGGCAAAGTGTATTCCTTGATTTCCATCGTGTTCGGATTGATGCTGGCCAGCTTGTTGACCCCAAACTGGACGAACCAGGGAGTGCCCTTGGAATCCACAACCATGCCGTAAGGGTTCGACCTCGGCGTAGGCGCGGTTGCCAGCTTGATTTCGCCCGTTTTCGGGTCGAGCCTGCCCACCATGTTCGCACCTTGCAACGTGAACCAGAGCGTTCCCTTCTTGTCGAAGATCGGCGTGTGTGGATCGCGGGCTGCGGGATCAGGCATCTTGTACTCGGTCACCTCTCCGGTTTTCGGATTGAGCTTGCCGATGAGCGCCGCGGAGTTGCCCGTGTACCAAATGTTGCCGTCCTTGTCGACCGTCAAGCCGTGAGGGCCGGACTTGGGTGTCTTCAGCGGAAACTCCTTCATTTCTCCGGTCCTTGGATTAAGCTTTCCCAACACGCTGGCCCATTGCCCCGTCCACCAAATGTTGCCATCCGCTGTCGCGAGCGGATCGTGAGGCCGCGAGCCGAGCGAGGGCACGACCCACTCCTTGATTGAGACGGTCACGCTTCCGGGAATCACCACCGCCGGAGGTTTCGGTTTCTCGGGGAAGTTCTTGCCCAAAATATTCCGCTACGACGGCAGACTGATCCTTGGGCAGATCCACCATCGCGCTGAAAACCGTCTGCCACTCTTCTCGTGAGTACCCGGCGTTGGTGACCAGGCTGAGGGCATGGCATTGAGAGCAAGTATTCTGGACCATTTCCTTACCCAAGCTTTGAGCAGACAAGACTCAGATTGGCGATGATGAATCTCTCCGCTGGATCGCGGCTAGGGAGACTGAACCGGTGGTTCTTTCAAAGCGACCCGCGAATCCGCGTGGTCCGATCTAGCAGTGCTACAACACCCGTGCGAAGGTGCCGTCCAACACCAAAGTACCATTCACATTCGCACACATCAGGCGCAAAGTCTCCACGTTTGAGCGAGCGATAAAGCACGCGGAAGAACAAAATCAAGACAATCGAAGCTGGAACACACGACAAAGAAAGGAATTGCAGTGGGAAATCGAAAGCGGTTTGTTTGGGGGGCGCTCATCCTGAGCGCATTGGCGGCAACGGCGTCTCTGGCGTACGCTTCTACATACACCATCATTGACGCCTCAACGTTTGGTATCAACACGAAGGGTGACATCGTCGGCGCCTACTTCATTGGCGGGGGCGGACCTCACCATGGCTTCCTGCTCCATCGGGGCACGTTTAGCACCCTTGATGTCCCCGGCACCTTGCAGACGGCTGCCCGTGGTATCAACCCGCAGGGTGACATCGTGGGTGACTGTAACACCTCTGCAGGGGGCACCCATGGCTTCCTGCTCCACGAGGGCTCTTACCAAACCATTGTTGACCCTCCTGGATCCGTATCCACGGTCGCCGTCGGAATCAACTCGCTGGGGGACATCGTGGGTGACTATGATGACGCGGCCGGGCGAACCCATGGTTTTCTTCTCCACGAGGGCGGCTTCACGATCATTGACATTCCTGGCGCCTTCGCGACGTATGTCTTTGGTATCAACGGGGATGGTGACATCGTCGGCGCCTCCACTCCTGGCGATGCCAGGGGCGTGCATAGCTTCCTATTCCGCAACGGCGTCTTCACTACGATTGACGTCCCCGGTGCCTTTGCGACCTACGCGGCTGGTATCAACACGCAGGGTGATATCGCGGGCACCTACACACATAGGGAGCCCATTCCTGTTTACCCATACTTTGGCTACCCACCCCATGGCTTCCTAGTCCACAAGGGTAAGTTCACTACCATTGACCTTCCTGGTTCTACATCTACCCAGGTCCTTGGTATTAACGATCGGGGTAGCGTAGTCGGGATCTATACCGATGGACATGACGTGCAACATGGTTTTCTTGTAAAGTAAACGTCGCTCGCCGAATCTCAATTCTTCTTTTTGACGAGCGTCTACCGGTCCCTACCCGCGAGATTTGCGAAACTGTCATCAGTGCGCGGATCTCGCGGTTGGTGAACCCGCGCCAGCAGCGATCGCCGCCGGAACAGCCACAGCCCGCCGCATCCTTATTTCCGAGCCGCCGGAAAAAACCATGACACCCGCCCGGTTCAGGACCTATCCTTACTCAAAAGACTGAACAGTTTTGGGCTCGGTTGGAAAGGAGACGAATATGCGCTTCTTCCGAAACGGTGGAATTCTTCTTCTGTGCACATCGATCTTAGCAGCGCAGGGATTTCGGGCCACAATCGTGGGCCGCGTCACGGATGATTCGGGCGCAGTCGTGCCCGGCGCCAAAATCATAATTACGAACACCGGCACCAATGAAATCCGTTCCGTGATCGTGGGCGACAATGGGGAATACTCGATTCCGCAACTCGCTCCCGGCAATTACAGCTTGACGGCCGAATATGCCGGCTTCAATACAGCCGTTCGATCCGGCATCGTGCTGGAGACCAACCAGCAGGCACGCTTCGATATTTCGCTGAAGGTGGGCGCTCTGACGGAGGAAGTGCAAGTCAGCGCTGCTGCGCCGCTGGTCGCCAGCGAAAACGCCGCACTGGGGAATGTGGTCGATCAGAAAAAGATTGTGGAACTCCCCCTGAACGGCCGCGATTATCTGCAGCTCGCGTTTCTGCAGCCGAATGTGTTCGCGCCCGCGCAAGGCTCAAATCTCGGCTTTCGCGGCGGATTCAACGTCGCAGGTAACAGCGAAATCGCAAATCAATACATCCTGGATGGCATCGACAACAACGACGAGACAACGAATCAGCCATTGCACCGGCCGATCCTGGATGCGGTTCGAGAATTCAAGGTTCTGACCGGCACCTATTCTGCGGAATACGGCAGGCAGGCGGGCGGTCAGATCATTGTGACCACGCAATCGGGCACCAACGAATTTCACGGCGCCGCATGGGAGTTCCATCGCAACTCGGGATTAGATGCTCGCAACTTTTTTGCACCGCAAAAGCCGTCGTTCCGGCGAAACCAGTTCGGCGGCGTCCTTGGCGGGCCGATCAAGAAGGACCAGACGTTTTTCTTCGGCGCGTATGAGGGGCAACGGCGCGGCCAGCAGGAAGCCGGTCTGGCCACGGTCCCTTCCCTTGCCTTCCGAAACGGCGATTTCAGCTCGATCTCGACGCCGATTCGAAATCCTTTTGATGGAAACAATCCATTCCCGGGTAACCAGATTCCGGAGTCACTGAGGAGTAAGCAGGGTGTGGGCCTGCTGGCGCTCTACCCCACGCCGAACCGCAGTGGCGCTCAAAATTTCGTTTCCGCCGCCGCGGGTCACTTCAATATTAACCAGTGGTCGGCGAGAGTCGACCACCGGTTCAGCATGATCGACGACGTCTACGCCGCGTACGAATTCGCCGACTCGACGGAGTTCTATGCGCTGTCGAACCCGCTCTGCTCGGCACGCGACGTCCCTGGATGGGGCTGCGATGAGCTGCAGCGAACCCAACACGCTGTGACCGTCTGGACCCACATTTTCTCGCCGCGCCTTGTCAATGAGGCGCGCGTGGGCTACACGCGATTCGGTTTCTTCCGCCTGCAACAGGACCGGGATGTCAACGTGATTCACGCGCTCGGCATCGGCGGTCTGACAGACGCGGGCAAGACGCCGTTCAACAATGGCGCACCGCAAATCCAGCTTACCGGCTTCGCCACCATCGGCGGCCCTACCAACCTGCCCCAGGGCCGGCACGACAACACCTACAATTACGTCGAGAACATGACCTTCATCACCGGCAAGCACGCCATGAAATTGGGTGTCGACATCCGGCGCTTCCTGTTCAATTCCTTTTTCACTTCGTTCGGCCGCGGCTCATTCAATTTCGATGGCACTTTCACAGGCAACGCCGTCGCCGATCTGCTGCTGGGAATGCCCAGACAAGCGGACCGTAATCTGGGTGTGCCGTTTCATAACGCCATGACGTTCTCTTCCGGCTACTACTTCCATGACGATTGGAAGATCACGCCGAAGCTGACCCTGAATCTGGGCTTGCGATACGATCTGGACTTGCCCGAAGTCGAGCGGGTCAACAAGATCGGATCTTTCGATCCGGCCCGGAACACCATTAAAGTGGCGGGCGGCCTGGAGTACTACATCGATAACAACAACCCGACGGGCCTCAGCGCGCGGCCGCGTCCCGACGTTGGACGGCGGCTGTGGGCCACAGATAAGAACAATTTCGCGCCTCGTGCCGGTCTCGCATGGCGTCCGTTCGGTGGGACCAGCACCGTGGTACGCGCCGGTTTCGGCACCTTTTACAACCACCAGATCGTCGGTAACGGCCTCACGCCGCTATCGCGCAACTCGCCTTTCCGTTTGCGGCAGACGTCGGGGCCATTCCAGTCCACCGATCGGCCGAACCTGGGGGATGCATTCTCTGGAATCCCGTCGGTGGTCGCACCCGGAATCGATCCCAACTTCCGCACAGCCTATGTCAACGAGTGGAGTTTCGGCCTGCAGCGCGAAATCGCCTCGAATTTCGTGCTGGACGTTTCCTACCTTGGATCACAGGGACACAAACTCCCGGTAGGCTGGAACATCAACCAGGCTCTTCCAGGGCCGGGCTCGATCGCCAGCCGTCGTCCGTATCCGGGTTTTGGTAACATCACCGGCGGCTATATTTCTTCAATCGGCAACTCGAACTTCAATGGCCTCACCGTGCGTGGCGAGCGGCGTTTGAGCAACGGGCTGAGCTTCATCTCTTCGTATGCCTGGTCGAAGTCGATCGACGACAGCGTAGGGATCTCGGCCGCCAGCGATGGAAGTATGTTGTTCGCTCAAGATGCCAGGAATCTTCGCGCCGAGCGTTCCGTGTCGGATTACGACGTGACGCATCGCTTCGTGTTCAGCTACGTTTACGATCTACCGTTTGGTAGAACGCGGAACAATTTGTTGCACGCGATCGCCGGAGGATGGCAGCTTACGGGAATACTCAGTCTCCAGACGGGCCCGCCTTTCACGGTGCTCTCGGGCCGCGACGAGAGCAATACAGGCAATACAGGAGTTGGTTCGGACCGTCCCAACATTATTGGCGACTGGCGCATCCCCAACCCCGGCCCGGATCGCTGGTTCAACACCTGCACGCTGCTGGCGAACGGAGCACAGAGAAACTGCTTGCCGGGGGATACGCCCGCATGGCAAATCAACGCGATCAACACATTCGGCAATGCAGGACGAAACACGCTCCGCAGCGATGGTCTGAAGAACTTCGATCTAGGGTTGTCCCGCGCGTTCCGCATCACGGAGAAGGTTTCCCTGCAGTTGCGCTCGGAATTCTTCAATCTTGTCAATCACCCGAATTTCGCGCTACCGACCCAGAGCGCGGCCGGCAGTTCTTTTGCGACGATCTCGCGGGCGGCTTTCCAGTCGCAGACCGGCGCCCAGCGCCAGATCCAGTTCGCCGCAAAAATCGTATTTTGAAGCGGTTGAAGATGGGTACAAACGCGGGCTAAAGCCCGCGACTACATATTGCGACAACGTTTCGGCTAAGCATGTAGTCGCGGGCTTTAGCCCGCGTTTGCATCTATTGGCTGGCCGCGTTCATCGTTTCCGCGACACAGGAAAAGTTCGAAGCATCGTTAGAATCGCCGGTGCCCTTATATTTTGCTACCTGACCGAAGGGGCACAGTGGACGCGTCTTATCGACTTTACCGTTAGTCAAGTGAGAGGCGATGATCTGGGCGGGCTTCCTTCCTTGCTCGACCCATTCCTCGATCACCTTCACTTTGTCGAATGTATCGGTGCCAACGCCACCCTGGCAGTGATTCATTCCAGGTACCATGAATAGAGCGATCGAATTCGCTGCCTTGTCTTTCCCCACCGTCTTCAAGACACTATTGTAATAAGTGGCACTGAGTAGCGGGTTGACCTGGGGATCGGACCAGCCGTGATACATCAGCAGCTTGCCGCCCCGATCGAAGAACCGCTTCAAATTCGGATCACCCGAGTACATTACACGATTGTCTGACTTGTCGGCGCGATCGATATCGGTCGAGATGTTCATCGTGTGATAGTCCCAGTTTCGATCCTTGAAGACGATGTTCCGCATGGCGGTGGCAGCGGGGCCAAGCGGCTCCGGCCCGCCGAGCGTTGACCAACTGAGTTCGGCTCCGGGCATCAGGTGGCCCTCAAACAGCACCTTCCCTGTCTTCGGGTCCTTCAGCGGCGACGTCATCGCCTTGGCCGACTCGACCTGCCCCTTCGTCAAACACTGAGCGCCATCGCCGGCCTTGCAGGCGAGCTTCGCGTAATCGAAATTGCACTTTGTCGGATTCTCGATCACACCGTCTTTCACTCCATCCAGCGCGTCGCAGGCATTGAGAACGGCCTCATGAATCATTGAATACTTGCCTGGCGGAATGATGCTGTCGGCATCTTTATTGACGATCAGGTTCAACGCCGTGCGGGCGCCGTGGGCGCGCATCTGGTCCCACGTGGCGGCGCCGGCGATGATCCCGTTGAAGTCCTCGGGATAGGTCTGCGCTGCTGCGAGGCCCTGCCTGCCGCCCTGGGAGCAGCCATTGTAATAAGAAAATTTGGCGGCAGTGCCGTAATGGGCCTTGATGATGGTTTTGGATTGCACCGTCATTTCGTGAATCGAGCGATAGGCGATATCGATCAGCTTTTCGGGATGGCCCAGCGCGAAATCAGCGCTGTTCCCGACGTGACCGGTATCGGTACCGGCGCCCGCGTAACCCGCCGCCACAGCCGCGGCAAGTGCGGGATACGGAATAGTGCCAGCCCATCCGCCGTTGCCGACAGCCTGGAACTTGCCGTTCCAGCCGGTCACCGGCAGCCAGATTTCGGTCTTAATGTCGGAGTCGCTGCTGGGCGTCAGCGTCGCCGTTACCCGGCAGAACGCCGGCAAGCTCGCGAACGGGTTGGCTGCAGGACCGCCGCCTCGGACACCACGCCCATCCGCTGCGCCACGGCCAGCGCCGCCTTCACCTCGGGCTGCTCCACCGCGGCCGCCGGGCTGCACAAAGGCGCCCGCCGCGACCACTTGGGCAGAATCGATCTTGGCGTTGGGAAGCGCAAGGCTCGCGAGGTTCTCGCACCCCGTGGCGGCAGGCGCCGGAGCCGGTCCAACCAGCATGACCGTCAAGGACACAGCCGTGAAGATACCGCAACGCTGAAGCCAGACCCGATGATCGAAAATGGATGTTCTTTGATTCATAGCTCCTCCGGATGCGGCCAAGTATACGCCAACCACCGCAGCTGTAAACACAGACTCCGCCGGCAGCAGCACGACGGAGCCGCTTATTCCTTCTCGTACGGCTGGCCCAGCGCGCGAGGAGCGTGGGAATGGCCGATGAAGCCGGCCAGGACGACCATGGTGAGCACGTATGGAATGATCTGAATGTATTCGACGCGGATATAAGGGATCACGCCCTGCATCTGAATCGACGCAGCTTCGGCAAAGCCAAACAACAGGCATGCGAACATGGTCTGAACAGGCCGCCACTTTCCGAAGATGAGTGCCGCCAAAGCGATGAAGCCGCGGCCTGCCGTCATGTTTCTCGTGAAGAGCGACGACTGGCCGATCGACAGATAGGCGCCGCCGATTGCTGCGAGAGCTCCCGATAAAAACACCGCAGAATAGCGAATGCGCGCCACACTAATGCCCGCCGTGTCCGCCGCCTCCGGGTTCTCTCCTACGGCGCGCAAGCGCAATCCGAAGGGAGTGCGGTACAGCAGGTACCACGTGACGGGCACCAACACGAAGGCGATGACGATCGGCGCGTTCGGAATCAGGTTTCTTCGAGGAATCTGGGGCGTGGATCCCATCGTGTCGAATAGCGCTCCGCTGAGCAGCGTCGGGACGCCGAGCATGAGAATATTGATCGCAGTTCCCGTCACCACCTGGTTGGCGCCAAACTGGATACAAGCCACGGCGTGTATCGATGCAATGAAGACCCCGGCGGCGACGGCAGCGAAAAGCCCGATCCACGGACTGCCGGCATAGTGCGTCACGGTCGCGGCCGTGAATGCGCCGACCAGCATCAATCCTTCAAGCGCGATGTTGATGACGCCCGACCGCTCGGACAACAATCCGCCCAACCCGGCCAGCAAAAGCGGCGTCGCGAGCCGAATCGTCGAGTAAAGGATCGCCAGGCTGAAGATGTTGCGCATGAGAACCTATACTTGAGAGCGCTTCAGGAATCCGAGTTTGCGGAGCGGTCCGCGGAAGAGCCCTTCCGCGGCCACAAAAAGGATCACCAGGGCCTGAAGGACCAGGACCAGGTCTTTCGATACATTTTGCGTGAAGATGTCGACGAACAGACCGCCGCGAATCAGAGCGCCAAAAAAGATCGCCGCCAAAAGCACGCCGGCCGGATGATTTCGGCCCAGTAGCGCCACTGCGATTCCGGTGAAGCCGTACTGCGCTGAGAAACCCTGGTAGTAGCGATAGCGGTATCCGAGTACTTCGTTAATCGCCACCATTCCCGCCAGTCCACCCGATAAGGCCATGGCCAGAACGATTTGCTTTTTGACCGAAACGCCGCCGTATTCCGCGGCCTGTGGACTCGCGCCGGTCGCGCGTATTTCGTATCCCCACGTGGTTCGCCACAGGAACAGATAAACGAACACGCACGCCAGCACTGCGAAAACAAACGCCAGATTCAAAGGAATGCGCTCCGGAAGCCGGGGAATCATTGTTCCAAGACGCGGAATGTGGGCGGTGACACCGATCGGAAGTGTTTCGAGAATCGCATCGCCTTGCGCTTTGAAATAAGACTGCGTCAAAGCGCTCGCAACTCCTGCGGCGATGAAGTTCATCATGATCGTATTGATGACTTCGTGGGAACCGAGGCGCGCCTTCAACAGGCCAGGAATGGCTCCCCATGCGGCTCCGCTGAGAATCGCCGTCAGACACGCCAGCGGAATCAGGAACCAGGCCGAAAGACTTGCGAATGTAATTCCGGCCCACGCTGTAGCAAACGCCGCGATCGTCAACTGTCCTTCGGCGCCGATGTTCAGCAGCCCGCAACGGAAACCAACTGCGACGGCAAGCCCTGTAAAGATCAGCGGCGTGGCATAGAACAGCGTGTATCCGATGCCGTCCGGCCAGGAGAGCGCGCTGCCAATCAAGAGCCTATAGGTTTCGATGGGATCGTCGCCAATAAGAGCGACGACGATTCCGCCCACGACAAAGGCCGCGATCACGGCGATCAAAGGGAATACCAGTTGTCGTAGAAGCTTCATTGGTTTAGAGCCGCGGTCTAAACTCCCCTCCTTGGGAAAGGGGGAATTCGCTTCAAACCCCTCAACTTCGGCAAAAATCAAATGCGTATACTTCCCCACGCTCACGCGGGGGCTACGTTCTCGGCGCCGCTTCGCGGCTATTTACGTTCTCAAGCGGTGGTTGCTCCCGTCATCATCAGTCCGATCTCTTCGTTCGTCGTGCGCACGGGATCCACTTCACCAGCGATGCGGCCGTGATAGATCACCAGCAACCGGTCCGCAAGAGCAGTAACCTCCTCAAGTTCGGCCGATACCAGGAGCACGGCGCAACCGGCATCGCGCAGGGCGACGAGCTTGCGATGAATGAATTCGATTGCGCCGATGTCCACGCCGCGCGTGGGCTGCGAAATGAGTAGGAGCTTCGGTGGAAGCCCAAACTCGCGCCCGATGATGAGCTTTTGCTGATTTCCTCCCGAAAGCTCGCGAGCAAGCAAGTCCGCATCCGGAGGACGGACGTCGAAGTTGTGAATCACTTCCTGCGCCCGGAGGTGAATTCCCGCATCATCCAGCAGGATCCCATGCCGGTGCGCGACTGCAGGTTTTCGATAGTGGACGCCGAGGATCGAATTCTCGGCAAGATCGGAATCGAGCAGGAGGCCCCGCCGATGCCGGTCTTCCGGAACGTGCGCGATGCCTTTCTCCTTGCGCATGCGGGCGTTGAGTTGTGTGATGTTGCGTCCTTCGAACTCGATTTCTCCAGTCAGACGCGACGGATCGACCAGGCCGGCCAATGCTTCGATCAGCTCAGTCTGCCCATTTCCTTCAACTCCCGCTATACCGACAATCTCTCCGGCATGAACCTCGAGTGACACTCCTTCCAGCCGGCGTGTACCATCGCGCGCAATCATCGAAAGATTGCGGACACACAGGACCGGCGCGCCCGGCGTGCCCGGTGTCTTTTCGACCCGCAGCAGCACGTCACGTCCAACCATGAGCCGCGCCAGCTCGGCAGCATTGGTGTCCTTCGTCTTCCGCTGGCCGACAACACGGCCATCGCGCATGACCGTCACGTCGTCGGAGACCGCGAGCACTTCGTCCAGCTTGTGGGTGATGATGACGACGGTCTTTCCCTGCGAGCGCATGCGGCGCAAGATGCGAAAAAACTCTTCCACTTCCTGCGGCGTCAGCACAGCCGTCGGCTCATCCAGAATCAGAATGTGAGCCTGCCGGTACAGAGCCTTCAGCAATTCAACGCGCTGTTGCTGGCCGACCGACAGGTTCTCCACTGTCGCACGTGGATCGATGGCCAGATGAAACTCTCCCGAGAGCGCACGGATTTCTTTTTCAGCTCCGCTCAAATCGAGAGAGGCGATCGAGCCGGGTTCGGCCCCAAGCACGATGTTTTCCGCAACGGTCATCGGTTCGACCAGCATGAAATGCTGATGCACCATGCCAATGCCCAGAGCAATGGCGTCGTGCGGCGCGTTGAGAGCCTGCACTTTGCCGTCTACCAGGATTTCGCCTCCATCTGCAGTGTAGAAACCGTACGCGATGCGCATGGCTGTGGATTTGCCTGCGCCATTCTCGCCCACGATGGCGTGAATCGTTCCGGTCCGGACCTGGATGCTCACGCGGTCATTTGCCAGCACGTTGCCGAAGCGCTTCGTAATGTTTCGCAACTCGAGCATCTCGCGCCTATTTCTCCATCGCGTTGGTGACTTTGATCTGTCCGTCGATGATCTTCTTCCTGGCCTGATCGACAGCTCGAATCGTGGCGGGCGGAATCAAATCCTTGTTGTACTGATCCACCGCGTAGCCGATCCCCTCATTCTCCAGACCGTAAACGTGGATGCCGCCGGCGAATTGGTTACCGACGCGGTCCTTGACGATCTGGTAAACCGCGTTGTCGACGCGTTTGACCATGCTGGTGAGAACGAATCCCGGCTTGACCCAGTTCTGATTCGAGTCGACACCGATCACCAGCTTTTGCGCACGGCCCTGATCGTCTTTCCCGTATTGCTCGACGGCGTCGAAAGCGCCGAGTCCCGAGTTGCCGGCCGCGGCGAAGATGATATCGGCGCCCCTCTCGATTTGCGTCCGCGCGAGTTCTTTTCCCTTGACCGGATCGTTCCATGCGGTGTCCGTCACGCCGATGTAGTTCGGAACGACGTTAACTTCCGGATTGACCGCGTGGGCGCCTTCTTCGTAGCCGACCTCGAACTTGTGAATCAAGGGAATGTCCATGCCCCCGAGGAATCCGAGTGTGCCGGTCTTCGACGTCATCGCCGCGATCATGCCGACCAGATACGCGCCTTCATGCTCCTTGAAGATCAGCGAAGCCACGTTCGGCAACTGGCTCACGCCGTCGACGATGACGAAGCTGATGTTGGGATAATCCTTCGCAACGGTCTCGATAATCGGTGTCTGCGAGAAACCAACACCGATGATGAGGTCATAGCCCCGTTCGGCAAACGCGCGCATCGCTGGTTCGATCGAAGTGGGATCGCCCGGCTCGACATCGCGGAGCACTATAGGAAAATCTCGCGCGGCTCGTTTCACACCTTCCCAGGCCGCGGCATTGAATGACCGATCGTCTTTACCACCAATATCAAAGACGATGCCGACGTGTACTTTGGATTTGTCGTCTGCGGCATAACTCGCGGGATGACATCCTGCTGCCGCAAGAGCGATAGTGCAGATCGCGACGAAGATCTGGTACATGGATTTCATTTGGAATGCGTTTCGAAACATCTCATCTGAAATGACCACCCCGTCTGCGACAGCAAAGGTGGCTTTCGAGCGATTGCAGCGCTGAGACTCCTGATATTGAGCATAAGTGTCTCCCTGGTTAAACCACCGGTCCGCACATAATACATCCTCGCCGAAGGCGTAGCACTACATGCGTCTCATAAGCGGCGGTCTGTGACCGCTGACGATCTCGCAAATTGCTGAACTGCCGGCGCCCATAGAGGAGGTGTGAATGAATTGACGACACAAACTGTTGGAAGGAGCACGCTAGACCGAATGATTGCCTCGATCAATAGATCATGAACTCCAACAGGTTGCCGTCGGGATCGCGCACGTACACGCTGGAAGCGGGGGCTTTGCGCCCACCCTGGCGCGCGACCGGACCTTCGATGATCTTCGCCCCGGCACGATTCAACATGGCTTTCAGCGATTCCGGTGTGCCGTCCCACACAAAACACAAGTCACCGCACGGCGGCTTCGCGGCTGGAGCGCGCAACGTGAACGTTTCGCGCTGCCACAATGCAGGACGGTGGAAATTGATCATCTGGTTGCCGATGTAGACGGAACAGGCCTGGGCGTTCTCGCTGACCGGCAACCCGAGCGCGCGATAAAACGCAAGCATTGCCTCCGTGTTCTGCATCGGAAGCGCCACATGATCGAAGCCACGGATACTCCCGGACGGCTGCGCTCCGGCAGCGGATCCGCCAGAGAGTACGGCCGACGCTGAAGCGCCGGCTGCGGCCAGACTCCCGATGAAACTCCGCCGCGAAACGCCTTGCTCTTGTGATCGGACAGTCTTTGCGTGTCTCATGTGTACCTCAATTGTCGAAGACTTATTTATAATTGCTGCACATGCGAGATGAAATGCAGCCCAAGGATATATCAACTGCATCGGCGGTGAGTCACCTGGAATGTAGCCGAACGGGCGAGAGATTCGAGGCTGGGCAAATCCACAACCTGAGTGCGGCCGGTTGGCCTCTGCTGGTCCGCTACGACATCAAAAGGCTCAGGCACAATTGGGATCGCGATTCGCTCCAGAACGCGCCCCGGTCGATGTGGAGATACGCTCCGTTGCTGCCGGTTCGTCTCACGAACGACATTGTCTCGCTACAGGAGGGCTTCACTCCTTTACACAGGCTGGAGCGGCTTGCCGAGCGAGTCGAGTGTGATGACCTGTGGCTCAAAGACGAGGGTGTCAATCCTACAGGCACGTTCAAAGCCCGGGGCCTCTCCTGCGCAATCTCCATGTGCCGGGAGCTTGGTATCGGGAAAGTGGCCATTCCGACCGCAGGGAATGCGGGAGGAGCGCTTGCAGCTTACGCGGCCGTGGCCGGCATTGATGCTTACGTCTTCATGCCAAGAGATGTACCGCTTGCCAATTTCCTGGAGGCCAAATCATTTGGGGCTAACGTCACGCTCATTGACGGCCTGATCAGCGACTGCGGCAAACGCGTCGCTGATGGCAAGGCCAGCGAAAACTGGTTCGATATCTCGACTCTGAAAGAGCCTTACCGCATCGAGGGCAAAAAGACAATGGGCCTCGAAGCCGCCGAACAATTCGGCTGGACGTTGCCGGACGCCATCTTTTATCCGACCGGGGGCGGCGTGGGAATGATCGGCATGTGGAAGGCGTTTGCGGAACTCGAGCAACTCGGATGGATCGGGGCAAAGCGTCCGAAGATGATATCGGTTCAAGCCGAAGGTTGTCAGCCCATCGTGCGCGCCTTCGAGCAAAACACGGAATTCAGCGAGTTCTGGCAGGGGGCGGCCACCATCGCCAGCGGTCTGCGTGTCCCGAAGGCGCTTGGCGATTTTCTAACATTGCGGGCGGTGCGCGAAAGCAGTGGCACGGCGGTCGCGGTATCCGATATCGAAATGATGGATGCTTGTGAGGAACTCGCCACCCGGGAGGGACTGTTTGTGGCGCCTGAAGGCGGCGCTTGCATCGCAGCGTTGAAGAAGCTGAGACAGTCTGGATTCCTTAGTATGAGCGACCGAATTCTCATCTACAACACCGGCTCGGGTTACAAATACATGGAAGCGTGGGCACGGCATTACGGCTCGTCGTTACCCACAGCCGGCGATGTGTTCCCGGGAGAGCGCTAAAGCCCTGTGAAGTATACGCATTTAATCTTGCTGAACGCTTGGGCGGAGCAGACTCCCCTTGGCAAAGGAGGGGTGGACGCGCCATCAAGAAAAATTCCCGTTCCAATGAAAGGCACGGACGGGGTGGTTCGTGCAGACTCCAAAACAATTTTTCTTGGAACCAACCACCCCGTCTGCGCTGGACTCGGTGGCTTCGCAGCATCTTTGCGGGGGACCGAAAACCACCGCAAAATCCTCCGTCAGGTGCGCCCCCGGCCCGAACGCGGGCTAAAGCCCGCGACTACATGCATGCCTGCACATTGTCTTAGGCCTTTAGTCGCAGCGCTTTAGCCCGCGTTCGGCGTGCTGAATTTCATGCACCCCTTCGTGGTGCGTAGGCGGTCTTCTGTTCCCGCGCTCTCTTGGATTCGGCGGCGGCCGTTTCGCCCGATGCAGCCCGACACCAACATTAAATTTAGATTAAGTGAAAGTTAAAAGAAGTTAACGAATTTAGTCATTCCGCGGTGGCTGATTCATATGTATACAATGAGACCGCTGTCACGATTTCTGCACAGTGACAGACGAATAGAGTAGAACCGAGGGAGAATACGAAGTGAAAAAACTCATGACTCTGGTCTTCACGACCATTATCGCTTTGGCCTTGTCGATGCCGGCCTGGTCGCAATCTAGTACAGGTGCGGGCAAGCAAGCCCAGACTGCAGACAAGAACTCGAAAGACACCAAGAAAGCAGAGGCGAAAGCCAAGAAGGATGCAGCGGCGGCCAAGAAGAAGGCTGATAGAGACGCCAAGAAGAACGCGAAAAAGAAGACGTAAGCTTTCCTTAAATTGTTAGTGGTCTAGTTTGGAGAAAATCCCAAAGCAAGCTCGTAGCCGCGGGCTTTATGCCCCGGCTACGACCACCACCGACAACGCAAGGGTTCCGCCGACTGAACGTGGAAGGTCGGCATATCCAGGGCGGAGCTTTTGTCTAGTTGCGTGTCTGTCCTCTTAACTTCGCAGCCATTTCCTTGTAAATCCGCGTGGCCAATCCGTCAGGGTAAGTTGGATAGGACTGATAGAGGTTGAGGTGGTCGCGCCCGGGTATAAGCTCACACACGGCATCGCTGTTCTTTTCCTTGAAGAAAGCACAGAGCATCTTCACGGCCTCTTCCAAACGAAACGTGTCGGCGTCGCCGCAGATGACGTTGATCTTGCCTTTGAGCTTCGGCCCAAGCGCCGCCCAGTTCTTCTCGAGGGTCAGCCGGATGTCGTAATTCCGCCAGTATTTCATGACCTCTTGATTCAGCTCGCCGGATTCACGGTTGAAGAATTTCGTCGGGCGGCCGTCCTGGCCGCGTGGGCTCCACACCCACTCGAAGGATGCGAACTGGCCGCCGTATTCGCCCGTCGCCTCTTCCTGCCGGGCGAAGTCTTCGATGCTCGCGACCCAGTTGCCATTCATGCGCACCAGTTGTTTCGGAGAGCCATCGCGCTCGCGGTAAGCGTTATCGGTCGAACCGGGCGTGGCGTCAATGCCGACCCAGCTTCGCAGGTCAACCGGGTCAGGCGCGGTGGACCATGTGCCACCGAAGAAATTGGGATAGGTCACCTGCAGCCACAGCGTGCTCCAGCCGCCCGAAGAATGACCCGTCAGAAAACGCGCGTCAGGTTTATTGACCAGGCGGAACTGTTTTTCGAGGTACGGGATGAACTCTTCGGTCAGGGCTTTTCCCCAGGGGCCGTTGTTGACCGAATCGGCGAACTCGTGGTGGCCGGTCGGGAACGAACCGTCGAGATAGATATGGATCATCTCGGCGTGCTTGCCCTCGCTCATCTCGCTTAGAAGTCGAGTTCCCTCCTGCCAGGCCTCCGTGTGGTCTCCGCCGAAACCGTGAATGTGGTAAACGCCCGCGTATGTCTTCTTCGGCCCTTTGCCATAACCCGGTGGCAAAACAACACCCGCGCGCATTGTGATATCGCGACCCCAGAATTTGGTAAGCATCGGACTCTGGAATCCAACGAGTCTGATGTTTTCGGTGTCGGCCGGCTTGAAGCGCGCGGGGGCCGCGCGAGTGAGCCGCAATCCAACCGGTTGGGTGTCCGCAGGATTCAGGTGGTCCACTTTGACAACGGCGCTGGTCAAGTCCCCTTCGTCTTCACCGTGATAGGCGTAACTGTGATCCGGGTCGAGCAGAGCCATCATCTGGTACGTTCCCGGCCGGGCTTCCGAGAACGGCTTCGGATAAGCCTTCAGGTCGGGATCGAGTTCGATGGCTGCACCCGGGGCGAAATGTTCGATTTCCGTCGCGGCAATCCAGGTCGAACCCGGAATGAACCCGCTACGGATGGTCTGCACCTCTTGCGGCGCGTCGGTCATCAGCACGAGCAAGCGGCCGGACGTGGCTTTGGGCGCGATCTGTTCCGAGAGCGTGACGCGAAAACGCAGCGGTGATTTGGGCTTCCGGCTTTGCGGCGCTGCAGGTGATGAAAGCAGAAGAAGCGTGCAGAGGGCGGAGCAAACCAAGCTTCCACGACGGGGCATCGAGCAGATTCCTTTCGGCCAACCCAAATCTTTAGCCGCGAATGGCGCGAACGACGCAAACGGGCCGCTGTCATTGCCCGTTCGCCTCGTTCGCGCCATTCGCGGCTAAAAAACTACAACCCTTGTTACACAGACGAAATGAGCTACGGCTTGGGCGTTTGTTCGCCGTCCGCCTTTTCGACCTCGGTCAACATCTGTTGGACCTCGGCCGCGTCCGACGCATCCGGGCTGAACTTCAGATAGATCCGCATGTTCTCTGCCGCGTCCTTGTAATCCTGTTTCTGCGCCTGTATCAAACCGAGGAGATGGTTGATCCTCGGAGTCTTGTGCTGCGCATCCAGCTTGGCCGCCTGGCGGGCGTGAGTTTCGGCGACATCGATCTTGTGAAGGTTGTAGTTGGCGACAGCACTGTAGAAATAAATTTCGGGAGAGAGATAGGGATTGAGCTTCAGCAGCTGGGATGTGTAAAGCGCGACATCTTCCCATTTCTGCTGGACGACCGCCACCATAACGAGTTGACCGTAGGGGCTAATGAATTTCGAGTCGATCTTGATGGCCTCTCCGTAAGCACGATTGGCGTCATCAAGCCTCTTCAACTGCTGGTACACCCGCCCAAGCTCGTACCAGGCGACCGCGTACTTGGGGTAGGCCGCGACGGCCTTGGTGAACTCCCGCTCGGCGTCGGGCCACTTCTGCTTCTTCGTCAGGTCGAGACCCTTTTCGTATGCCTTACGGGCATCCTTGGGCGCCAGCGCGGTGGTGATGCTGAACGTAAAGCCCTCCACGTTCGCGAGCCGGCGAAGGTGGATGATGCCGATATCCGGATTGTCCAGAGCTTCCCGGAAGGCGAGCATGATCGAATCGGATTGGAAGCCGGCAAGGTTGGCACGGATCTCGCATCCCGTGAGGTCGCGCAGATTGACGCCATTTTGCCGGCCGGCGCCCGGAAAGGCGCCGCCCAGTGGATCGTTCCCAATGCTCGCGTCGGCAAACACGGCGGCATTCGGCCCGCCGAGTGTAATACTGAAATTGCCCTTTGAATCCGTGTAGCCTTCCGGTCGAACGACGCCGTTGCAAACGCGTTCGATAACGACGTTGGCGGGCGGCACTGCCCCGTCGGAGAGTCTCACACTTCCAGTCAGGTAGATCTGTCTCGGAATCTCGTTGGGAAATGGGTTTTGTTGAGTCCGGTCCTGGACCGGGGGCTGCCCCACAGGTGGCTGCTGGCGCCCGCCGGGCGGCTGTTGCCCACCCGGCGGCGCTTGAGGTGGTGCCGGCGTCTGACCGCCACCAGGTTCCTGAGCAAAACAAACCGATAGCATTGAAAACGCAATGGCGGCGAGTGCCATCGCTGAGGCGCGAAACGGAAACAGTTTCGTCATGGAGCTACCCTCTCATTCGAGCCGGTCAGAAGGAGGATCGACTCTTGCCGCGTATTATGACACGTGTGGGCGGAAACGTGGCGTGTTTACCGATTCATCTGTAGGGGCGGTTGAACCGAAGGGCCGGATGAGGGCAAACATTTTGCCCCACCCTCTCCCGCTGCACTCTTTTCCAAATTACCAGATGCGTTTCGCTGCAGAAGCAGGATTGATGCGGGTTTCATGGGATTCTCTATTTCGGAACCTGTTCCGGAAATGTCCCTCTCCCTTTGGGCCCTTTGGGAGAGGGTGGCGCGAAGCGCCGGGTGAGGGCTGGACATGCACCCTCATCCGGCCCTTCGGGCCACCTTCTCCCAGAGGGAGAAGGACACGAACCTCGATTTCGGCTAATTTGGACACCAGTGCTCCCGGTGGGAGAGGGACACTCTCGATGTCGTTGCCGAGTTTAGGACTGACCGCGCACGTACTTGTTGAACCAGTCGATCGTGCGTTGCCAGGCGAGTTTGGCGGCCGCTTCGTTGTAGCGTTCGGGCGTCGCATCGTTGTTGAAGCCGTGAACTGCACCGGGGTAGACATATCCCTCGTGTGGCACTTTGTTCGCCTTCAGCGCCTCATCATAGGCCGGCCACGCTTCGGCGAGACGCGTATCCAGGGCCCCGTGGTGAACCAGGACAGCCGCCTTGATCTTGGGAACATCCGCGGCTGCGGGCGCCCCACCGTAGAACGGAACCGCTGCGGCGAGATCGGGCATCCGGACAGCTAGCGTGTTAGCAATCCCTCCGCCAAAGCAGAAACCGGTGACGCCAATCTTACCTGTGCAATCCGGACGAGACTTGAGCCAGTTCGCGGCCGCCACGAAGTCCTCCGTCATCTTATTGCGATCCACCTTGCCGAAGAGCTGCCCGCCCGCCTCGTCATCGCCGGGATAGCCGCCAACGGAAGTCAATCCATCAGGCGCAAGCGCCATGAAGTTCGCGACCCCCAGGCGGCGCGCGATGTCTTTGATATGAGGGTTCAGGCCGCGGTTCTCGTGCACCACCAGTATGCCGGGTAACTTTCCGATGGCGTTCGCAGGCCGGACCAGATATCCCTTGATCGTTCCATTGCCTTGAGGCGAAGGAACACTCACAGTTTCTGTTTTCAGCCGCTTGTCGCTTTCAGGGACTTGCTGCCCCAATGCGTAGTTGGGCTTCAGCATCTCCCACAGTGCGGTCGCTGTGATGCCACCTACTGCAAACTGCTTCGCGCGTTCCAGGAATTCACGGCGATCGATCTCACCGTGAATATGAAGGTTGTAGAGCTCGATGAGCTCAGGCGGGAATTTGGACTGTTTTTTCTCTTCCATCGGAGTGGCTCCTTTGGTTGTCGTTTCTCAGTTTTGTAAAGTTTTGGCGACGTATGTTACGCCGAGGATATCACGCTATCGGGCGCGTCGTCACTGGATGAAGATCGTTCCAAAGCCAAGCCCGAGTTTTCGGGAATCGTCTGCAACCGTTGTTGTTGTGTCCAGGCGGATCGTGACGCAGATCTCGCTGGCGCCCACGAGAGCTTCGGGTAGAGAAAAACTTTCCTTAAATTCCGCGCACCCCTCGATGTGACGGGCGCCCAAGTCGTGGTGATTGGCGGAGACGGTGATCGTCACACCCGCCGGATTTGGCTGATAGGCTTCCAGCCAGAGCCGCTGGCCAGGCCGGCTCGGACCTCCGAGTCTCACCTCGGCGTAGTCGCCCATGAACCGCCTGGCCAGCTCGTTGTCGTATTGGTACCAACCCGCGCCCAGTTGCCGGGGATGCACGAGGTTAACCACATCCACGCGAGTCGTCGATTCCGGCGTTCTCCGCCGTTCCGACGGCGTAAGCCGATGTTGATCGGCCACACCTATGGAGGAGAGCGGCAACGTCCGGCCTCCGCGCTTTCTAAGCCACAAGCTACCCCCTGCGTTGCGAAGGCAGAGCGGCATTAGCTCAGCGACGATCTCCTTGTGCTCTGTCACGAGGTAATTCGAAAACAACTCGATTACAAAGTCCTCGTTATGAGACAGGAAGGCACGAAGCAGATAAGACTCATTCCAGGCCCTGCCCTCAAAGACCCACTCCCGCGGGTATTCGAAGGGATAGAAGATGTCGTGGAAATGCACGTAGACGCCACTTTCAAGAACAGGCAAGACGTGAAAAAGAATATCATTCAGATCGCTGCCGGTTTTTGCGACATGACTGGAGTCGATGAATAGAATGTCTCCCGGCTCGAGTGCCGCCAATGTGCTCAGCGGGACCTCCTGCAGATAATCTTGGATGATCGTAATTCTGTCCAGGTCGCGCGGCTTTAGCAGCGACTGCAAGAGTTGGGGAAATGGATCAATGAAAGTGCATTCAATCGAGCCATCGAAATAGAGATCGTTGGCATCAAGCGCAACGCACGACGAAAAACCCGAACCTATTTCCAATATGCGCCGCGGCTTCAGGTAACGAATCAGGCAAAAGAAGAAAATGGCATCACTGTACGTAAAGTTAGGGTTGTTCAGATAGAACCGGGCTTGACCGCTCGGTTCTTCGTTGAAGGACAGATCCTTGTAATAGCCCGCCAGGTTCCTCATTAAGTTCAGCTGGCCATTCGTATTGATTTCGATCGCTGGAAGTGGCGTGCCGTTTCTCTGAAAAACTAAATCTTCGCGGTCCCGCAATTCTTCAAGGGACGGTATGGGTGAATAGAAATGTCCCGGTGCGTAATGGGTCTTATATTTTGTCGCGATGTGTTTCCAGAACTTCAACTCTCCAGTCGCTTTTTGGCTCTGCGTCTGAAGCGCCGCATTTTCGTGAAAGAGCCGGGCGTTTTCCACACGAAGAGCGTCTCTATCGGCGAACACTTTCCGGAAGGGCGGGACGCTCTTGATCAAGCGCTTCAGGAATCTCATGAATTGCATTGTGGAGAATGAGTGAAAGATGGACAAGGGAAATAACAGATTCACGGGCACCGGCTTCATGCCGTTGCAGCGCGGCCGTAAAGCAGCGTTTACCTTTCAACACGGCCCCGGATCCGCATGTGTCTTGGACTGACTCGCTCGACTTCAAGCGGCAGGTGGGCGTTTCGGAGCTGATCGCGAACCTCCTCCGGGGTAAAGGCTGCGCATAGCGAGTTGTAGAAATCCTGTTTCAACAGCGGGTGCTCATTAGGAGTGACGCTCTCGACGATCGCCATTGCTGCTTCCGGGGAGCCCGGCCTGACGAGATCCATCACGCAGATAATTCCACCGGGCTTGACGACACGTTTGGCTTCATTCCAAAGCACGTTGGGATCCGGCAGATGGTGAAGCATGTCTTTTGAGAGGACGGCATCAAATGAAAGATCCGGAAGCAACCGGCTCGGTATACGCGTATGTTCTAATACAATCCGGCCCTCAAAGCCCGCGCTCCGGACCGCCTGCTCTGCCAGCTTGAGCATCTCCAGAGAACCATCGACCGCCGTGATGTGGCTTTCCAGCATCGCTCGGGCAAGCCGGATCGGCACATCTGCCGGCCCACATCCCAAATCGACGACTTCACGGAGACGTCCCGGAAACTCTGCTACGAGGCGATCCACGTACCACTGGTTCGATTCGGAAAAATCCGCCCGCGCGTATGCGGCTGCTCCCGCCGCGTTGTCCATGATTTCCGGTTCGAGAATTCTCTCCATGTGCTTGTGAGCGGTGAGACTAGCCTTCTCTCCCTGTGTTGTCAATTGGCAGCCGCAGATCGCGTTTTGCGGCTAACCTCACGTTGGCCTACCTACTTAGCGGGCTGAAAGAGTTCCGTGAGCTGCCGCACGTCAGCGATGCTTTCCATCTGCGTCAGAGCCATCCACGCACGGTCGATCGCTTCCTGCCGCATCGTCCGGCGCGCGCACGCCGTAAATTTCGTACAGAGTTCCTGGTCGGTAAGCCGTCCGGGATATCCACGTGCGCCGTCACCGGACTGGTTGAACACTCGTCCATCGCGCAGGCGAACAGTTACACGGGCGTGCGACATCGTGGTTTTTTCGTCAAACGCCGGGATGACGCGCATCGCCACACGCGGCAGCAGTGACTGAATCGCAGAATCATGAATTCGATCGACCTCGAATGTGTCGATTCCCAAGTGACCGTACACCACTGCAGCCGCCGCGCAGAACGGCATACTGAATTTCGCTTCGAGGCCGGTCGCAGGGCGATCGTGAATAAGGAGTCGCGGAGTGATCGAGTCGACTTCAACTGCGATGGCTTCGACCTGATCTGCCGAGAAACCCTCACGGCGTTTCATGTCCAGAAGCGTGTCGAGCGGGACGTGAGTTGCCGCACATGAGGGGTACAGTTTGACCGTGATCCCAGTCTGCGTAATCTCCCACCGGCTGCCCAAGTCGGCGACAGCCGAATCGAGCGTCGCGTGCTCGCTATCCATAGCTGCCAGGTATCCTTGTGGTCCGTCCAGCGCCTGCTCGCTGGCAGTGAACCCCTGCTGAGCCAGCCGGGCAGCCATGACGCCGTTGCGAGCGGCCATACCCGCATGAAGGGGCTTCACCATGGTTCCGATGTTTTCCTTGAGCCCGCAGGCCGCCGAGGCGGCTATGCCTAATGCGTGTCGGGTTGCCGTGACATCGAGCCCGAAAATGCGCGCGGCAGCCGCTGCAGCGCCCAGCGTCCCAATTGAGGACGTGCAGTGCCATCCCCTCTCCTGATAGTGCTTCGGGTTCATGACGTTTCCAAGCCTGCATTCCAGCTCGAACCCGACGACGTAAGCATTCGTGAGCGTGCGGCCCGGCACATGCGCCAGCTCGGCGGCTGCGAGCGCGGCCGGCACGAGACCGCAACTGGGATGCGCCAGCGACACGAAACACATGTCGTCGAAATCGAGGGCATGCGCGGCCACACCGTTGGCCAGTGCAGCCAAGTCCGGGCTCGTGAGCTCACGCGTCCCGAGAATTCGACACGAGCCGCGGCCATCTTCGACGGCCATCGCTTGCACGATACGCGCCGCCGGTTCGACAACGCCCGCCAGAATCACACCAATCGTGTCCCGGATCGCAACGGCAGCTCTTTCGCGCGCCGCCAGAAGCGGCGCGGCACTGGTAACAAATTCGGCAATCCGGGCGGTTCCGGTTTTGATGTCTATGGCCATGATGTGTGCGGCGCCAGTATCGAAAACGCCTTCTCAAGATTTCGGTTCCACCTGCAATTCATTCTTCACATCGAATACTCCTGGCACACCCCGCGCAGCTATGTATGCGAGTTGACGATCCATATCGTTCGCAACAAGACCCTTTAGCGTAGCCCGGCCATTTTTGACAAGGATGTGGATCGGAGGCACAGCCCGGATCGCGTATTTGAATAGAGGAGAGTCATATTTAAAAATCGCGCGATACATGGCCAGCCGGATCCCATCGTCGCTTTGTGAAAGCGGCAGTACTTCGATCTCATTCACGACCTTTGCGACGCTCTCCAGCTTGCGGACTCGGGCTTCAGCGTCAGATTTGATCGTCGGACGCGACACCTGGCCACGCAGAACCACCGTGTCGTCCGGAAGTACTTCAGCTTCGAGCCAGTCAAACACGCCAAAGTACGGAAGCATGACCAGTTGGTGCCGCACTTCATCAACAATCAGGGCAGTTGTACGACCGCGACTCGGCTGCGATTTACCTTGTAATTGTGGTTTCTGTTGTCCACCCAATATCGTGCCCCGCGTTGCCGGTGTGCAGCACAACAAGAGGGTGGCAATGACGATTGTGCCCACGGTTTTCATGTTGTTTTTGTCTCCTTATCATCGAGTGTTTTTTCGTGCCATGAAGGGCCGCAGCCCGCTACTTCTTTTCCTTCTCGTGTTCTTCCTTGTAGTGGTTTGCCGGGATGGCCGCATCTTTGAGATGAGCCTGATCGCGTTCGTCCTCGAAGCATCCGGATTCCATAATCGCGTAATCCTTGGCTGCGCGCACCAGCGGAAACCGCATCTTCACGGGCCTTGTGAAGACTTTCGGATCGATCAGCGTGGCCTCCCAGATCAGCGTGTTTTCGTCCTGCAGCGTGTAGCGCTCGACGACGCGCAGTTGATCGCTGTGGAAGTGGCCGGCCATATCGAAGACACTCTTATCGTTGTTGTTGGCGACGTCAATGACCAGCGTGTTGCCCTCCCAGTGCCCGCGTGAATCGCCCATCCAGGCCAGGTAGTCCCTGGGATGCTCGCCCGTCATATAAACCATGCGCCAGGCGTGCATGTTCTCATGTACAAACGCGATGTGGCTGGGTGTTTGGAAAATCTGGAATGTAAAGTAGAGCGCGTGCGGAATACCCTCGTAATGGCAATGGCCGGTGGGGTCAAGCTCCACGTGATCCCGCCGGTTCTTCACCTGTTCGGCAGCCCAAGGTTGATACGGCAGAACGCCGCCTTCGACGATGCCCGTCTCCGAGCCTTGTCCTAGAAAGAATCCGCCCGAATGCGGAAGGATCGAAAATGCGGCCCCGGAGGTGCGCGGTTGCCAGATGCCTTCGAGGTTGGGTTGGCCAGACTCCGTGCGGGGAGGCTTAAAGGTCCTCGCCTTCTCCAAGTCAATCTTCGTGGCCTCGCCCGCCAGGTTGCCGGCGCCGGCGGGGGTGATCTTCGGAGCGGGGGTTTGGGCCACGGCAAGCGCCAGCAGCGGCAAGACCATCACGATGGTTACGCGAAGTAAAGCGGATCTCATAGAGAGTCTCCTTCCTTCTGTTAGCGCCGTTCCCCCGCGCTCTTACGACTTCGGCGCGGGCCGGTACGGTGGATGAATCGCGCGGCCATCGTCGCCCTCGAGGCATTCCTGCTCCCTAAGCTCGAAGCCCGGTTCGGTGATGCGATGCAGCGGCATACTGATCTTCCACGACTTCGAATAGGTTTGCGGATCTTCGAGTGTCGCTTGGTACTGAATCGTATCCGGCCCGGTGCGCATGTACCGCTCGATCACGTGCAATTGATCGCTGTGCATATGGCGCGCCGAGTCGAGCCACGTACGGCTCCCCAGGCTCGTCACGTCGATCACCAGCGTGTCGCCTTCATAGCGCGCGACCGAGTCGCCTAAGAATAGGTCGATTCCGTCCAGATGTTCGCGCGGCGTGGTTTGGATGACACGGTGGTTGTGCAGGTACTCGTAAAGGAGCACCACATAGCCAGGCCGCTGCATGATCTGGAACGGGAATGGCATGTAGGTGATGCGCGGAACGCCCGGCATGCCGCAGTGCGCGGTCGGATCGACGCGGTCGGCTTTGGCTTCGCGCTCCAGAGCTTGGGGCAGATAGGGAATCGTGCGGCCCTCCGCGATTTCGCTGACGTCGAAGGCCGCGGCGTTTCGCGCCATCCAGATGCCCTGGAAGTCCGGCTTGCCATCGGTTGTGCGAGGCACCTTGTACGGTGTCTCGGCGGCTCTCTGCTGCGCGTGAATGGCAGGCGCGAGCGCGCACGCCGCTGCCATCAGAAGAAAAGAAATACGATTCACGATGTTCGATCTCCTGCTGCGGCGCAGCCGCTAGCCGGGATTCACTTCGGTCCCGAGAATGATCACGTTCCCATCGGGCAAGTGGAGCTTCTGTCCGTTAGCCGTGGGAGAGCCGTCCTTTGCGAGATAGCCTTCGAGGGTTACCTGCATCCCCGGTTTGATGGTGTCTTTCCTGAAGCCGCGCCGGAACAGGTTGCTCGGCGAAGCGGTTTCGAATTTCCAGTTGACCACTTTGCCGCTGTCGTCTTTCACGTCCATGTAGATCCACGAGTGCGGATTCACCATGTCGAACTTGGTCACGGTTCCGCTAAGCTTGATCGGCTTGTTGCCATCGTATTCGGCAGCGAAGGAATGGTGCGCCCGCAGCGGGACGCTTGCGAGCATCAGAACGAGAGCGGCCATCGCGACTGCGAACCTGGGGCGCATGCTTGGTCTCCTTTGCTTTGCTGCCGGGTTGGCCAAAGCGGGTATGATCGTCGAGGGGTATGCTATTTCTTGTGGAATATCAAAGTCAACGCCTGTGGCTGGTGTGGGTGTCCATGGTGTTTTTCGCATCTCCAGGCGCGTTCGCGCATCACTCCACCGCCCCCTACGATCTTATCCACGGGACGATCATCGAAGGCAGCGTGACCAGGTTTGACTTGGTAAACCCGCACGGGAACATCGCTCTTGACGTACGCGGCGAAGACGGTGCTGTGGAACATTGGACCGTCGCGACTGAGGGCGCCGTCTTGCTCCACCGCTTGGGCTGGTCCAGGGACACACTGAAGCCGGGCGACAAGATCACCGTCACCGGTAACCGCGCCAAGAACGGCAGTTTCCATTTGCGAGGCGTCTACGTTCAACTCCGCGACGGGCGCAAATTGATGGCACTGCCCGGACCGGAGCAATGACCCTGTCTGATCGGACAGGGACCCTACTTCGTTGGTTTGCAGGACGATTCTGACCGGTCTATGATTTTGGGAAAGGAGGTCCGTCATGCGAAGAAGCGTTCTGTGCCTTCCCTTTCTGGCGCTGACTATCGCTGTCTCCGTGTTGGCCCGGCAACCAGCAGGTGTCGGTCTGCGCCTCATCGTGGTGAAAACCGGGGAGGAGGCTGCCGACCTCCGGAGTCGACTGCAGGCGGGCGAAGGGTTTGAGGATCTCGCAAACAAATACTCCATCGACGCCTCGGCCAGTGCAGGAGGGTACTTCGGAAATGTGGTCATCGGAGACCTGAGCAAGGAATTTCAGGATGCGCTGGCCGGATTACGTCCCGGCCAAGTCAGCCCCATCGTGAAAATCGGCGAAGAATACGTGCTGCTTCAAGTGCTTTCAGAGGCTGAGGCCCACTACCATCTGGGCTACACGCTCGCCGGTCAGGGAAAGCTGGACGAAGCGGTTGGTGAATTTCTCAACGCCCTCCGCATTAACCCCGAGTACGCTGAAACCCACACCAGTCTGGGCAACGCGCTGGCTCTTCAGGGAAAGCTGGACGAGGCGATCGCCGAGCATCGCGCAGCGCTACGAATCAACCCCCAGTACGCTGAAGCCCACAACTATCTGGGCAACGCCCTCCTTGAGCAGGGCAACGTGGACGAGGCGATCGCCGAGCATCGCGCAGCGTTACGCATCAACCCCCAGTACGCTGAGGCCCACAACTATCTGGGCAACGCGCTCGAGGATCAGGGGAAGCTTGACGAAGCGGTGGGTGAATATCGCGAAGCGCTCCGCATCAACCCCAGCTACGATGAAGCCCACTACAATCTTGGCGTCGCGCTCAAACACCAGGGCAAGCTCGACGAAGCGGTCAAAGAATATCGCGAAGCGCTCCGCGTTAATCCCGGCCTGGCTGCGGCCCACAACAATCTTGGCGTCGCGCTTCTTGACCGGGCGGAGTTGGACGAAGCGATCGCGGAATATCGCGAAGCGCTCCGCATCAACCCCAACTACGATGAAGCCCATTACAATCTTGGCGTCGCGCTCAAGGATCAGGGAAAGCTGGACGAAGCAATCGCACAATATCGCGAAGCGCTCCGCATCAACCCACACGACGCTGCAGCCTACAACAATCTTGGCTTCACGCTCGTTCAACAGGGCAAGTTGGACGAGGCGATCGCGGAATATCGCGAAGCGCTACGCATCAACCCCAACTACGTTCTCTTCCACTACAATCTTGGCGTCGCGCTCAAGGATCAGGGGAAGCTCGATGAAGCGGTCAAAGAATATCGCGAAGCGCTCTTCATCAACCCCAACTACCCTGAGGCGCACAACAATCTTGGCATCGCACTCAGTGACCAGGGGAAGCTGGACGAAGCGGCCGCGGAATATCGCGAAGCGCTACGCATTGATCCCAGCTTCGCTCTAGCCCACTACAATCTGGGAGAGGCTCTAAGACAACAAGGCGATCGGGCTGGGGCCGCACGGGAATTTCGCGCTTTCCTCAGACTTGCCCCAACCAGTCCCGACTCGAAAGAGAAGATTGAACGCGCTCGAAGCATTTTGGCAGAACTGGAAAAGTCTTGATCTTTGAAGCAGAAAATACATCTGGCGTTGCTACTTGCTCCGGTGGTCATTGCCAAACACGTTTCGAGGACTGACCACCCCGTCCGCGCCAACTTTGGTGGCCTTCGGCATCATTCTTTTTGATGGCGCGGCCACCCCTCCTTTGCGAGCTTTGCGAGGAGGGGAATACGTTCTTGTTCAACATTCGTTCCACACGCTTCTCGATGTGAGTTCAGCGCCATTCGTGCTTCGGATACTTCCGTTGCAGCTCAGACTTGATCCGCGGGTAATGCTCACGCCAGAAATTCGCCAGGTCCTGAGTCACCTGCACCGGCCGCATGCTGGGTGCGAGGATGTGGACGCTAAGCAGGACGCGACCCATCGCAATCCTGGGCGTCTGCATCACGCCAAAAAGTTCCTGTATGCGCATCGAGATGTAGGGCGGCCCGTCCACGTCATAAGTCACCTTGGGCGTCCGTCCATTGCGGAGAGTGACTCGCTCTGGCGCATGCTTGTCGAGCAGCTCGCGTTGACTTGCGGAAAGCCAGGACTTCACCACGGGCTGGACCTCGCGGTCCTTCAGATCTTTGTAGCTCACGGCGCCGAGACAAAGCTGTTCGATGATATGTTGCCGGTCCTCGTCTCGAATCGGCGGCAGTTGAAGGTCCGGACACCAGTCCGCCAGCAGATTCAATCGGAGGATCCACTGGTTGACGCTGTGATCCCAGTTGTGCAACTGCATCCGCCCCGCGACGACCTCCTCGGCCAGCAACCGCGCCGCGGCATCCGCCGGAGGCGGCTCCACTCGCTTGGCCCCCAGTGCGAGATCCCGGAAGAGCAGGATTTCGGCCGCCTGCACTCTCCTGGCCGTCGAATCAAAGGTGACCCGCACCTCCGACCTCATGTCGTCTGGAAAAAGTTCGTGCAGCCACTCGACTTCGATAGCCGTAGCCATGGAGAGAATTGTGGTCGCTTCGCCAGGGTGTCCCCCCACCTCGCGAATCTCCGCCACCACAACAAAGGGATTTTGCCGCACCACGCTTTCGCGCGCCAACATGCCACGCCGGCCATGCACGAGTTCGCACCGCGGCGTGCCTTGATCCATCCGCCCCACGCGATCGCTGAACCCAATCAGGATGCACTTCTGGAGGGCCTCAGCCTTCACCTTGCGCGGCTCGATATCCAGACATTCTTCTTTGGCGATTCGCAGGAACTGTTCATGCAGCGGGCCAACCTGCCGCGCCGTAACACCATGGATGCCGGCTTTGCGAAGAGCATCCATCCGAAATTGATTCTCCGACGCGTAATTCCACGCGCGCATCAGAATCCAGAAATCAGACCAGCCTTTGCCGCCGAACAGATCATCACGTAGCGAAATCACATCCGGGCCTGGATTGCGCAGAAGCAAATCGCGCCCTTGCGTTAGTGCCGCTATGAGACACGCGTCGTGGACGCAGTCATACTCCTGAGCCGCGAGCAACATGCGCGCATAACGAGGATGTACCGGGAAAGCGAGCATGCGCCGGCCGAGAGCGGTGATTCTTGTGTGCTGGGCGTCATTTTCCGCGGACCGTGGTTCATGTTTAAGAGCTCCCAGGTCAATCAGCAACTCCTCGGCGTGATCCAGAGCCGTGTTGCTGGGCGCCTCCAACCAGCGAAACTTGCGCAGGTCTTCCACGCCGGCCGCCTTGAGCGTGAGGATCACTTCGGCGAGATCGAGGCGTTTGACTTCCGGCAGTTCTTGCGCAGGCCGCTCGTCTTGCTCCGGCTGCGACCAGAGCCGGATGCACCGCCCTGGCGCCGTCCGGCCTGCCCGGCCGGCCCGCTGTTCGGTGCTGGATCGACTGATCCGCTCGACCAGCAGCGTGTTGATCCCGCGATTGGGATCGTGGCGCGGAATGCGCGCGAGGCCGCTGTCGATCACCAGCCGAACACCGTCGATGGTGATGGACGTCTCGGCCACATTCGTGGCGACCACCACTTTCGGTTGATCATAGCGCGCCACTGCCGCGTCCTGATCGCGAGGCGGCAATTCTCCGTGTAAAGGGAGGAGAATGTAGCCCCCGGACTCCTTCTTGAGCCGAATGGCTTCCATGGTCCGGTTGATTTCATAGCCGCCCGGCATGAAGATGAGAACGTCACCACCGGTTCCACCGCGCGCGTGTTCCGAAAATGCATCGGCCGCTAGTTCCCATAGAGCCGGCGAACGATTGCCCAACCGGCGCGGCAGATATTCCACACTTACCGGAAAGGTTCGCCCTTCCGAAGTCCGGACGGCGCACGGTGAGAGATACTTTTCCAGCGCGCTGGCATCAAGCGTCGCCGACATCACGACAATGAGCAGGTCGGGCCGGCTCCCTTCCTGGATGTCCAACGCGCGGGCTAGCGTGATGTCGCCGTAGAGGTGCCGTTCGTGGAACTCGTCAAAGATCAGGGCCTGAATTCCGCGTAGTGCCGGGTCCTGAATCAACTGACGCAGCAAAATTCCTTCGGTTTCGAACTTGATGCGCGTCGTGTCGCCGGTCACATTCTCAAATCGGATCTGGTAACCGACCTCACGCCCAAGCTCCACTTCCAGTTCGTGTGCCACCCGCGATGCGAGCAATCGCGCTGCGAGCCGGCGCGGCTGGAGAGTCACCACCTGGCCGTTGCCCAGCAGCCCGTGTCTGAGCAGCATCTGTGGCACCTGGGTCGACTTACCGGAACCTGTTGGCGCCTGCAGCACAAGCCGCTTGGTCGCTCGAAGTGTGGCGATGATGTCGTTCTCGATTTCGTAGATGGGCAGTTGTTGGCTATTGGTTTTCATCGGCGGATTTCGGCTGCGCTCCCGCAGCGCGTAGCCGCTCCGCCAGCTCGTCGTAGGGATGGGCGCCAACGATCTTGGTGCCGTTCACAACAAAGCTCGGTACTGCAGTGATGCCGTATCGGCGTGCTTTCTCCCAATCGGCCGCAACCGCGTCCTTGAAAGTGCGCCTGGTCAGCACTTCCCGCGCCTCATTCGAGGGAAGCCCTACCGTTTGCGCGACGTCGAAGAGCACTTCAGGATTACCCAGGTTGCGGCCGTCGACGAAGTAAGCCCTGTAGAGTGCATCGTGAATGGCTTCGAAACCCGGCCGCGAGTCCGCCCACTTCGCGAGTTCCTGGGCCAGGCGGCTGTTGTAGGTATGCGTCCGCCGGTTGTAGGGTAAACCTTCGGCGTCCATTAGACCCTTCATGCGTGCGTGCATGACCGTGAGGTCGAGACCTCGTCCGGCGAACAGGTCCTTTAGCAAGAGGCCTTCCGCTGGCGTGTCGGGGTGCAGGGGGAAGTACACCCACTGCACGTCTATTTCGAAATTCCGCTTGAGCTCTTCAATACGCCCGGTACTGAGATAGCACCAGGGTCAGACGAAGTCGGTGAATACTTCGAATGCGATCGGTTTGGTCAGCATGTGGAGGCCTCCTCAGTCTGAACGTCAGTTCGTAATCACGGCCCAGCAATCGGCGATGACGCCAACCGCTTCAAGGCTTGTCGCGACGAGTCTAGCGTGTGATAAACTGCCGGGCAAAATAATTTCCGACGGCGTTCCTGCATGTACCTGTCAGCCGCGCGGTCGTTACGGAAGCGCTAGCGCGACGAACTCGGCCGCGTGGTTGTGCGACCACAATGTATTGCTTTCCCCTAGATAAGTAGGTCATTGGTGCACCGGTTGTGCCGGCAGGAAACCCGGTTTCCCAAACCACTTCACCTGTAGTGCCCGGAGGCACCGCGACTGCGTTGCCGGCACCTGGCCATCGAATTTTCAGGCACGCCGCAACCCGCAAGAGATTCGAAGCACCCTGGGCAATCCTGTCATTCCGCGGAAGATGGGTGGAAGCCAGAGAGGGCTCTTCAGGCACTTTCGTCGGCCTGGTGTTAACTCCGATCTAAAAGAAAGTGCACTAATGGCATATCGACTCCAACACCCTTCCGAGTCAATATCCGACATAACGCGAAGAGGGTGATTGTGCGGCTGGATTTGCAGACTGGACGAGTTCTCACAGCTATCAGGGCGCTGCGTCCCTGGGTCGTGGTCGTCTTGCTGCCGATCCTAGCGAACGCACAAGAGGTGGGCCGGGAGCAACCGCAGGGCCGCCGCGTGTCCGTTCGGATCACGCATGCGGAGGTGCTTGCCGGCCAATCGTGGATCTTAATGGGAGATGCGCAGAATTTGCCGTACGGCGCGGAGGTTCGTGTGGCCGTTCGCGACGCCTCTGGAATGTGGCAGATCATTCCGTCTCCCGCCAACATCGAAGGTTCGGGGCAGTGGAAACTTGCAGGGTTGGATCTGCAATGCCGGCCATCCACTCCGCCGCAGGACTGCGAGGTCATTGCTTTCGTGGCCACTCAAGGGGTAGAAGCAGGTTTTCGTGACGACGCCTGGTTGCGCAGAAATTCCCTGCGCCTTTCAGATCCCTTGCGAGTACAAGACATTGTCGAGGAAGGCCCCAGAGCTGGGACTTTGACCATTGAGGCCATCGCCGAGCAGCCGGCAAACAGTGCGGGCCTGCTAAGGGTCCCAGCGATCTTTTCCGCACGTGGAAGAAGTGAACTTGTACGGCCTGGCTCACATGTGTGGATGGGCGCCGATTGTGGAGACGAGATTGGCGTGGTGACCCTGGCCGAGGCACTGGTGGCGCCAGATGGAACATGGAAATTTGGTTCTCTCTCGTTGCCGCTTTCCAAAACTGCGCAGGCCCGGCGTTGTTTGCTGATTGCGTTTGCGGCTACCAGATCACCTCCGGGCGGATCTCTCTTGCAGGAAGCCGACCGGTGGAGCACAGCCCATTCACTTTCGGTAGTGGTGGAGTCCAATGCTTATCACCTCCGCATCGTCCGGCTGACGGCAGCGGATGGACAGGTGATGAGCATGGATGAACCCCGTGGTGAAACGAAGAGTCTCACCAGCGTCAATACAAACATATCGGAGATCGAAGTTGTCAGCGATCCTCTTCCTTCGACTGTATACGTGGCAGCCCTGTGCCGGCCAGAAGGGAGAGAGCGATGGCTCTGGTGCGGCGATGCGCTGAATGAAGAAACGGGCAGGTGGAGAATTCCGAACCCGTGGCTGCGGCAAGTCACCGGGCCAATCGCTACGCGTTGGTCGGTAATGGCGGTCGCGACGTCGGAACCGGTCCGTGGCAGAGCTCTAACGATAGCGGACCTCGACCAGGTCCTGCTGGGAAAATCCGCACAGTTTCTTGCGGAGATTCGACTGGAGCGCCAACTTTGGGATCCCAAGGTTGCGTTCAAGTCTATTAATGGGACAGACACCGCCGATTCCAGCGGTGAACCGATCGATCTGAGCGCCGGCCTGCTCAACGCATGGTGCACGGCAAAGTTGCGGGCATCGGACCTGCACGTATTTCTGGGAATCCGTGCCATTGGCTCGGAGCTATGGAAATTCGAGCGAGCCGCAACATTCAGTGACGGAGACTGCCAGCTCCTCACGAGAGTACGGACCCAGGCGGATCCCGTGACTGCAGGACAACCCAATGGGGAGCTTGTCGTAGTTACCGCCGAAGAACTACCGGCCGGGGAGGCCCTGGAAACGGACTGGTGGAAGACCTTCACATTAACAGAAGCGAAACCATTGGGAGTTACTCTCCCCTCGCGTCCATGGTTTCGGCGCATGACGAGTTGGTTCACGGATTCCCGACGCGAGTCCGTTTTTCGTGGAGTATCGCAAAACTATAGACGCCGCTCGGAGGGAGTGATTATGGACACGTTCGACTTTGTAATTAGCTTGCTATGGCCGGTACTGCTCCTGACAGTCCTGGGCCTGGTTGTTTACCGCGTGAGCCGGAGCTTTAGGCGAATCCCGGTGATCTTCAACGCCCGGCGTGACGCTAACGGACTTCGTTCTGGACGGTTTCCCCGCTATCGGAACGTGATCGAAAGCTCAAGCAAAGCACGGATAAGGGCGATGGAGAGGAAATTTGATCGAAGGATCGAGCCTAAAAGGGTCACGCTGAGAGCAGAGCTGCAAAAGGCCAGCGAAATCTCGGCAAAATATGACGGTCTTTGTCTGCAGACTAAAGAGCAGACTAAGAACATGGTGGCGTTTGTACAGTTTCCCCGGTCCGTGCACAACAGCCTGCTTGCGATACTGACATTTGGAGAAGCCATTTTTAATTTCTTCGTCTTCGATGTGTTCCTCCAACCTCTTTTTTACACAGCCTCTATGTCGCTGGCGGTGGCCGTGAGCATTCCCGTATGGGCATTCAGCATCGGATTGTGGGTTCGGCAATGGACCCGGCCCTACGGCGCCAGGACTGTCAAGCTCGTTGTATCGCTGGGAATCTTGGCCGCGGCCTTCGTAGGGATTAATAAAGTGCGCATTGCGCATCTGATGTCGGTGGACCCGGAATTCCTGCTACGCCATCCGGATCTCAACTCCGCGTTTCTGCCGTTGAACGCATTTGTCCTTCTGGGTGCGGCAATGGTCACATACTGGGCGCACCACCCGATACCTGGCTTTGCCGAAATCACCAACGAGAAGGCACGCGTGATTCGGTGCGCTGTCCGCCTGGAACGTAAGATCGCCCAACTGGAGAGCGAGAAAAAAGCCATTTGTGAACGTGAGCGCGAAGTCGGAAACGAAATGGTCGCGATGTACGATACCGTTTACTACCGCCACGCCGACGTGGAATTGACGCCTGACGGACGCTCGATGGAAGACAGGCAGCGGAAGACGCAAGCGGACGTCCCGGCCATTCAGACTCTGGTCCGCATCCGACCCGGACTGACCATTCCGAGGGGGGTCGGCAATGACAAGACGTGAATTCCTGGCAACAGCGGCAGTGGCAGCATGGACCCGGCCAGGGGCGCCGGCGAAGCAGCAAAACTCTTTCTACTTTGTGCTGATCGATACCTCTCTAACCATTGTGAATTTTGACCAGTACAGGAACGCGTGGCGAACCATCGAGAACCGCTTTCAAGGTGGAGACCGTATGGTCATCGCACTTGTAAAGGGGCAGATTCCGCATCAGCCGGCGACAACGTTCAGAAAGATTGGCGACTGCCAGCTTGCTCCCACCGGTTGGCTGGATAATGGTCTAATGTTCGAGAAACACTTGAAGGAAATCCGCGGCCAATTGCGAAGCTCATTCGAAAAAGCATTATGTGAACCACGGTCGACCCAGACCGAATTGATCCGGTCGCTCAAGGAGGCTGGCAAGTTTTTCGCTGCGGACCGGGAGCGGAAGGGGACGCTGCTGATCCTTTCCGACATGCTCGAAGATTCTGAGGAATACAAATTCTCACGGACTCGGATTACTCCCCAATTCATCAAGAACGTGCTTGCCGAAACGAGGCAGAACCAAAGAATGGCGAGCTTGCAAGGTGTCCAGGTATACGTCGTCGGGGCAAGCGCAGCTACGGAGGCAAAGGCCGATGAGGTGGAAAAGTTTTGGGTTGCGTATTTGCAAGCGTGCGGCAGTAGCTTTGGAGCCGAGAACTACGGTAGCAGTCTGATTCAGATTGACTAACGCTCAGAATATAGACTTCGTTACTTTTTCAACACCGTTAACCAACTCCTCCACTTCCTGTGGCGTTGGTTCTGCCCCCTTGTTGCGATCACAAAGATTCCGGATGTTGTCAAACCTCTGGATTTGGCGCCAGGTCGGAACGTCAAAAACTTTATTGTTCTTCAGCAAGTCGTTGTAGTCGCTAATTGCGGGATGCTTCTTGCGAATACTGATGTTGTGATTCGCTGCGACCTGATCGAGATGCTTCTCCAGTACAACACCCGCGATGGCGCCCGCGCCACGCCCAAACCCTTGCTTCAGCAGTTCGCGAGCGGCATTAAGTTCGGAATCAAAGAGATCCGCCTGTACCATCTGACGGATGTCGAAGAGCGAGCTTTCAAAGCGTGCGCCAATGGTTTGAAGAATACTGAGTTGCGTTCTGAACCGCATACAAACTATCGCAAAATCGTCATAAGGTTTTTCACCCGTGTAGCGGTTAACGCCGGCGCCGACGCCGTTCAGCCAATCTTGAACGGTATACGTCGTGGCATTGATCTCTCTTCGCTTTCCATCACCCTTGTAGAGATTTTCAAACTCGAGTAAACGATCCGGCATCAATTGGCGGATGACCGCGTATGCCTCGCTATACCACCTCTGATAGTCCCGCTCGAAGGTGCCGTACAATTTTTCCGCAGCCGCTTCATCCTCCTTTTTGAGCGTTCCCTGGTCTTTAAGGTAGCGCAGCGTCAGATCGGCATCCATCGACCCACCGAGGTCGATAAGGACTTTCAGGTCCGCCTTGTATCTGTCCAGGTTCCTTGTCATTTCCATAGCAGGCCATGCGTTAGACGGCCACTCGGCTCCTTGGTGCTGAGACACTGTTCCTAGGCCGGGAACGCCACGAAAACTCAAGGTACAACGCCTTCGACATGTGGTCAATCGTGCTTAGGAGAGTTGTGGAAGGCCAGGGTGCCATATACTCGAATACATCGGGGACCACTGAAGACGTCACCATTGGATGCATGGTGCACTGGCATACGACGAGATAAAGAGATACACCTTGCTCCTCTCGGTAAGCAAGGGCGACCCGTCAGGTTCTGACTGGACTATTTGGTCAGTTCGTCGGTTGGTAATTGGGTTGTTGGACATCTACATTGGACACCCTTCATCCGGCAGAAGCGAGACCCCCTCGTCTTCAACCCTGGGAAACGGGTAGGTCTTAGCGGCAGCCGGCAAGACAGCGGGTGTTGCCGTCAAACTGCATCGTGACGCCGCTGAAAGGGACGTACACTGGAATCCTTCTTTTAGGTAGAAACCTATCGCGAGCGTCGTTGAACGGAGGCACGCCTGGCGATATTAAGTCGATGAACCTTGCGGTCCGCGAGTCGGCATTCACAACGCCACCGGTTGTCGCCAGTTCGTTCGCGTGGGACGGTATGACCGCTATGGGCCGGATCATGTTAAGTACGGCAAATGCGGCCTCCTCAGGGCCGGTTGTGAAGATATCGCCGATGTTCAGAACAGCGAGAGTCGCGCCATAAAGACCATTCACGATGGTGCTCATATCGCTCGTCAAGCCAGTATCTCCTGACAGGTACACTTTAAGACCATTCGTGAACGTGACCACAAAGCCGTTGGCAAGGCCGCCGTACGCGCTGAGACCATTCGCAACAAGGTTTGTTCTTTCGGGGTCGCTCAGGAGGCTTGCCGCCAACTCATTCGTGTGCTCGGCAGACACGGCAGCGACCTGCACACCCTCGCTTGCCGAACTATTCCGGATTGTTCTTTTCGCCCCGATGCCCAGTCCCGCTGTGCACGGCGAGCTGCGCGGAACCACCAGCTCGTTCCCGAGACCGGCCTGCGGGCAGCCCGGCGTGCCCGGCGCTCCCAATTGAGCAGCGATCTTCACGCCAATGAACGTGACCAACGGGCCGCCGGCAATGACGGCAGAGTTCTTCGCGGCCGCGATTTCGGCGGTCATGGTGTTGGGCGAAGTAACCGTCGGAGGCCCTTGAGCACCAAAGCCACAGCTGGCGTTCGGCGAGTTGGGATCCTGATTCAGCCTTGCGGCGCCCAAATGATCGCCGTGCGCGTGGCTGATCAAAATCACATGAACATCGCCCAACCGCGCGTCTGTGGCGCTGGTTATCGTGAGTCCCGGATCGTAAAGGAGGCGGACGCCGGTAGGATCCTCAAAGAAGAGTGCCCGGTCGGTCCCGCAAAATTCACCCGTGCGCGCACCCACCGGCGTGATCTTGACATTCTGCGCCTTTGCCATGGAGACACCGACGTTCAGTATTAGGAACAGAAGAATAAAGGCTTGCCATTTCCATCTCATCGTTCGTCTCTCCTTCTTTGTGGTCTGTCTTAACGTTCTGTTTACCTGGTTTTCGAGTACGTGTACACGACGCCCACGGTCAGTGTGCTTTGATGAGACAGTATCCCTTTATCGTTGCGTTCAAAGACCCGTCGGTCGGACCAGTCGTATCGGTATTCGCCCCGAACAAACATGCCTTCATTCAAGACCACTTCGGCTGTGAGGGTCCCCTCCTTTAGCGTCTGAGCCGTGCCGGTTGAGAAACCCTGGGGATCGTCGAACCATTCAATACGAGGCGAGATTTTGAATTTCGATATGGGAGTGACACGTCCATAGGCAGCGAAACCCTGCCAACGCACGCGATTCCCGCTTAACCGATCCATCCCGTAATCGTAGTTGCCCATGAGGCTCAATTTGGGAGTGACATCCACTGCGGCGACGCTGTCGACAAGGTGCCGCACATCATTGCTGCCAGGCTGTTCCTTCCCGACGATTTAGTTCTGAGTGAAGGTGAACTTTGGCGTGGGCTTGATGACCGCCTGCCCTCCGACGGTTTTTCCCTGATTGTTATCCGCAACATTGTTCCACCCATTGACCACGATCCCAGCCAGACTCCATTTATCGTTCGCCGTGTAGGTCACACGCGTCCCGAAATGGTAGTAAGGGATTGCCCAAGCGAACAACAAAGAGCGGGAGACGTGGGGGGACCGGCCGGTAGTCGAAAGGTCGCGAAGCGATGTACCGAAAGCAATCCGGACGGTGGGCCCGACGTTAAGACAGACGTGGGGGGACCGGCCGGTAGTCGAAAAGGTCTCCCACAAAAAGCTTCAGGTCGATTTTGGAAAATTCGTAACGCCCGCCGGCGCAGAAGTCATCGAGACGAAAGACAATTGGAACTATGTCTACCTGGTTTTCGAGTACGTGTACACGACGCCCGGTTTCTGCTCGATCGCCAGTTCGGCATAGTTCAGGCTGAACTGATTGTGGTTGAAATCGAAATTTCGGTAGAGATTTTTTCCGCTGGCGGGTTTGTTGAAGTTGTAGCCGTAATAGCCGTCGACGAATCCAACGAAGCTCTGGGAAAATGCGGCTCCCGTCAACAGCAGAAAGACAATGAGAAAACGAGAAACCATAATCCGCCTTTCGTGTCTGCGCGCGGATCTAGCGTCCAGTCACAGACGAAGCATCTGCTCGGGTTCGCGTCCGCGTCGCTCATTTGCAGTGTGGATATGATCGAGTGATCCGTGTATGGTGCGGTCAGATCTTGTAGCGTAGTACCGGCCGCCTGTCAACCCTCAGAGGTATCGAAAATTTTCTTTGACAGGCATTGCGCTTCGGTAAACGCATTTCGCTTCAATGACCACCCCGTCTGCGCCTTTAAGGTGGCTTCGCGTCTTTTGCTCAATGGCGCAGCCACCCTCCGTTGCAAGGAGGGGAATACCGCAAAACTTAGGTTATACTTCCGCCTCATGTCCGAAGAATACCGTCAACGTTTGAGTCAATTGGATTCTTGCGTCATCTCCGATGTGCTGGACCGCCTGAATTTGCCCGGTCGGCGACGTCGATGAGAGCCGCGAGTTGGGTTTTCCCATTTTCGCGCGTGGCGCCGTCCCCGTAACACCGCGCGGCCGGGTCATCGAAACGGGCTTCAATGTTCCGGTGACCGTGGGCACGATCACGGTTGTTCCTGGGGACCGGGTCATCGCAGACGGCAGTGGAATCGTTTTCATCAAACCGGAGAATCTTTCCGCCGTGCTCGATGAGGCCGAAAAAATTGTGGCGCGCGCGGCCGGGCTCATCGCCGAGATCGAAGCTGGAGTTCCCGTGGGCCAGATGATGTCACGCACGTACGCACACATGGCTAAGAAATAAGGAGAGAATCGTGAGTAGACGCCGTAGCTTTGAGGTACCGGAGCTTCATCATGACAACCCGATCCCGATGGGCTGCCGAATAGGCCCGTTTGTGATGACCAGTGGAATTTTCGGAATGGATCCCGAAACACGAATGGCGCCGAACGACATCGAAGGGCAATGCCGGCTGATGTTCGCCAATGTCCGCCGCGTCATGGAGGTCGCAGGAGGGTCCACCGATGACATCATCAAGATGGTTGTCTGGACCAAGGACAAGTCCTTCAAAGATGTTATGAACAATGAGTGGCTCATGATGTTTCCGGACCCGCATTCCCGGCCCGCTCGCCACACCATGATGTATTCGAGTTTTTCCGGAAACTATTTGATCCAGTGTGAAATCATCGCCGTGCTTCCCTCAGACCGATAGTGCAAAGCAACATCGTTTCACCACCGCCATCCCTCTCAAAAGCTCACGACCCGTACGCGGCGTGGCGTGTCCCCGCGTTCCGTCGCTACTTTATTGGTAATGCCGTCCTGTTCGCGGGTTGGCAGATGCAAAAGGTCGCGGTCGGTTGGGAAATTTACGAGCGTACCGGTTCGGCTCTGTATCTGGGTTACGCGGGTCTGGCCCAGTTCTTCCCTCAGGTCCTCTGGGCTCTCGTCGCAGGGCACGTCACCGACACATTTAACCGCAAACGCGTTTTCATGTGCGCGCTGGCGTTCAACGCTCTGGCCTCGCTGGGACTGGCTTTGAACTCGGTGCGCGGTGGGTCGGTTTACTGGATATACGGCTGTCTCTTCGCCACAGGCACGGCACGAGCGTTTTTCATGCCGGCGAGGGCCGCGTTTCTTCCGCGGATCATTCCTATGGGGATTTTCAGTAATGCCGTGTCCTGGAACTCCACCGGCTTCGAGATCGCTTCAATGACCGGACCGGCCATCGGGGGACTGCTCATCGGATTTTTCCGGAGCGCGACGCTGGTCTATACGATAACCGCGGCGGGTGCTTTGACGTTTGTGGTTCTGCTGTCGACCATCCTGTACAAGCATCAGCCGCAGGACCGCCCTCCTCTCACGGTGGGCGCGCTTTCCGCCGGCTTCCGATTCATCTGGAAACAAAAGGTTGTGTTGTCGGCCGTGATGCTGGATATGTTCGGCGTCCTTCTGGGCGGCGCAACAGCCATGATGCCGATCTACGCTAAGGATATCCTCCAGGTTGGTCCCCGCGGCCTGGGTTGGCTGATGGCGGCGCCGTCAATCGGAGCCTGCTCGATGGCTCTACTTCAAGCGCATCGCGGGCCGCTTCGAAAGGCCGGAAGGACTTTGCTGTTTGCCGTGGCCGGATTTGGAACGGTCACTATCGTGTTCGGTATTTCGAGGCACTTCTGGCTCTCGATGGCCATGCTGTGCCTGCTCGGCTCCTGCGACAACATCAGCGTGGTCGTCCGCTCGACGCTGGTTCAAGTACTCACGCCCGATGAGATGCGCGGCCGCGTTTCTGCGCTGAATGGCCTTTTCATTGGTACTTCCAACGAGCTCGGCGCATTTGAGTCCGGCCTCGTGGCGGGACTTTTCGGTCCCACCTTCTCCGTCGTCTCCGGCGGCATCGGAACCATCCTGGTCGTCGCCGCAATCGCATCGCTATTCCCGCAACTACGCCGGTACGGCCGGCTGGACGAGGCGGCTCACTAGCGTACTGGTCACGAAGGATGTTTGAGATCCTCCAGGCGAACGCCAAGTCCTCTTCTTAGCGCGACGCGTGCTTCTTCAATCCGGCGAAGAAACTCTGGATGATGCTCCAGTCGATAGTCGAACCAATCCTCATCGGATTCGAATCCGATAAGAACGCCGGCGGGGCGCCCATGCCTGGTGATCAGGATCTCCCCTTGAGCGGCGAGGCGGAGATATTTCGAAAGATCATCTTTAACCGTGGCCAGGGCGACTTGCCGGATCCGGCGATCCTTCTTGTTCGAGCCACGCCTGCGCTTCGGCCTTGCTGATGATGGCGAGGACTTCGACTGTGATTTCTTGAATATCATAAAATACCCGAATGTCGCCCACGCGCAACCGGTATTGAGGCCGGCTCATACCCCTCAGACGCTTAATACGGCTTTTGCTGACCTTCGCCGGTTCGTGACGCAGATGGCGCTCAAGAGCATCTCGTACCTGACCTCGGACGTGCGCGGGCAGTTCTCGCAACGCTTCCACGGCAGCCGGAGCCAAGATTATCTCATAGCGCATTCTGGCCAGAGAATAGCCAGATTCGGCAATCGGGGCAACTCACGGGCGGACTGGCCGGACTGGCCGCGGGAAATCACCGCTTGAGCGCCTCGAATCAGTTCGGTACATTGTTCTCTTATCTGTTGCTCTAGACTGGCTCGTTTCAGCGCCATGCCCGCCAGCATTGTTGCGCTGTTAGATACGGAGTGAGAAATGAAACTACTTTGGTCGATTCTCTTCGTAGCCTTACCCGCCTTTTCACAGAGCACGAACGCCACGGTGTCCGGTACTGTGCTTGACCCTGCGGGTGCCCGTGTTCCAAACGTTCAGGTCATGGCCGAGAACGTAAACACCAGTGTCGTGCTTACAACCATGACGAACGAAGCCGGAGTCTATGTATTTCCCAGTGTCCAGCCCGGCCAGTACCGCCTTACGGTGGAGTCGGCGGGATTCCGGAAATATGTCTTGAATGGTGTTACCGTCGAAGTAGCTGGGCGAATGACCATCAACATTCCGCTCGAGTTGGCCACAGGTAATGAGGTCGTGGAAGTGACCGCCGCGCCGGATTCACCGCAGTTCATAAGTACTGTCTCGGTTGGTGGAGTTATCAACGGACGAAAACTGCTGGAACTACCGCTGCCTGACCGCGACGCGCTTGGCCTCGTGTTTACCCAGGCTGGGTTGGTTGGCGACAACTTTGCAGGTGCGCGAATCGGCGCGCTAAACGTTACTCGCGATGGCATCAGCGTGATGGACCAAAGGATCAGCTCCGGCGTGAGTTCGGTGGTTTTTCCGAGCGTGGATGTGATCGAGGAAGTCCGCGTGATCACTTCTCCCGTCGATGCGGAGTTTGGACGCGGTTCCGGCCAGGTACAGCTTTCGACCCGTTCTGGAACGAATGAATTTCATGGCAGCGTTTATGACTTCCATCGCAATACCGCTCTCAATGCCAACAATTGGTTTAACAATCTCCGCGGCGACCCGCGCGATGCGTTGATCCTCAATCAGTTTGGTGGACGGCTCGGGGGGCCGATCCTCCGGCAGCGCACATTCTTTCATTTCGCCTACGAAGGCCAAAGGCTGCGGACGGCGAGCGCGGTAACCGCCAGCACGTACACGCAAACGGCGCGGCAAGGTATTTTCCGGTTTTATCCAGGAGCGCAAAACGGTAACGCCGACGCTGCCGTGCCGACGGTCGATGTCGTTGGTAATCCGGTGCGGCCTGCGAGCGCGACCGGGGAGCTGCAGTCTATCAATCTGTTTGGCCGCGATCCGAATCGCCAGGGTTTCGATCCGACTGGAACAGTTCGCAAACTTCTGACGGTGATGCCTCTTCCCAACGATTTCCGATCCGGAGATGGACTCAACAGCGCAGGCTACACCTGGAGAAGAAGGGAGACCGACGATTCCAATCAATACAACCTGAAAATCGATCACCTGCTTCATAATGGCCGCCATCGCCTCGCTTTCAGCTTCACACGCGAAGATTTCGATTCGATAAATGGTTTCATGCCGCAGACGTTTCCCAGTTCGCCTGGTGGGTCAGTGACCGCGCCAGTAAGCTTCTACTCGATCAGCATGACTTCAACGTTGTCCCCGACTATGCTCAATGAGTTCCACGCGGGGGCTCAACGCGCAAGGCTTCGCTTTAATGCGCCCTGGGAACTCCCCGGTGGCCGCGCGTTAATGCCGGTCATTAATGGGTACGGATATCTCCCGGTCTTCGTTCTCGCATCCGACCCCATTCCCACGGATAGCGATCCGCAAGGACGCATTTCACCGTTGTATCAGTACGGGGACACGTTTCACTGGATCAAAGGCAAGCACGCCGTCAAATTTGGAGGCGAATTGCGGTTCGCCAGTAGCAACGGCTTCAACTCCTTCGACGTCGTGCCGCGCGTGGCGTTTGGCTTCGGCGACGGGCCGCCGGTCGTTGGCGTCAGCAGCACGGCAATACCCGGTCTCGGAGCGAACGAAGGCACGGCTCAGTCGCTGCTCGTCGATCTGAGTGGTTCGGTAGATAGCGTGTTGCAGGCCTTCAATGCTTCATCAGGTGCGAATCCGGTGTTTCGAGCAGGAGAAGGAAAACAGCGGACGTGGCGGCAACGTGAATTCAGCATGTTTTTCCAGGACGATTTCAAATTGAAACCCAGCGTCACGCTCAACCTCGGATTGCGGTACGAGTATTACGGTGTGCCGTGGGATGACCAGGGCCGGACCGCCGGACTTGTCGGGGGCTCCACAGGGTTGTTTGGAATCTCCGGCACGTCGTGGGCGGATCTGTACCAGCCAGGACGGGCGAAGGGGTCCCTCACTCAAGTTCAGCTCATTGGAAAACACTCACCAAATCCCAATACCCGCCTCTATAACGACGACTGGAACAACTTCGCGCCAGCCGTCGGGTTGAGTTGGTCCCTCCCTTACTTTGGCAAGGACAAGACGGTCCTGCGAGCAGGATACAGCGTAGGTTACGAAAGAAACGCACTGCGGCTGACAGACATCGTTGCCGGCGATCAACCGGGCCTCCGGGCCGAGAGTTTCTTTACGTCCGACAACTACCTGGATTTGACGCGCATCCGTTTGCCGCTCCTGCCTGATGTCGAGCCGCTGGAAACCGTCCCGTTTACGGACCGAAGTCAGACGGTCCGCGCTTTCGACAATGATCTGCGGACACCATACGTCCAGAACTGGAACTTCACGATCCAGCGTCAACTGCCCGGCAGCTTCACACTCGACGTTCGATATGTCGGAAGCAAAGGAACGAAGCTTGTCCGCACTGTGAACATCAACGAAGTAAACATCTTTGAGAACGGTATTCTCGAAGCGTTTCAAATCACGCAAGCCGGAGGGAATGCACTACTGTTGGACCGGCTGTTTAACGGCTTCAATCTTGGTTTGGGCCGGATTGACGGACGAACAGTCACGGGGTCGGCTTCGGTGCGCGCATACTCCCAAACGCGCGGATTGCTGGCAAACAACAATGTAGGAGGTTTCGCCGATTTCGTGAACACGGTGAATGCTGCGGGTGAACGCGGAGGGTTGCTCCGGCTGGCCGGCCTTCCCGAGAACTGGATCGCCGCCAATCCACAGTTTGGTGGCGCAAACTTTGTCGGTAACTTCGCCAACTCCACGTATCATTCCCTCCAACTCAACGCCAACAAGAGTTTCGCAAGCGGCTGGACGCTGCTGAGCAATTACACCTGGAGCCGGACGCTCGGTGAGGAAGAAGGCGATTCACAACTCAATCAGGAGATGCTGAATAGCTATCGAAACGGCCGGAACCGTCACCTCGACAAACGCCTGCTGGACTTCCATCGCACACATGTCCTCCGCAATAGCGGACTGTGGGAACTGCCTTTCGGACCCAATCACAGGTTTCTCGCGCGCAGTAGCGGGGCGTTGTCACACCTGGTGGAAGGCTGGCACATCGGTGGAATTTTTAACGTGTTTTCAGGGGCGCCTATTGGACTTTCGGCACAGGTCAGCTCGTTTAATCAGCACCTCGACAACACGCCAACCCTTGTTGGTCCGCTACCGAAGAATACCGGTCACGTGAAGCGGACCGACAACGGCGTCGTCTATTTTGACAGCCTGAAGCAGGTGACGGATCCTGCAATCGTAAACCTCACACCGTTGCAGCTTCTAAACCAGCGGAGCAGCCTCAAAGCTATTACGGATTCCTCAGGCGGTGTCATCGCTGTAAATCCTGCACCCGGAACTCTCGGATCTCTTTCTCAAACTTATTTGGAAGGACCCGGATCATTTCGTCTGGATGCGAACTTGATCAAACGCGTCCCGTTCCGCGAAGGCAAGGAGTTCTTGTTGCGCGCTGACGCGATCAATCTCCTCAACAGCCCGCAGTTTGGGAATCCGAACACCGAGATCAATTCGACCAGTTTTGGGCGCATCACCGATGCAGGCGGCAGCCGGATCGTTGTGCTTAGCATGAGGGTGAATTTCTGAGGCACGGATTATTCAATTCCTGAGACGGGAGGGGTCTTGGCGCAGACGGGTGGTCATTTCAGATGAGACGTTTCGTCGAGGACTGACCACCCCGGCCGCGCCAACCTTGGGGCCTTCGGCATCATTTTCTCTATGGCGCGGCCAGCCGAAGTCCCCTCCTTGGACAAGGAGGGGTGGCTGCGCCCATTAAGAAAATGCTGCGAAGCCTCCTTAGCGGGGCGCAGACGGGGTGGTTGGTTCAAGCCACCGATTATCGGAAGTTGAACGAACCACCCCGGCCGCGCCTCCAAAGGAACGGGACCATTTACCTTGATGGCGCGGCCACCCCTCCTTTGCCAAGGAGTATCCAGAGCTGTCCTGCTGGCCAGCGCCAAAACACACAAGAAACTGCGCCCTCGAAAACAAAGGACTTATCGGCGCAGTTCCTTGAGAGGGGACTTCGCCTTTCCCGCCGGGTTGTCCCAGACGCCCGTGTCCAGCGGACGACTTGTGGGCAATGATCAGCCTTTGCAAGGAGGGGACTATGTTCTTGTTCAATATTCGTCTCACACTCCCCGGTCCGGAACGAACTAGGCATTAGCGGCTAGTCCTCTGGCTCGGCCGTGTTCTGGACGAATTCAAATCCGAAGCGGCCTTTGATGCACAGGTGGCCGTGTGTGATGGTGACGTCGAGCGGCGATGTCACCTTCACAATTCGATTGTCTTGCGTGTGGAGGGTTAGAGTGCAGCCGACGCCGCAATAGGGGCAGATCGTGTCGGTCTTTTTCTGCCTGGCTTCGTCCCATTTGCCCGTCTGGCGCATTTCATGTTCGCTTTTGAACATGAGCGCGCCGGTCGGGCAAACGCCGATGCAGTTTCCGCAATAGACACAGGCGGAGTCCGGAAGGGGAACGTTCGCTTCGGTCGAGATTCGGGCGTCGAATCCGCGGCCTGCGACCGCGATCGCGAACGTGTTTTGAGCATCGCTGCCGCAAGCCTCGACGCACTTATAACAAAGAATGCATTTCGAGTAGTCACGGATGTAGAGATCGTTATCGACCTTGACGGGCTGGTGCACAGTTTCGGCGTGGCTGCCGTCCGGAATCTGGTGATGGCCAGGCTCGCACGCATCCCGTTCACCGGCGCCGGCCGGCGGGCCAGGCGTCCCGTAACGTTCAGGTCGTGCTTGATATCTGGCCATGTAAGTCTTTGTCTCCGGAGCAGTTGATAAATCGACGGAGGAGCCCAAAAACTCCAGAACCATCTTGCGCGCGAGACGGACCCGCTCGGAGTCGGTTTGAATGTCCATGCCCTGTTCTACCTTGCGGGAACACGCCGGCGCCAGGGTGCGAGCGCCTTTCAGCTCGACGACGCAGATCCGGCACACATTCACCGGGGTCAGGTTTTCCAGAAAACACAATGTTGGGGTGTCCACACCCGCGGACCGGCATGCATCCAGGATTGTCCAGGTTTCTAGCGCTTTCATTGGCCGTCCATCGATGACGATGGCGACTTGCTTCGGCGCGGACCTTTTCGGTGGCTCCGGCGGTTGACTCGGGCGGGGCGGCGGCGTAAACCAGATGGCGTCGGGAGGGTTCTTGTCTGAAGCGTTCATGCGCCGTTTCTCCCAGGCATTCCATTTAAATTGGCAAATGCGGACTCGATCGCACTTGAAGCCGTCTGACCGAGACCGCAAATGGACGCATCCCGCATCGCCTGGCCGATTTCCTTCAGCAATGCGAGCTCGTCGGCTTGTGATCCGAAGGTCCTTCCGGAGCGCAACCGCGCGAGCAACTCTTCCTGCCGAACCGTTCCTACTCTGCACGGCACGCATTGACCGCACGACTCGTCGCGGAAGAACGCGGCAATGCGCGTCAGGATGTCGGCCATGTCGACGGTCTCATCAAAGACCATAACGACGCCGGAGCCAAGCGTGGCGCCAATCGCGCGCGTTCCTTCGAAGGTTAATGGCACGTCCAGGTTTTCGGGTCCGATAAACATTCCCGCCGCGCCGCCCAGGAGAATCGCGCGAATTCTCTTCCCCCCGGGCACACCTCCCGCCATTTCTATAAGCTCACCGAGCGTGCGACCGAAAGGTACTTCGTAGAGGCCGGGACGATGAATATGTCCACAGACGCAGAACAGCTTTGGCCCACTCGATCCCGAGGTTCCGACGCCTGCATAGGCGGCGCCGCCTTCCGAAACAATCAAAGGGACGTTTGCGAGCGTTTCAACATTGTTTATGACGGTGGGCTTTCCGAACAAGCCGACGTGAACTGGAAACGGCGGCTTGTTCCGAGGTTCTCCTCGCTTGCCTTCGATAGAGTTGAAGAGCGCCGTCTCTTCGCCGCAAATGTAAGCGCCGGCTCCCCGGCGCAGCTCGATGTCGAAATCGAAGCCGGTGCCCAGAATATTCTTTCCAAGAAGGCCTGCCCTCCGAGCGCCTTCGATGGCTGAAGCGATCCGGTCCGCGGCCAGTGGATATTCGCCGCGTACGTAAACGTATCCGCGCTCGCTGCCCGTGGCGTAGGCCGCGATGGTAATGCCTTCGATCACCGCGAAGGGATCACCTTCCATTAAGAGCCGGTCTTTGAATGTCCCTGGCTCGGATTCATCGGCGTTGCACACCACAAAGTGAGGCCGCGCGGGCGCCCTGGCGACGGCTTCCCATTTCCGTCCCGTGGGAAAGGCGGCGCCACCGCGCCCCACCAAATTCGAAGCGAGGACTTCCCGGACGACTCCCTCCGGACCTAGCTCGATTGCTCGCTTCAGCGCGGCATAGCCTCCATCGGCTCGGTACGCATCGAGCCGCTCTGGATCCACTCGTCCGATGCGGCCGATCAGTCGAAGCCCAGGTTGTCCGGCCTGGGGAACAGATTGCCGCAGCGGTTCGGGTCCCTCTCCGTTCGATGCTGCCGCATCCAGCTTCGACATAAGTTCCGCAACGGATGCCACCGGCGCCTGAGAAAACAAACGTGGAGCCTCTCCCGCCTGGCTCACAAGGATGGCCGGAGCGCGCTCGCATTGCCCGAGGCAAGGACTGCGCTTCCAGGTAATGCCCGTTTTCGATGCGAGCATTTTCTCCATTTCCGAACAGAGATGCTCGGCGCCATTGATCCGGCAAGCAATGTCGTCGCAGACATGGATCACGGCCGCAGGGCGAGGTGTGAGGGAAAAGAGATGATAGAACGTTGCAACTCCGAAGACCTCGGCCGGAGGAACTGTGAGCCGCCGGCAGATGTAGTTGAGCGCGCCGGGTGGAAGCCAGCCGAACCGCTCCTGGACGGAGTGAAGGGCGGGTAGGAGAAGATCGCGGCCCGCGCGCGCGGCGTGTCCGCCGAGTATCGAGGAGTGTCCTTCGGCCTCGATATCTCTTTCGCCGCCCACCCAGGCCGAGACGGGCGCGCCGAGCACGGCATCGACGGCGGCGCGCTCGGCCGCGTCAGCTTCAGGTTCGTGAATGCGAATATCCATAGGCTTGCAGGAATGAATGGGTCCAGGAAACGGATTCCCCTCCTGGAACAGAAGGGGTGGCTGCGCCATCCAGAAAATGCTGCGAAGCCACCTTTTAA